>MDTF01003215.1_pt1 | contig 13365 bp, 12 predicted proteins | sample 811191 | NCBI WGS metagenome assembly MDTF01 (sample SAMN05326649, study PRJNA326480) | marine metagenome | isolation source: seawater | place: Southern Ocean | collected 2011
TAAGTAAAGGATTGTGTGGTGCCCCCGCACGGAGTCGAACCGCGGACCTATTGATTACAAATCAATTGCTCTACCAGCTGAGCTACAAGGGCATAAGTTGTTTAATAGTTTAATTTAATATAATAATCAAACAAAAATAAATTCAAAATATAATGAATATAATTAGAAAACTAGAAAAAAAACCTTTTTTTTTTAAAGCAATATTTTTTGCCACATCTCTGGTTCTATTAAAATGGATTTTATCTTACATATATTTTAACGAAGATTTTACTTTAAGAGTAATTAATGAAAGTTTTGACACCACATATTATCCTGTAATCAAGACATTTTCCGAGTTTAATTTTTCGCCATCTTATACAATAAAATTAGACAATCTTAATATTATATCTTTTCCAATATTAAGTCTTTTCATTAATTCATTATTTTTTAAAATTTTAGGTAGCTATTCTTTTTTAGTATTAGAGATTTTTTGTACAACTATTTTTATAGTCATTTTTTATAATATTTTTTTAAAGTTAAATTTTTCGGTTTATTTATCAATTTTTTGCTCTATATTTTTATTTATATTACCAACTTTACTTACAGATTTAACATTTATAAATATTAAATCATTAGATTTATTGACTAATAATTTTCAAAAATTTTATTCAATGAGGTTTCCACGCCCGATAATATCTAACTTATTTTTTTTTGGTTTTATAAGTGTCTTAATAAATTTTTATATCAAAAAAAATAATTTAACTAAAAGTTTTTATGCACTCAGTACTTTAATGGGTATCACAATTAATATATTTTTTTATCTTTTTTTCATAGAATTTTTTTTATTTATTATTGTTTTTATATTAAAGTTTAACAAAAATTTATTTGATATAATTTTAAAAAATATTAAACATTGTTTTATATCATTAATAATTTTTTTGTCATTTGTTTTGATTTTTCAGTTGCAAATATTTTATTCTGAACCAGACTACATAGAAAGACTTGGTGTTTTTTATCTAAATTCGGAACAAAAAATAATTACACTTAAATATCTATTTAAATTTTTTTTAGGAAAAAATTTTATTATATTGTTCTTATTAAATACTTTCTTCTTTTTAATACAAAGACATAAAACAATTGTGATTTTTTACTTTTTATTCTTGTCATCAATTTTGTCTCCAATATTTTTCTTCACTATTTCAAATAAGGGTGTTGATTATTATCATTTTTTTAATTTAATTGTTATCACTGGACTATTATTCCCACTTATTTCCACTTTATATCTATTAGATTTTAAAGTTTTTAAATTACTAAATAACCTTAAGATAAAAAGATTAGTTAATTTATTTATAATTTTAATGATTTTATATTTTAACATTTCGAATGGACTAAATTTTTTTGAAAATGCAAAAAAACCAAATATTAAGAGAAATAATATTAGCGAAGTGGTTAATTTTATTCATAATAATGATTTTTTAAATGATAAAAACTTAGAGATACTTAATTTAAATATAGGAATTTCAACTTGGCTTTTATTAAATGATTATAAAAATTTTTCTTTATTACCTGTATTTTTTTGGACACCTAAAAAAACTGAAACTTTAGAAATTGAATTAATATCTTCGCTTAAATTTTTAAAAATAGATAAAGATAATTTTTATAATCTTATTAAGAACAAAAGAAAATCATGGAGATTTAAAAACGACTTTGTTTATAACTATTTTGGAAGAAAATATCTTGCAAATTCTTTAGTAACTTTTAATAATGACAAGTCTGATTTTGATGATATTGAAAAAAAGTATATTAATTCAAATAATTTATTAATAACACATCAAATCATCATACCAAAATCAGAAATTAAAAGACTTTTAAATAAATTCGAAACTGTTGAAAAAAAAATTACTCCTGATGTTATTATTTTAGATAAAGATGACCTTATAATTTTCAAAAATTTTAGAAATAATGATTATTGTGTTGTTTTAAATAATGAATTCTTTTCTATTTATGTTAATAAGAAGTTAAAAATAGAATGTAATCCACTTAATAGTTAGTTTATTTTTCAATTTTTTATATAGAGATAATAATTTTATGAAAAAAAAACAATATCTGAGTTCTGGAATTTATTTAATCAACAAAAAGTTTAAACAAAATGAATTCTATCATTATTTTGAAGAACCAGACAATGTAATTATCATTCCAAAGATAAAAGATTCCTTTATTATTGTTCAACAAAAGAGAGAACCGATTAATAAAAAAAACTTTGAATTTCCAATGGGCTGGATTGATAAAGGTGAAAATCCTTTAAGAGCAGCTATGAGAGAACTTCACGAAGAAACCGGTTATAAATCATTAAAAAGATTATCTAAATTTTTGGAATTTTATGCAGATCCGGGTAGGGGCACAAGAACTTGTTATTGTTATTTTATTGATAAGCTACAAAAACATGACAAGCCTGAAAAAGGAATTAAAATTTATTTTAAAACAAAAAAACAAATAATTTCGATGATTAGAAATAAAACATTTAACAATGCTTCACATATAGCTGCATTTAATTATTTTATTAACAAGAGCTAACTTTCTATTCTAGGCTTAGGAAGCGGTATTATAAATTTTCCCTTGTATCCTTTTTTCTTAAGGTTTCGTTTTAACTCGTCCTTAATATGCCATGAAAATAAAATTAGGTAATTTGGTTTTTTTTTTAAAAGAATATTTTCATTGAGAATAGGTATTTTTGTTCCTGGAACATAATGACCAATTTTATAAGAACCATTTATCTCTAGGACACAGTCAATAATATCTTTATCTAATCCAAGATAGTTAATTAATGTAGAAGCTCGTGATGGCGCACCAACACCAAATATAGTTTTATTTCTATCTTTTATTTTTTTGATAATGTTAAACAAACTTAATTTTGAATTAACAACATTTTTTTTAAATTGTTTAAAACTTTTATGATTTAGGTATTTTTTTTCTTTTTTGAATTGTATTTCTACATTTTTTGAAATTTTATAAACACCTTTGCGTGCAGCATAAACTCTAATTGAACCACCATGTGTTGGAATTTCTTTAGTATCTATAATTTCTAAATTATGTTTTCTAAAAAGAAAATTTAAACTTTCAAGTGAATAATATCTTAGATGTTCATGATATATAGTATCGTATTGAACGGTCTTAATTAAAGGTAATAAATAATGAGACTCTGAAATAAAAATACCATCTTTTTTTAAAGTTTTTATTATTAATTTTAGAATATCATTTATGTCATCAATATGAGCAAAAACATTTGTAGCAGTAATTATTTTAGCCTTACCAACCTTTTTTATAATTTTGTTTGAAACATTTTTGTTAAAATAATCTATTATTGTAGGTATACCTTTTTTTATAGCTATTTTTCCAATTTTCTCAGGAGTTACACCTAAAACTTTATGGTTGTCTTTAAAATTACTTAAGAGATTACCATCATTAGAACCTATATCTATCACTAAGTCTTCTTTGTGTAGCTTAAATTTTTTTTTAGTTTCGCGATATAAATCTGCAAAGTTTTCTCTTAAAATTTTTGTTGTGCTACTTGTGTAGGGGTATGAATATGGAAACAATATCTCTTTATCCACAATGCATCCCAATTGAGCTAATTTTGACTTATTACAATATAACAATTCGGCCGGAAATGATATTTCCTCATTAGGTATAGAGCCAATTTTTCTCAATGTGTTTACCGGTGGTAAATACCCTAAAAAAATTAATGAATCTAATTTTTTTGAATTTGATATTTGACATTTAACAACTGGTTTTGAAAACGTTTTTTTAATCATTTTTTAATTTAATATTTTTTTTAAACCATTCTTTAAACTAATATTTTGTTTAAAACCAATTTTTTTTATTTTATTGATATTAGGACATCTTATGCTTGGACTTCCTTTAAGTATCTTTGTTTTTTTTATTATAATCTTTTTCTTAAAAATTTTAGCTATTAATCTAGCTAGAGAAGATATTTTAATTTTTTCTGTTGTTCCTATATTGTAAATATGTTGATTTTTACCTTTTTTGAAAATCTTGTCGAATCCTGAAATAAAATCATCTATATGAATGAAAGATCTTATTTCATTACCAGTTCCATAAATTAAAAAATTTTTCTTACTTTTTAATTTTTTAAACCTATTAATGAATTCAGGTATTACATGATCATTTCCCATATCTTTACCATAAACATTGTGGGGCCTAAAAATAACAAACTTATTTAAAAATCTTCTTGCAAAATGTATTCCATATAATTCAGAGATAATTTTCCCCCCTCCATACGAATATCTAGGATTGTGGATGTCTGGTATTTTAAGCGTTTCCTCTTCATCTGTAGGAATTTTTAGAGGATTCTGATAAACTTCTGAACTAGAAGCTAAATAAAAATTTTTTATCTTTTTTTTTTTTACAAAAGTCCAAAATATTGACTAATCCATTGACAGCTATATCTAAAATTTCAAACGGCTTTTTATAAAAAAACTTAGTACCATTTACATATGCAAGATGTATTACAACATCTATCTTACTCTTAATAGATAGTAGTTTTTTCTTATTTCTAATATCGCCTTTAATAAATGTAATTTTATTTTTTATATCTTTTAATCTACTTATTTTTCCTCGAGAATTATTATCGAAAACAATTACATTATATTTGTTTTTTACAAGATATTTTGTAATAGCAGAACCTATAAACCCACTACCACCAGTAACTAAAACTGTTTTATTTATTTTTTTTTCCATTGTAACCATGTTGTTGATAGTCCGTAGATATACCATTTTAAATATTGGGGTAACCATTTAAAAACTTTAAATCTACTCATTCCAACACTTCTTTCTTCCCAGTGTGCTGGTATTTCAGTGATTTTATACCTAAGTCTATTACATTTAGCTAAAAGTTCTAAAGAATAGGCAAAACCAACCTTAGATTCTATCTCAACTTCATTTAATAACTTCCTTGAAAATAGTCTAAAGCCATTACTGGCATCCTTAATTGGAATGCTAGATAAGTAGAAGAGCGTAAATGAAGCAGTTCTAACCAGTATTGATTTTATTATTGGGCAACCTTTCATTGTCCCACCCTTCATAAATCTACTAGCAGCCACAATATGACTGCCATTCAAAAATTCACTGTACATCTGATCTAAGATATTAAAATTGATAAAGTCATCTGCAGGGTAAACAATTACACATTCTGAATTTCCAGATTTAAAACCCTCTATAATAGCTGAACAAGGACCTCTAGAAGGGTTTTTTATAAAATTAATTTCAAAATCAAATTCTTTAAGTTTATCTTTATAATCAAAAATATCATCACTATCTAAATCATAACAAAAAAGAATCTTAAATTTATTTTTAATATTATCTTGAAAGAGTTCCATTAATTTTAAAACTTTTTCTCCTTCATTAAAAACAGGTATTAAAATTTCAAATGAAACAATATTCATAATAATTTTTTTAATTTACTAATATTTAGAGATGAATCAGTGGCTATCTTAAAATTTAAGTCATTTAAAATTTGACTTTTATCACATGGTTTTAAATTTTTCTTGTATTTTTTATATTTGTTAAAATCTGATATTCTTTTGCCACCAACATTAATTATACCTTGAAATTTTTTTTTAATTAATTTTGATATGTATTTAACTAATATATTAGCTTCTATTCCAGAAGTATAAATATTTTTTGCAGAAAACTTAAAATAAATTTCATTTTTATCAAAAAATCGTGTTCTAATTATTATAAATTTACTAAGTTTTTGTACAATTTTTTCTCCTTTAAGTTTTGTTAAACCATAAAAATTATATGGAGAGAGCTTATCGTTTTCTTTGTTATTTCCTTTATCTGCAGAATAAACGGCATCACTAGAAATAAAAATTAATTTTATGTCTTTCTTTTTTATTTTTTTAACCCTGAAAACTGATTTAATTATATTCAAAGTACCCGTAATATTAATTTTGATAGCTTTTTCTTTATTTAATTCACATTCTCTAACTCTAGCTAAGGCAGCACAATGTATTATTAAATCTATATTATTTTTTAATAAGTAATTTTCAATTTTTTTTATATTTAAGATATTTAATTTATTTTTTGTAGGAGATTTTAAATTTATAAAAATTTTAGAATTAATTATTTTTGAACCTAAATTACCAGAACCACCTAATAACAAGATGTTATCTGTCAAAAAAACCCCAACTATCTATTACATATTTGTTTTTTGGAATTTTAATTTTCTTATATGCAGTGTGGGGAGCCCCTAATATAATTATGTCTGATTTTTTAATCAAACTATTTTTATCAATAATTTTTGGCATTTTTACAAATTCATCTGAAATATCCACTTTTAACTTTTTCTTTTTTAAAAAATTGTATAAATCTATTGATAGTGAATCCCTCACATCATCAATGTCAGATTTAAAAGCAACTCCTAGTATACCTATTTTTTTATTTTTTAATTTTCTTTTAAATTTTTCATTCATCATTGAGTAAATAAATTTTGGAAAGCCTTGATTTATTTTTGTAGCCGCAATGCCAAGTGTAAAAGAATTTTTTAAAAATACATTTAATTGAGCTGTATCTTTAAACAAACATGGACCAGCTGCAAAACCAGCTTTAGGTATACTTTTGTTTCTATCATATCCATCAATCATATTCTTTCTTAAAGTTTTAAAATCAATATTAAACTTCTCACAAATTTGATAAAACTGGTTTGAAATTGAAAAATTTATATACCTCCATGCATTTGAAAAAAGTTTTATTAATTCAGCTTCAAGTATCGAGGTAACTATTATCTTTTTGCATATCAGTTTAAATAACACTGTCGATTGATTAATAGATTTAGTTGACAGTCCAGAAATTATTTGTGGTAATTTAGGTAATTCTGAAATCGATTTTCCTTGAACAACTCTCTCAGGACAATAAGAAATATTATTAAAATTTTTACCTAAAAATTTTTGTATTTCCAAACAGGTCCCCGGATAGATTGAACTTCTAATTATTAACAATTTATTTGGATTTAAATATTCTCTGACTTCTTGAAACATTTTAAAGAAAAAAGCCAAATCAGGTTTTGAATTTTTTACCGGTGTTCCTATGCAAACAATAATTATCTTTGCAAACTTAAGATATTTTTTATCTGTTGTTGCAAAAATTCTTTTTTTGTTTTTTTTCAACAAAGTAGATCCACCTTCTTCCATGAAAGGCATTTTTAGATTATTAATTTTTTGAATATTTTTAGAGTCTTTATCATAAAGAATAATTTTTTTTCCTTTATCAGCAAAAAGGAGACCCAATGGTAATCCAATATGCCCAGCTCCACCCACAATTACAATATCTGATTTCATTTCTATAATTTTATCTTAAACTCTTAAATGGCCAAATTTTACTTGAGTTAATACTTTCATTGTTAAAAATATCAAAGAAATAATTTAATAAATAAGCAAAATCGTAAGTAAACATTGAAGTTCTCAGAACTCCCTGCCACACCCAACCATAAGGCATTATAAGCCAAATTATTAGGATAAGGGATATTTCATAGTTTTTAATTTGAGCTAAAAAATCTTTGTTTAGCAAAATTTGAGAAAAAATAATCAAAAAAGATAAATTTGCATACACTCTAGTTTGATCATCAACTATGAATAATATAAATATTTGCCCTAAGAGAATAATTATAAAAAAAACATTCCTTTCTTTAAAAAATGAATACTTCAATATAATTAGCCATCCTAAAGATAGAGAAAACCAAACTATGTTATAAAAATTGAAATAACCATTATAAAGAAAATGTTTTATTACTTCAAATGTATGCCACGCTCTTCCTGAAGTTAGATTAAGTTCAATTATTACAAAATAATATTCCAGAATAATTTTTCCGAAAATCGTACCAATAATTAAAAATACAGAATATCTGAGACTTAAAAAACTTTTTTTAGATGTGTATTTGTTATAAATATTTAAGGAAAGCAAACTGAGTGAAGACAAAAAACCTAGCTCAAAATGTTGTAAACCTAAAAGAGCACCACATAATAAAGTAATTATTAAATAAGATCTAAATAAAATACTTAGAATAAAAATTGACAAAGTTATAGAATCGTAGCCTACCCAATAAAATACAGTTGTTGATACAGGTAGGATTAAAAAAATAATTAATGAATAAATTGCGTTTCTACGGTTTAAATTTTTAAAGATCAAAAAAACAAATAAAAAAACAAATAAAAAAGAAAAGAATAAGTGAAATAAAAAAAATGATAATTTTGAAGTTATATCTAGTAGGTTTGCAAGGTAGCCACCAAGAAAATTATAGTACAAGTAGTGTGCATAAGGATTTGCATAAATATTTTCATCAAATGGGTTAACTGATATAGTTAATAATTTCCATAATGCGGGATGATACCAAAATCCAATTTTAATCAATATTATTAAAAAAAAAAGTAGTAATAATTTTTTGATGGTTAAACCAACTAAATACTGCTCTAAATTGACTAGTTTTTTTTCCATTAAAATATGTTAAATAAAGAGTAATTAATTATAAAGAAATAATATTTCATTAATGCATAAAAAACAATTAAAGAATATTCTTGATAAATTTTTTTGTATTTTTTTTATAGTTTTTTTTACAGTTTTGTTGGTTTTTTATATAAAAACAAAAGTTTTAAATCCAAATTTAAGCCTAATTAATATAATTAATATTACTATATTAATCCTTAATTTTTTTTTTTGGATATGGGTACTATTCAGTAAAAACAACCTTAGGCCGATCTTATTGACATCGTACTTTAGTGTTGTCTTAGCCATTTTTGTTTCAGAATTTTTTATAAGTAAGATTAATAAAAATGCAAAATTTCAATATTTTATAGAACGAAATAAAGAACAAAATAAAATTTATGACACAAGATCAAAATTTGAAATTTATAAAGATTTAAAAAAAACACAAATTATCTCACCAATATACCGCCCATTTAATCAATTAAAAACAAAACAAAAAATTACTGCAAAAATTGATAATATTGAAAAAGAAATATTAATATTATCGGGAGTATCAAATAGAAAAACAATCGTTTGTAATGAGAACGGAGAGTATTTAATTTATTTAAGTGATCGTTATGGTTTTAATAATCCAGATGATTTATGGGAAAGTTCATCAGATGCAGTTATTTTAGGGGATTCCAATGTTCTAGGTGAGTGTGTTCCTTATGGAGATGATATTAGTTCTATATTGAGAAATGAAAATAAGAAATCAATAATAAACCTTGGTATGGGTGGAAATGGACCTCTGCTTCAGTTAGCAACTTTAAAGGAGTATCAACCACTAACAAATTCAAATAAAATTATTTGGGTATACTATGAGGGTAATGATCTTTTAGATTTATATAATGAAAAGAAAAACAAAATACTATTAAATTATTTTGATAGGGAATTTAAACAAGATTTATACAAAATTCAAAATTCAATTGATAAAAAAATTTTAGGGTTAATAGAGCAGCAATATAAAAATTACCAAAAAAACACATACATATCTTTTTTTCTTTTAAGTGAGGTTAGGGAAAAATTAAAAAATTTTTTAAAAGGAAAAAATAGCAATCAATCGAATCTTAAGTTTAAATATAATGTAAATATACCTTTCGTGTATCAAAACATTGCAAATATAAATTCTGAAAATCCTTATTCTTCTAATATAAAAATGTATGAAAAGATTTTAAATGAGGTTCGTAAATTTTCTATTAAAAATAATACAAAAAATTACTTTGTTTATTTACCAGCGGTGGCTAGATTTAGTGGAGAATTTGAAAATAATGAAGATTTATTTGCTAGACGAGAAATCTTAAATTTAGCTGAAAAATTTAACTTTGAATTAATAGATATATATGCAGAATTTTTTAAAAATCAAAAAAACCCTCTTGAATTTTATCCATACAATGGAAAAAGAAGACATTTTAACTCAAAAGGTTATGAGGCAATTGCAGATATAATAAACAAGAAAATATATAAAAATTAAATGAATAAAATTCGCATACCTTTATACAAGCCTCAAATCCTACGAGAAGAAATCTTGAATGTTAATGAGTGCTTAAAATCTACCTGGATATCTTCAAAGGGTAAATTTATAAATAAATTTGAAGAATCTTTTTCAAAATATACTAAAATAAAATATTCAACGGCAGTAGTGAATGGTACAGCAGCCCTTCACTTAGCTTTAGTAGCCTTAGGTGTAAAAGAGAATGATGAAGTAATCGTTCCTACCTTTACTTATGTTGCAACAGTAAATGCAATAAAATACGTTAATGCAAAACCAGTTTTTGTAGATTCTTCCCTAGAAGATTGGCAAATGGATTTAGATGAAGTGGAAAAAAAAATATCTAAAAAAACTAAAGCTATAATTTGTCCTCATATATATGGTCAAATGACAAATATGAGTAGATTAAACTCATTAAAAAAAAAACATAACTTATTTTTAATTGAAGATTGTGCTGAATCTTTAGGATCATTCTTTAAATCCAAACACTCAGGAAATTTTTCTGATGTTGCTACTTTTAGTTTTTATGGAAGTAAAACAATAACCACCGGAGAAGGTGGTATGGTTTGTTCAAATAACAAAAAAATTATAAACAAAGTAACAAAATTAAAATTACAAGGTATAGCTCAAAAAAATAAATCTTATTGGCATGATGTCATAGGATATAATTATAAGATGACTAATATTTGTGCAGCGATTGGGGTTGCTCAATTAAGTAGAATAAAACTAATTTTAAAAAAAAAAAGAAATTTGTATCTTAAATATTCACGTGAACTAAAAAATATTCCTATTAAACTACAAATTGAAAATAAAGACACAATAAATTCTTATTGGCTGGTTGGATGTATTACAAAAAATAAAAGTATTAGAAATAAACTAATGAAATTTCTAAAAAAAAATGGAGTGGAAACTAGACCTGGGTTTTACCCAATTCATACTATGCCAATGTACAATAAGCTGAGTAAAAATAAATTTCCTACTGCAATTAAGTTGGGTTCTAGCATTATATGCCTTCCTAGCTCACCAGATATTTCAATAAAAAATATAAACTATATCTGCAAAAAAATTAAAAATTTCTTTAAAAATAAAAAATAATGAAAAAAAAAATAGGTATAGTAAGTAACTATTTTTGTGCCTGGTCTGGTGGAACCGATCTGATTAGATACATACTTAGTAATTTAATAGCTGGTAATTCTTCAAATAAATATGAACTATATTTAATTATTCCTACAAAAAATTTAATATCTTTTGCGAAAAGTTTAATATATCCATTAACTTTCTTCTTAAAAAATTTAATCAAAAATAGAAAAATTGAATTTAAAAAATGGCCATTACTCAATGGAGCTAAATTTTTAGATGAATATTTTTCTAATATAAAATTTAAAGATAAACTTGTTTTAATACATACGGACTACATTAATCAAAATAAAGAAATTAAAAGTAAAAAAATTGATATTATTTTACCATGTGTAAAATCTGAAAATTATGATTTTCCATGGATGGGTTATTTATTTGATTTCCAACATGAATATCTACCAGAATTTTTTAGCAAAGAAGAAATTAATTTAAGAAGAGAAACCATGAAAGAAATTCTTTTTAAATGCAAGGTAGTTTTTACAAATTCAAAAAAAACAAAAATAGATGCTAGAAAGTTTTATGGAGAATTTCCTGCTAAAATATATACGATCCCATATTCACCATGTATTGATGCCGATTTAATAAAATTTAATGAAGATATATTTAAAAAATTTAAATTGAAAAAAGATTATTTTATTATCTGTAATCAATTTTGGAGACATAAAAATCATGAAACAGCCATAAAAGCATTTTCTGAGTATGTTAACAAAAATGGTAAAAGTGATTTAGTATTTACAGGAAATACTGTTGACAAAAAATTTCCCAAACATTTTAAAGATCTCACAAATTTGATTAACACTCTAGATTTAAATGATAGAGTTAAAATTTTAGGATTAGTTGAAAAAAAGGCTCAAATAGCATTAGTGAAAAATTCAAGAGCACTTATACAGCCAACATTGTTTGAGGGTGGGCCAGGTGGAGGATCGTGTAGAGATGCTATTGCCGTCGATACACAAATTTTTGCTTCAGATATTGAAATCAATAAAGAAATTAATTGTGGTGATGTAAAATATTTTGAAGTTTTAAATCCTCAATCTTTATCAGATTTATTAATTAATTCTGATAAAGAAATTAAAATAAAAAAAGATGTTTTAACTTTAATAAATGAAGGTGAGGCTAGAAAAATTGAATGTGGTAAATTTTTACTAAACATTATTGATGGTGCAATTAATTAATATGCACCTTCTAAATATAAATCTTTTAAAAAATTAAGTTACTAGAAATAGTTAATATATAAATAAAATTAACTAGAAATTAATTTTTTTTTCATAAATAACACGTTGAGTCTTCTTTAATTGAAAATAAATTCTTGTACAGTATTCACATATTATTGTTAAAAATGTACATATAAAAACTATCAATGCAATTATTAGATGGTTGTAAAATGATAAAAGAGAAAAAGCACTTAATATATTTATTATTGTAAAAAATAAAAATGAAACCAACAATGCAAGTGTAATTCTTCTAAAAATCTTAGTGAAAAGGAAAGTTTCTTCTATAAATGCATTAATAGCATAAGTAAAAGTTTTATAAAATCCTATCTTACTTTTACCTTTATTTCTTTTTGCCCTATCATACTCAACACCATGAGGCATTTTTGCCAAAGAATAAGTTAAACCTCTTACGTATGGAAAGAGATTATTTGAATCTTTGAAATTATTAATAACTTTTCTATCAACAAGTCTAAAGTCATGAGCATTTAAGGGATATCGAATTTCTGTATTTGAATTCATGATGTAATAAAAAAAAACTCTCAACAAATTAATTATAGAATTTTCTTTTCTGCTATTGACGATACCATAAACAACGTCATTACCTTGTTCCCAATAATGAATAAATTTTTCTAATAGCTCAGGAGGGTCTTGCAAATCACAGTTAAAAACAATTGCAGCATCTCCTATGGAGTTTTTATATCCTTCTAAAATTGATTTATCATATTCTAAGTTAGCCCTAAACCTAATATATTTAACTTTATTATTTTTTTGACAAAGGTCAGTAATAATTTCTTGTGTCCTGTCATTGCTATGGTTATCTGTAAAAATTATTTCATAATTATAATTGATTAACTTATTCTTAAATAAGTTTACTATTTCACTATAGGTATTTTGAATATTATCTTCTTCGTTAAAAACAGGTATGCAAATAGAAATAGTTTTCATTTTTAAAATTTTTTTCTTAACTTAATTCTTAGCACATATTTTATTAAAATGAGAAGGGAATAA
>MDTF01008291.1_pt1 | contig 13356 bp, 12 predicted proteins | sample 811191 | NCBI WGS metagenome assembly MDTF01 (sample SAMN05326649, study PRJNA326480) | marine metagenome | isolation source: seawater | place: Southern Ocean | collected 2011
CAGGTATGCCCGGGTGGTGGAATTGGTAGACACAAGGGACTTAAAATCCCTCGCCAGCAATGGCGTGCCGGTTCAAGTCCGGCTCCGGGTACCATTAGTAGGTTATAATTAAATTTTATTTAAGGGTTATATAAATTGGCAGATAGATTAAATTCAGATGACGTTATAGATATATTACAAATCTTTAAGGTTATATGGAGGGGTAAATTATTAATTTCTCTAATAACCTTGTTATTTGCAATATTTTCAATTTATTACGCACTATCCCTTCCTAATATATACAAATCATCAACTTTATTGAAAGTGTCATCAGATGATCAGCAAAGCCAATTATCTAGTATTGGTTCTCAATTTTCTGGGCTTGCTTCAATGGCAGGTATAAATATGCCGTTAAGTGGTGATGATAAGGTTTATTATGTCTTGGAAACTTTAAAATCCAGAGGGTTCACTAAAATTCTATTAGCACGACATGACTTCTCTCCAAAAATTATTGCTTCAAAAGATTTCATAAGAAAGTCTAATAAAATTATTTTCGATGACAGTATTTATAATAATAAATTGAAGGTATGGACACGAGAACCAAATGAATACAGAGAAGCCATACCGACACATTTGGAGGTGCATAACATTTTAATGAAATCATTTAGTGTTGGAGTTGATAAAGAATCAGGGTTTGTTTCTTTAAGCTACTCTCATGTATCCCCAGTATTTGCAAAAGAGTTTTTAAACACGGCAATAAATGAACTAAATAAAATTTCTAAAACTAAAGACCAGTTAGAGTCATTAAAAGCTGTAGATTATCTAGAAAAAGAAATAGAAAGCACTCAACAAAAAGATATTGTAAATTCAATTAACTCATTAATAACTATGCAGTTAAAAACTAAAATGCTGTCTAAGATCAAAGACGACTATTTACTTAGCATAATTGACCCACCATATGTTCCTGAAATAAGATCCTCACCTAATAGGGCTATAATTTGTATATTCATAACTCTAATTGGTGGCTTTTTGGGAGTAATAATTGTCTTCTTTAGACATTATTTTCAAAACTCTAAGGCTGCAAGCCTTTACAGCAAGACATAGATAGCATGAATGTACTAGTCACAGGTGCCGCTGGATTTATAGGAATGCATGTATCCGAAGAACTTTTAAAATTAAATTATAATGTAGTGGGAATTGATAACCTCAACTCCTATTACGATATCTCACTAAAAAAATCTAGACTAGAAAAATTAAAGACATATAAAAATTTTAAGTTTTATCAAGAAGATATATCTAATCAAGATAATATTAGTAAAATCTTTAAATCACATTCTTTTAATAAAATTATTCATCTTGCAGCTCAGGCTGGTGTTAGATACTCTCTTGAAAATCCTCATTCCTATATTGAAGCTAACATAAAAGGATTTTTAAATATTCTTGAAGAAGCAAAAGAAAACAGCATTGAGCACTTAGTCTATGCGAGCAGTTCAAGTGTTTATGGATCAAATACAGTAATGCCATTTAGTGAAGATCAAAATGTAGATCATTCGCTTAGCCTCTATGCAGCAAGCAAAAAATCAAATGAACTCATGGCACACACTTATAGTCATTTATATAGTATGCCCACTACAGGACTAAGATTTTTTACGGTTTATGGGCCATGGGGTAGACCAGATATGGCCTTATTTATGTTTTGTAAGGCTATTATTAACGATGAGCCTATAGATATTTATAATCATGGGGACATGGAAAGAGGTTTTACTTACATAGACGATATAGTTCAAGGAGTTATAAAAGTCATGGAGAAGCCAGCAACACATGACATTAAACTTATAGATAATACATCGGCACCAAGCAGCTTGGCACCATATAGAATTTTTAATATCGGTGATTCTAAACCTCACAAGCTACTTACTTATATCAAATTTTTAGAAGAGGCTTTAGGCAAAGAGGCCAAAAAAAACTACATGGATATCCAGCCAGGAGATGTTAAATCTACCTGCGCAGATACCTCAAAATTACAAGAGTGGATTAATTTTCAGCCTTCAAAAGATCTTCAGTCTGGTATTAATGAATTTGTTAAATGGTATAAGGATTATTATAAATGAAAGTAAGCGATACAAGAATAGGGATCTTGGGACTTGGTTATGTTGGTTTGCCACTTGCTATAGAATTTGGTAAAAAATTTGATGTGAAAGGTCTTGATCTTAAAGAATCTAGAATTAATGAACTTAAGGATGGTTTTGATTCAACATTAGAGATTGAACCATCAGAGTTCAAGGAATCTAAAAATCTTGTCTTCACATCATCTATTTCAGATCTAAAGGACTGCAATGTTTATATAGTTACAGTTCCAACGCCACTAAATCATAACAATCAACCTGATCTTAACCCTTTAAAATCAGCATCAGAAATGATAGGAAAGATTCTTAAAAATGATGATATCGTTATATATGAATCTACAGTTTATCCAGGTGCTACTGAGGAATTTTGTGTACCAATTCTAGAAAGTAATTCAGGACTTAAATTTAATATTAATTTTTTTGCTGGATACAGTCCAGAAAGAATTAATCCAGGAGATAAGACTCATAGACTGCCGTCAATATTGAAAGTTACTTCTGGATCTAATTTGCATACAGCTAATTTTGTAGATTTATTGTACAAAGAAATTATTACTGCTGGAACTTATCAAGCAGAGAGTATCAAGGTTGCTGAAGCCTCTAAGGTTATAGAAAATACCCAGCGGGATATCAATATTGCTTTAATGAATGAATTATCAATTATTTTTGAAAAGCTAGACATAGATACAAGCGCAGTTCTTAAAGCAGCAGGAACAAAATGGAATTTTTTGAAATTCACTCCAGGACTTGTTGGAGGTCATTGTATAGGAGTTGATCCATATTATTTAACACATAAGGCACAAGAGGTTGGATATCAACCTGAAGTTATTCTATCTGGAAGAAAGATGAATGACTCTATGTCTGAGCATATAGTATCAATGATAATCAAAGCCATGAAAGTAAATAAAAAAACTATCGCAGGATCAAAAATTTTAATCTTAGGACTAACTTTTAAAGAAAATTGTCCTGATATTCGAAATACTAAAGTAGTAGATATTTATAAACTACTAAATCAACATAACGCCCATGTAGACATTTACGATCCGTGGGTTGAAAAAGAGACTGCTTTAAAAGAATATGGGATAAATCTTATTGATGAGCCTATAGAGAATTTATATGATGGAGTTATGCTAACTGTTTCACATAATCTTTTTATTGAGCTGGGAGTCAAACAAATAAAATCTTATGGAAATGAGAGTAGTATTTTCTATGATATTAAAAGTGTTTTTTCTAAAGAAGATTCCGATTTAAGATTATAAGGACAGTGGATTAAATTTTATAATGAATATTTTAGTAACAGGTGGAGCTGGTTTTATTGGATCTGCATTAATAAGATACCTTATTAAAAATACGAATCATAAGATATTAAATATAGATAAACTTACATACGCCGCCAACTTAGATTCTTTAAAATTAGTATCTAATAATAAACGATATAATTTCCTTAAAGGAGATATTTTAAATTATAAAGATATTTCACATGCATTAAATACTTTCAAGCCAGATGCAGTATTTCATCTTGCTGCAGAATCTCATGTTGATAGATCAATAAGCAATCCAATTAGTTTTATTGAAACAAATGTTACTGGGACCGCAAACATGCTGGATATAGCATATAAATATTGGAAAAATCTATCAGACTCTAATAAACAGAATTTTAGATTTCATCATATATCTACAGATGAGGTATTTGGTGATTTGGAAGAAAGTGGTTTTTTTACCGAAGAATCGCGATATAACCCAAGCTCTCCATATTCTGCATCAAAAGCTGGCTCAGATCACCTTGTTAGGGCTTGGCATAGAACATACAAAATGCCAGTAATTATAACTAATTGTTCAAATAATTATGGTCCATACCAGTTTCCAGAGAAATTAATTCCATTGGTAATAAATAAAATAATTAAGGGTAGTAAAATTCCTGTGTATGGAGATGGACTTCAAGTGAGAGATTGGCTCTATGTTGAGGATCATGCTGAAGCATTATATACAGTCTTGATAAATGGCGAAGTTGGAGAAACATATAACATTGGTGGAAATAATGAAAAAACCAACATAGAGGTAATCAATATAATATGTAACTTAATTGATAACAAAGAGGGTTATCCTGTCAAAGGAAAATCAAGTCATGATTTAATTGAGTTTGTTAAAGATAGGCCAGGACATGATTTAAGATATGCCATTGATGCATCAAAAATTAAAAATTCTTTATCATGGGAGCCAAAAAAAACTTTTGAAGAAGGTATTTCAGAAACAGTAGACTGGTATATACAAAATTTTACAGAAATAGATCAATGAAAATACCATTCAACAAGCCAGCAGATATTCTTGAATCCCACAAAGAAGTAATGACATCTCTTCAGAGTGGCAAACTATCTGGAAGAGGCCCATATACAGAAAAATGTCAAAACTGGTTTATGAATAATAATACAAATATTTCTGGAGCATTTTTATCCACATCATGCACTCATGCATTAGAGTCATCAGCAATACTTTTAAATTTATCACAAGGAGATGAGGTTATTGTTCCAGCTTATACTTTTGTTACTTCTGCCTTATCTTTTTATATGCATGGAGCTCAAATACGCTTTTGTGATATTCGTCCTGATACTTTAAACATTGATGAAAGGCTTTTAGAAGAAAATATTTCAGATAAAACTAGGGCTATTGTTGTAGTTCATTATGCTGGTGTTTCATGTGAAATGGATGAAATAATGAGGCTAGCAAAGAAGCATAATTTATATGTTATTGAAGATAATGCACACGGCTTATTTGGAAAGTACAAAGGATCAAATCTTGGAACTATAGGCGATTTCTCTACGCATAGTTTTCACGAAACTAAAAATATTTCTTGTGGCGAAGGTGGTGCCTTATTCGTTAAAGATAGGAAGTTTATTGAAAGAGCTGAAATAATTTTTGAAAAAGGAACGAATAGATCTAGTTTTATAAACGGTCAGGTTGACAAATATTCATGGGTTGATAAAGGCTCCAGTTATATCTTATCTGATTTACTTGCATCTTTACTTTATTCGCAATTGATCAATTCAGACAAAATACAGTTAAAAAGAAGCTCTCTATGGAATAATTATTTTAAAAGCCTTTCCGAATGGGCGGTTGAAAATGAAATAAGACTTCCATTTATTCCAAACCATTGCGAACAAACATTTCATATGTTTTATATGATTATGCCAAACAATGAAGTAAGAAATAACTTTATTGCTTACCTAGGAGATAATGACATAGTAGCAGTATTTCATTATCTTCCATTAGATTCTTCAGTTATGGGTGTTAAAATAAAACTAGATAATCAAGTCGAATGCCCAGTATCTGAAAAAATTAGCAATTGCATTGTTAGGTTACCTCTATACTTTGACTTAGATTATAAAAAGCAAGATAAAATTATTAATGCTATTTTAAACTTTAAGGTATAAAAATACATATGAACAATTACAAAATAAACGAATCTGTTATCTTTGTTACAGGTTCTGCAGGGCAGCTTGGGCAAGCAATCGTCAAGTCCGCATTGGAATCTGGCGCAAAGGTCATCTGCACTGATATATCTATTGATAATCTAAAAAAAATATCAAATGATAATGACTGGGGTGAAAATGCAATGCTTTTGCAAGTCGATATTACCAATAAAGAGAGTATTGAAATTGCATTTAATAAGGCGTTAGAAAAATTTGGTAAAGTTGATTCATTGGTAAATAACGCTGGTATTAGTGTATTTGAGCCATGGTCTCAAAGATCTGAAGAAGACTTTGATTCAGTTATGGATGTAAATCTTAAAGGAACATTTTTATGTATGAAATATTTCTTTCAATACCTCATAAAATCTAAAAATATAGGAGCTGTTGTAAACGTAGCTTCTCATTATGGAGTTATCAGTCCAGATCCTAGAATTTATACAGACTGTAATAGAAGAAATTCAGAAGTTTATGGAGCATCAAAAGCAGGAGTCATTCAAATGACAAAATATTTTTCAGTTAATGCAATAGCTGATGGGGCTAGTGTCAGGGTAAATGCTATAGCCCCAGGCGGTATACTTAATCAAAATGACCCTCAAGGAGAAGATTTCCAGAGACTTTATTCTGAAAGATGCCCAATGAAAAGAATGGCTAATGTAGAAGAAATGGTCGGACCAGTTCTATTTTTACTATCTTCAGATTCTTCATATATTAATGGACAAACATTGGTAATTGATGGTGGAATGACCGCATGGTAAAAGTTTAAAAAAAGGAGAAAAAAAATGGGTAACAAGACTATAAAAATTGAAAATACACTTATAGGTGAAGGAGAGCCAGTATTTATAATTGCTGAGGTAGGAATCAATCATGATGGCGATATTAAGAAAGCAATAAAGCTTATAAAAGAAGCAAAAAATTCTGGAGCAAATGCAGTTAAACTTCAAACATATATAACTGAAAAAAGAGTTCCAAAGGATCATGCAGTTTACGGAATTTTAAAACAATGTGAATTGTCACATGACGATCAAAAAGAATTATTTCAATTAGGAAAAGATATTGATATAACTGTATTTAGCACCCCGTTTGATGATGAGTCTGTAGACTTTCTTAAAGAATTAAATAATCCAGTATATAAAATTGCAAGCTTTGACAGTGTTAATACAAAACTATTAAATAAGGTTAGCTCAACAAGGATGCCTGTTATTATGTCAACAGGTATGACAAGTCTTGATGAGCTTGGAGCCGCATGGACGGCTTTAGGAGGAAAAGATGATGGAACAGGATGTGATTTAGCATTATTGCATTGTGTGTCCTCTTATCCATTGGACGATAAAAGAGCTAACTTATCCATAATTCCCTATTTACATAGTGTTCATGAAGGTCCTGTAGGCTATTCTGATCATACTATTGGAACACAAATTCCTATTTATGGAGTTGCTGCTGGAGCAAGCATTATCGAGAAGCATTTTACACTTGATTCAGCCTCAGAAGGTCCGGATCATGCAATGTCAGCTGACCCAAAAACCTTAACAGAGCTAGTTCAAAGAGTCAGGTGGATTGAGGAAGTTTTTGGAAAAAAAGATATGAGAATTAGAGATGCTGAAGAGGGCTCTAAATCTTATAGAAGACCTAGTTAACAAATGAATTACAAGGTAGTTTTTAGATGCGATGCTGGTCATGCTCCTGAAATAGGAACTGGTCATATAGCTAGGTCTAAAACTTTAGCAAACGAACTCATAAATTCAAAACTATTAGATATTGAAGATATTTTATTTTTAACTAGGGATGATGATGGCTTTAATTTAGGTAAAAAATATCTTGAAAATTCTGGATTTAAATATAAATCATTTTCTAATAACCAGCTCAAAGCAAATTCAGAATCCGAGATAGAAGTAATCAGTAATATAGAATCAAAAATAATTTTTCTTGATAGGCTTGAAACTTCAAGTGATCTCATAAAAGGCATCAAAAAAAAAGGAAATAAAGTTGTCACCTTTGATGATTATGGAAGTGGAAGAGAGTTCGCTGATTTAGCAATTTCATCAATATTTGATGATGTCAGTAAATCAAAAAATTTACTCTCAGGATACGAGTACCTTATTTTATCTAAAGACTCCTACAAGCCTCTTGAAATAAGAGATAGTATTAAAAATATAGTTGCTACTTTTGGGGGGAATGATGCTCGTGACCTTTGCTCTCACTTTATCGATAATATTGATGCAATTCCTCGTAAAATAAAAATAGATATTATTTTAGGGTCAGTTAGTAAAGAAGATGTCATTAAATATAATACACAAATTAAATTAAAAAATTTCTCTGATAATATTGCATTACATATCTTCCCAAAAAACTATCATCAAATAATATCAAATGCTGATATTGCTATTTCCTCAGGAGGACTTTCGATTTTTGAATTTTCAGCTTATGGAATCCCTACAATTGGACTTCCGCAATACCCTCATCAATTAAGAACAATTACAAATCTACAAAGTTCAGGGATTTCTATCCTTGGAGCGGAAGAAATGAAATTATCTGATTCTAAGTTTAAAGATGCAATGAGTAGGTTAATAGATGATAATAGCCTTCGAAAATTAATGGCATTAAATTCAAGACAAAGTATTGATGGAAATGGCGCTAAAAGAATAAGAGAATTAATTGAAATTAAATTTAAGGATGTTTTTTTATGAGTGATACAAGAGTAATTATTTTTGGCTGTCAGGGAATTTCTATTGAAATTTTAAGACATCTTGTTAGTTTAGAAGGTGTGAATGTTATTAAATTATTTACCTATGAAGTTGCATCTGATCTAAGCAGAGGTCAAGAATCTATAATTGATGTTGCAAAAGAGATGAATATTAATATTTCAAGCCCTAGTAGAATTTCAAAAGTTATCATAGATGATATAAAAGAACTAAAGCCAGATATTATTATATCTGCTTATTATCGTAAAATTTTCCCAAAAGAACTTATCAATATTGCAAAGTTAGGTATTGTAAATATTCATCCCAGTCTATTGCCAAATTATAGAGGACCAGTTCCAACAGCTTGGGCTATTCTTAATGGAGAGAATGAATTTGGCATAACAATTCATCAAGTTGATTCTGGAATAGATACCGGTGATATTTTAGTACAAAAAAAATATAATATTAGTGAAAAAGAGACAGGTTATGATTTATATTTAAGAGCGATGGACTTAGGAGCAAAACTTTTCATAGAAAATTTTGACGACATTGTAAGTGGAATTATAAAGCCAAAAATTCAACAGTCCGGAGGCAGTTATTTTGGTAAGTTAAAAAATAGACTTCTTTTAAATTGGAAAGATTCTGGAAAAAATATTATGAATCAGGTTAGAGTTCGAGCTAAGCCATATAACCCAATAGAAACTATCTTGGAAAATAAATATTTTTTCATTAATAAGGTATCTATTCTAAATAACAGCTCTATTAAGGTTCAAGTCCCTGGCAAAATATTGAAGGTAAATAAAGATGATACATTTATAGTATCTTGTGCAGATGGAGCAGTTCATATTGAAGAATATAGCGTTTACCCCCCTTTTGAAGGGGTTGAGAAAGAAATATATTTAAAAGCCGGAAGATCGTTTGAGAATTCCTAATTTACTTAATATAATAAATTGAAATGACAAAAATAAGCAATAGAAGTCTTGGGTATTTAATGTGGCAGAGGGCTATAAAGTCTATGCCAGGTGGTAATGGTTTATTATCTAAAAGGCCTGACAGATATGCCCCAGATATATGGCCTTCTTATTTTTCATCATGTTCTGGTGTAAATGTGGTTGATTTAGATGGCAATAATTATACTGATATGGCTCAGATGGGTATTGGTAGCGCAATATTAGGCTATGCTCATCCAGAATTAACCAATGCAGTTTCTGAGGTTATTAAGGAAGGCGTAAATTGCACTTTGAATGCTCCCGAAGAAGTTCTTCTTGCTGAAAAATTACTAGAATTAAATCCGTTTGCAGGTGGAGTAAGGTTTGCTCGATCAGGAGGCGAGGCCATGGCCATGGCTGTCAGAATAGCTAGAGCTAAAACAGGAAAAGATAAAGTCATTTTCTCTGGTTATCATGGATGGAGCGACTGGTATTTAGCAACAAATTTAAATAATAAAAATGGCTTAAATGAGCACCTAATTCCAGGTTTAGATGCAAAAGGAGTCCCCGCAGGATTAGCAAACACCGCAATTCCTTTTACCTATAATAGTATAGAAGATTTTGAGAAAAAAATTAAAGAAAACCCTGATGCTGGTGTCATTTGCATGGAAGGTGCTCGATATGACTTTCCCTCACAAGAATTTTTAGAGACAGTCTCAAGGATCGCTAAAAAAAATAATATGGTTATTATTTCTGATGAAATAACATCTGGCTGGAGATTAACAGATGGAGGTGTTTATAAAATTAACGGATTCAAACCAGACATAGTTGTCTATGCTAAGGCTATGGGAGGTGGTTATGCTATTTCTGCCATAGTCGGCTCTGAAGAAGTTATGCACTCTGCTCAAGATACATTTATGAGTTCAACGATGTGGACAGAGAGAGTTGGCTTTACAGCAGCTTTAGCAACTATTGAAATTTTAACTAGAGAAAAAGTATGGATTCATCTAATAAAAATAGGCAATCAAATAGGAGATGGATGGTTGGCATTAGCAAAAAAACATGGATTAAAAATTACAGTAACAGATTTTAAACCTTTAATAACAATGAAACTTCATTATGAATCTAGAAATCAAGCGCTAGCTACCTTATTTATTCAAGAAATGTTAAAAAGAGGATATCTTGCTGCAACGAGTATTTATGTTAGCTATGCTCACAATGAAAAAATCGTAAATGATTATCTTAAAGCTGTTGATGAGGTTTTTTTAATAATAGCCCATGCTATTGAACAAAATAATGAGTATGAACTTTTAGATACAAAAATTAGATCTGACTCATTTAACAGAATTACTCCATGATCGCTGCTATTATTCAAGCACGAATGGGTGCTACAAGGCTTCCAGGTAAAGTTTTAAAAAAGATAGGCCCCTTTGGATTATTAGAATTCCAAATAAATAGAGTAAAAAAATCAAAAAATGTAGAAACTATAATTGTAGCTACAACCACAAAAAGTATTGATGATGATATAGAAAATTTCTGCCATGAAAGAGGAATCAAATGTTACAGAGGCTCAGAAAATGATGTTTTATCAAGGTATTATGAGTGTGCAAAAATACATAATATTAAAACTATCGTCAGATTAACTGCAGATTGTCCTTTAATAGATCCCATTATTATAGATAAAGTTATAGACATGTTTCTTCAAGATAATGTTGATTACTCGGCTAATACAGTACCTCCTGAAACAAGTTTTTGGCCTGATGGCAGTGATGTTGAGGTTTTTTCATATAAAGCACTTCAAAGAGCTTTCAAGGAGTCTACTAAAACTGAAGACAGAGAGCATGTAACTTTCTTTTTTTGGAAAGATAAGTCAAATGGATTTAAAACTTCTCAATTAAGTAACTCTCAGGATTGGTCAAAATTTAGATTTACAGTTGACTATAAAGAAGATTATGAGGTAATCAATTTGGTATATAAGGAAATTGAAGAAAGAAAAATATTTGGTAATACTCATGAGATAATTGAGATTTTAAAAGATAGACCGGATATACAAATGATAAACAAAGAATATTATTTTGGGATAGGGTGGAATAAATGAGTCTAAAAGGAATTATTTTAGCTGGAGGTTCTGGAACAAGGCTTCATCCTATGACAAAAGTTATGTCTAAACACTTACTCCCTATCTATGACAAGCCAATGATTTTTTATCCTTTAAGCACCCTCATGTTATCAGGGATTAAGGATATTTTAATTATTTCTACTCCTGAAGACACCAATAGATATGAAAAGCTTTTGGGTAATGGAAGCGAGTGGGGCATTAATTTACAGTATAAAGTTCAGGATTCACCTGACGGCATAGCACAAGCTTTTATAATAGGAGAAGATTTTATTGGGTTAGACCCATGTATGCTTATTTTGGGAGATAATTTATTTTTTGGCACTGATCTGCAAACAACTCTGTTAAACGCCATTAGTAAATTAAATGGTGCATATGTTTTTGGATATGCGGTCAATGACCCCGAAAGATATGGCGTAGTTGAATTTGATGATCAATATAAAGTTATTTCAATTGAGGAAAAACCAAAGGTTCCTAAATCCAAATATGCAGTATCTGGATTATATTTATATGATAATAATGTTGTGACCATAGCAAAAAATATCAAACCTTCCGAAAGAGGGGAGCTAGAAATATCCACTATTAATAATTATTACTTAGAAAATAGCAATATTGACTTAGAAATTTTTGGGCGAGGCATGACATGGCTTGATACCGGAACAGCTGACTCATTAATGGAGGCTGGAGAATTTGTAAAAGTTATTCAGAAAAGGCAGGGTTTTGTAATTTCTTGTCCCGAAGAAATTTCTTGGCGAAATGGTTGGATTGATTCTGATCAAATTAAGAATCTAGCTCAAAATTATGGAAAATCTCTTTATAAAGATTACCTATTGTCTATTATTGAATAAACTTACTTAAATCAATATCTTCTTGTAATAATTAATTATTAAAACATATAATACTCCAATGAAAAAACGCAATAAATTTTATAAGAGAAATGAAGATAAATTCTGGAAATGATTTCGCAAAATTTCCTCTTTTTATAAATAATGAGCCTAGCCAGTAAATCTTTTTCAGTTCTCGGTAGAGACCTATTCTTACTTTTCTCCACTCTACTCTCCTCAGTTGTTATCGCTCGTACACTAGGCGCTGAAATTATGGGTATTTGGGTTATTATAAATACCATTCCATCTTATGCGGAGATGTTGGGAAGATCAAAAGCAGACCTATCAGCAGTTTATTACTTAGGTAAAGGTAAATATAAAATTGGTGATATAACCAATGCACTTAATATCATAGCTGCTATTTCCAGCTTATTAATATTGATATTAGTTGCAATTTTTTATGATTCAATTGTTTTAAATCTTTTGAAAGACAACGCAGATCTTTATTCAATTTACATGATAATTATATTAATAGTAATTCCATTTAATTTATTTTATATGAATTATATGTATCTTCATGTTTTTAATGAAGATGTTGAATCAATCAATTATATGATTCTCACTCGAGCACTTTTCATGTCCTTAACTTCCGTACCTGGATTAATTTTCTTTGATTTTGAAATACCTCAATTAGTATTTTGTTTCATTACTGCATATGGTTTAGCTTTACTTGTTGGAGTGTCTAGATTTAAGCATCAGCATAGAGATGGGCCCATTCTCAATAAAAATTTAATTAAAGATCTTTTCTCATATGCATACAAGATGTACATTTCAGGATTACTCTTAAATTTAAATAGCTACATAGCTAATACCTTCTTAATTTTATACGGATCACCAGTACAAATAACTTTTTATGCTCTTGCTCAGCAGTTCAGTCTAATTCTATTAAAGATTACCGACTCAATGAATACTTTTATTTTTCCATCTGCTTCAAAGAAAGATCCTAATAATGCAAAGATCTATATAGCTAAGGCTTTTAGGACAGCATCAGTTCTAATGTTTCCAGTTGGCATTATTAGCGCTATTTTAATAAGCCCTTCAGTATATATTTTATATGGAAGTAGTTTTTTACCAATTACAGAGCCTTTCATAATTCTCTTAATTGGTGTTATTTTCTCATCGATAACAAGCACAATTTGTATGTATTTTATGAGTTCAGGAAGACCTGAAATTATAACAA
>MDTF01011958.1_pt1 | contig 13351 bp, 5 predicted proteins | sample 811191 | NCBI WGS metagenome assembly MDTF01 (sample SAMN05326649, study PRJNA326480) | marine metagenome | isolation source: seawater | place: Southern Ocean | collected 2011
CAACCACACATCATTGTGTTATCTCCATCTATTTTTTCAATAATTATGGAGCAAGCTGGACATTGTTGCATGTTTGCTGGGAGTAAAATGTTGGCCATGGCACTATTGTTGTATAATATCGAATGCAAGTTGTTATTTTTCAATAATTTAGGTATTATCCAAATGATTTAGTCGATGACGAAATAGAAGATTGTATATTTCAATTTTATCAGTTAATAAACGTGTTGCAGCAACAGACTTCAGAATAAATGATATGGTATGTTTTTTGGTTTTTAGTTTGAGGCTTGATTTGACACTTCCTTATCTAGCTTTCTTTGCTCTCGAACATTCTCAAGATGCGTGTAAACCTCCAATTTCAAGACAAACTTACAATCAAAGTCAAGCTACCTAAGAAATGGCTCGTTGGCACGACTGAAATTTTGAAATCTACTCTTGTCGACAATTACAATACAAAACATCCCGACGATACAATATCGGCCAATGATTTCCATTTAGAATTAGAAAATGGCACAGTACTATGTTCCGATGACATTGTTCAAAAGAAAATACCAAATCGAGCTACACTCAAGCTCGTAGCGGGAGCCAGTCCAACCATGGCTGAAGCTGCGGCTGAAACTAAACGTAAAGTAGAGGCCGCTAAACCGATCGAAGATCCTGACGATCCAACTTTAACTTGTAGAAATTTTGGATGTCAAAAAAAATATAAAGAAAGTGACAATCACGATGCATTTTGTTTGTTTCATAAAAGTCCACCTGTGTTTCATGAAACCGCTAAATATTGGTCCTGTTGTCCAGATAAAAAAGCCTATGATTGGGATGGATTTATGGCTATTAAAGGTTGTATGAAAGGACGTTGTAGTACAGAAAAACCAACACAAACAGTATTGGGTGGTTCAGATGTACGTGCAGCGGCACAAATTGATTGTACACCGAAACGGATCGATGGTGGAGGCAGTGGCAGCAGCAGCAGTAGTGGTGATGCTACCCCCAGTGCACCGGTTGCATTGTCGAAAGGACGTGTAATGACACCTTTGGATAAATTGGGTGCGTTGAGAAAAGCTTTGGCTGGAATTGGAGTGGATACATCACAATTTGAAAGTGCAAGAGATACAATAAAAGCAAGGTATAACAATGTTGAATTGGGTAGTGATGTTTGGAAAAAAGTTTCTGAAGAAATGGCTGTTGCATTTACAAAAGTATTGGAAAATATTGAAATGGAAAAAGAAATGGAAAGCAATTGATTCACTTGATATATATATGATTTTGATTCATTTTGAGTTACGTAGTGCTACATTTAAAAAACGTGTACGTAGGATTTTGAACCAAATCGAATTATTTATACTTTATAAAGAGTTTTACCAAGGTGTACACCTTCGTAGCAAAAACAAATATAGTACAAGCTTTCATTTTCTATTTTATCATTTATCATTTGTATTATCTTGTTTTTACTTGGAAAATCTTAAAATTCTTGTATATGCACTGGATGCTAATCCACCTTGTATGCCTTTTCTTAAATTATTCACTAATGTATTCGTACAAGCCACAAAATTTAACATTGTATCACGATTCACTTTTTCTAAATTCATTTCACTCATTTCACTCAATGCTTCGGTATTGCTTTCTAAATTACTTTGCATGTAAGTAAACGTAGCTTTAGCTTGGTCGTCTTCGTCTTCTTTGTCCATAAAACCATAGGCAAAGGCATATGAATATTTTAACAAACGACGACAACGTACTACGGTACGTGCGGCATCGATATAAAATTCACCTTGATCAATAAATTGTGTTATTTTACCTTTTTTTCTTAATGCACGTGTACGATCTCTTGCTTTAATTAAATATTTCTCAGAAAATTCTTGTGCTTTTTGATGCACTGTATATCGTTTAAAAAAATGAAGAAAACGATCGTTTTCACCTTCATTGTCATTGTTTGATGCACCAGTACTACCACTTCTGTTTTCTTTGTTACTACCATTTTTAGAATTTTTTTTTTTAATAAATTTATTACATCCATAATAATTTCCACTACCATGATCTGACCATGGACCTAAACAAATCCAACAAAATTCATGACCACATCCAGCAGAATTGCATGAAATTTTATTGCACCCAGAATTTTTTTCAATACGTGTTGAACATTCAGGACATTTTTTAGTATTTTCTAATATCCAATTTGCAGCACCCGATTCTAAATCGCAACGTTCCGTCCATTCTTCCCGTTCTTGACATGTCAGTGGAAAATGTGCTTCTTCTTGACATCGAAAACAAAATTCAGTACCACAGACACATTTGACATCAAGCACACCACCCAATGTTGCAACAATGGCTTTTTCACAACCTTTGCCAGGACACCAACGAATTCTACTATTTATATCGACATAGGATTCAGCTAAATATTTTCGATAAATTAAAAATTCAGCCGCTCCACCGAAACGTTGAAACATATCTTCCGTACACATTTCAGTACATTTTTCCATAGGACAACAAGTAAAAATGGAAGTGGAGCCTTCTTGTACTCGGTTGTGCAAGTATGCATTCCAACACTCGCCACAAAAACGATGCGCACAAGATAATCCTGACATTTCAGTGGAACCAATTTCTTCATAACATATATTACAACGCAACGAACCGGGCGACGGAACTACTTGAGCTGTCTTACTTTTAGACATACGTACTAATTCAGTCACACCAGCTTCGGCACAGACTTTGCTGGCTGCAGTGTTGCCACCCATATATTTTTCAAGCAACCTTTCTTTGCTCCATCCAGACCAGAGTAACATTGCTAAAGCAGCTGAACGCGGCACTTGCAAAGTGTCCGAAACAGTTACAATTAATTCGTTTTGTTCGTGCAATACATCTGTCGTACTAATCACTCGATATTCAACATCGGACGATCGCTTGGGGGGTGTACTTTTGTTGACGATGGTGCTGTTGCTGTTGCTGTTGCTGCTGTTGTTGATTGGTTTGGGAAGTCCTGCTGAATTGTTTGGTGTTGGACTCCTTGGATGTGTTGTTGGAAGTTGTTTCGAATTGAGACGCTCTTTTTTAGCGGTATCTACAAACATATCATCGACATCATCGTCAGCATTGGTACCTATGCCGTAACGAGCATCTAAATCATCGTCGGATGCATCGTTCCAATCGTCTTCGTCGTCGGAAAACATGGATCTGGAAGGTAATCGAAAAACAAAATCCAAACTGACGATTAATCAAAATCCATTCCCAGCGTTTGCCCCTCGGAGAGGAGATCCGGACTTGCCAGGTGGGGAGAAAACCGCAAAAGCGTTAAAACACTTTGCACTTTTACACTTACACCTCGACTTGTTGCTTGCAATGGCCGGGAGAAAATAGCAATAGCGTTAAAACACTTTGCACTTTTACACTTACACCTCGACTTGTTGCTTGAAAAATGTACAATCAACCAATCCAACCATATCCGAACAGACTACCACTCAATAATCTTGTACAAACACCAATTCTTGAACTTCCACAAAGAAACACAACACATGCAGAAACAATAATGCAACAAAACAATGCCAATTACCATGCAACACGTGCTCTTCTTGGTTTTTCACCTCGATTACAAACAATAGATTTCAATCAAGCTCCTGAACCCGTACCAATGGCAGTCACTATAATACCTACGTTGAGTCCACGTTCAAATTCATGGCACAACACTCATGCCAATAACAATCAATCACCATATCCACTACACGCACATTTTAATGCAGGCAACATTGCAATCGTTCAAGGTGTACCGGAAGATATCGTGATGATGCGCACCGTCGCCGTAGCAACAGTACATCCCTTAAACAGAGACGAGTTGTTAAATGCACAATCAGCTGAATGGAAAGTACCGAGTCCTACGTTTAATAAATTGACAGAAAGAGTGATGGCTTTCTATTCAACACATGACATGAAAAAAGCTAATTATTTATATATTGGACGTTTGTTACGAAATTATTTTGGTGAGATTCATATTGGTGTGACACCGGAAGCATTCATTGAACAAAATTTACAAAACAGATTACATGCTAGATATTTAAATGAACATTGTTGCTCGAGAACTGTTTTGCCTCCTGGAAGTGGTGGTGCATATGATACAAGTGCAAGTGGTTGGTTGCAATGGTGGTGTATTGTTTTGTTGCTTCCTACGATAGGTCTGCTTGTTGGCGGCATGGTAATGTCCACTACAATTCAATTATATAGTTTTACATCCAATCCGATACTTTCTTTTCGAACGTTAAATACCAGTTATGTCAATGATATACAGTACAATAATTTTGAAATAGAAACGGTTCCAGGCACAGGAAATACCCTAGATTTTCCTCTCAATACTAATATTAACAAAATGGATCAGTCATTGGAATATATTCCATCTTTGACTGTTCCAAGACTAGGCAACAACAACAACAACAACATTGCGTTTCGTATACATTGGCAAGTTATCGACGCTACTGGTGCCACGGTACATACAATGCATTCAACAACGTTTGTTCCAGACAATGTTCCAAGGTCTGACTTTTGCAATTATAATTCCATGACTGACTCTTGTACTTCAAATGGGAGAGTATATAGTTCTCTCTCCAAATGGGAGAACCCATCAGAAAACACAGGTTGTATAATAAACAAGGCAGAACGTTGTGAAACAACGCAGGTGAAAGTCTCAAATACAGGTCTTATTAAATTTGGCACAAGTGGTTTGTCAAATAAAGGTACTATCTTACCTTTAACTTTACGTATATTGCAAGCAGAATTTCGTTCAATAAAAGGCGAAGCAATTGATACACCGAATAATATTCAGATCTCGTATCAAGCACAGTTTCAAGAAAATTTCTTGTCAAGTTTCTTGATTGTCCTTGGATGCATGTTATTATTTATAGGATTTTTTTTCCTGTTTGTCGTTTGTTTTTTTATTTGTTGTGGAATTTGTGATAGTAGTGGAAATGAAAAGATAGCTAGTGAAAATGACGATGGAAATATTCTTGGGCATAAAAACAAGAAATATTATTCAGCTCGAACAGCAAGAAGTTCGAGAGATGACGATATATGTCTTCAATTGTATTGCATGTTTTATTGCTGTAACTTTCTACCAGACTGCGTGCTTGGATTTAGCAATCTATGTGATGTAATGTGTGCTCACTGTGGTTTATTATGTTCTTCTTGTAGTAATCTTTGTGGAACATTATTTTCTTCCTGTGACTTTTCGTCACATATTGGTGAAGCAGGAAGAATTGGAGAAGATGTTGCTGGGCATTCAGTTGGATTTTGTGCAATGTGTGAGGATTGTGGACCATGTTCCGATTTACTGGAGGCATGTTTCTGTTGTCAAGATTGTAGCAATTGTGATTGTGCATGTGGTGCACTAGATTGTGCATGCTAAGAAGGTAGAAAGTATATAATTTATTATTGTAAAAAGAAATGGTTTATTTACTTTATTATATTATAAAATTGCGATTCTTGCCTCCTGTTGCCTCGCTGTTGTTTCATACGTATAAATTTGGAGGTCTCGGAGGTGGTTCAGGAGTAGAAAGTTGAGTCTCAATTATTACTTTTTCACTTTTCTTCTTTTTCACTGAAACTAATGCGATTCTTGCTTCAAGATTTGGTTTTGGTGGTGCACGTCCTTGCGGTGGCGCACGAGCAAGTCCTAGTTGACCTCGATTGGCAGATTGACTATGCATAAATTTGCGTACTTTGTTCGCCATTTTTTTGGTATTTGCTTTACGAAGACTAATACGTGTAAATGTTAAAGTTTGTCTCATGTCACGTTTAAAAGTAGCTAAACTTACATTTAAAGAATCAACACTTGAACCAATCGATTGAATACTTGATACAGTGCCATTCATTGCATTCTGTATTCTTTTTTGTCTTCTTTCACTACCTTCAATTCCATTAGTACCATTACCAGCTCCACTAAACACCAAACCATCGTCGCCTACTAATAATAATGCAGGTGCAAGAAATTGTTTTAGATTTTTATGTTTGGCTTGTGCTCTAGTTCGAGCTGCAGTATTGCTATTGTATTTAATCATTCCTTTACGACGCAATTCTCTATCTAGATCTTCGTTCCAGGTCTCATTTGCTAGTTTATTTTCACGCGACCAATTAACTACAAATACCCCTAAATAATTATTGGACATAATCAATATAAACACAAAAAATACAACTTCAAAAAATGTATTGATTGGTCTTCTTGGTACTTCATTATCCATTGAATTACTAAACTCATCTGCAAATGGAATACGAAACAGTGCAAAAAAGTATGAATTCTTAGTATCCCAACTCATTGTTGTAAATAATGCTGCTTTACCATACAATGAAATGTTCCATCTGAAAGAAAATACTAAACAAACAAATAGAAGAAGCCCCAAATAAATTAATTGATTGACCGCTAATATTGTTCCAATAATCGCACTAATTTTCGGACCTACAATGGGTGCTTGTGGAAATACTTTGACAACATTCCAGAAAAAAAATAGAAAACAGGCAAGTGAATACCAATCATTCGTTGATTTGACAAGATCAGCTACTTTATAAAGTGCATGATATTTATTGGATGAACCAGCAGGTGTTTGCAATATATGATTAAAGACATCCATTGATTGCTGATTGTATATAGCCACAATCATCATAAAAAACATCATTGCGCCTTCCACCCAATTTCTTCGATTACGAATACAACGAAGCCAACCTAAAGTTTGAAATGCATACAAAAGAATGAACAAATGATATGTGGCAAGACCACAAACAAAGACCAAAAAATTTACAGATGGAGCAAATCGATTCCAATACAACAATGGAGACGTAAACTCTTGAACATCAATTTCAAAGTTGGTACCTCCAGTAACTGGAAAATCTAATCGAATAGCGACGTGACAATAATATGCATCTACTTCACTTTGATGATAGACTGAAAATTTTGTATGTAAAAAACGTGTTTCGTGATTTGCCCAAGATACATTTTGCATATGAAACAACGTAGATAAACTTTGAGTCTGATTCACTAAAGAAAGTGCCACAAATGGTGGAATAAAATCATTGCTGTCGTACGAGTTCACAGTTATAGTACCAATACCAAAATGTTCTTCAGATCCTTCCCATAAATTCACTGCAACATCTAACGCATCATCTACAGTTGACAGTTCTGGTCGTGTCCAATGATACAGTTTATTTGATACAGTATGACACACTTTTAAAGTTTCAAAACCACAATCTGCTTTATTTTCACCGATGTCGTAGTATTCTTGATGCAGTAAAAGACCACCTACAAACAAATAATCTGGTGAGTTTCGTACAAAAGCATGCGAAGCATTGTCTAACGAATCTGCCACAAAATGTGCTTCTTTATGAAAGAATACAGATTCATGCCAGGCCCACCATTTAAGAATGGCATCTTTTCCATTCGTACCTTTTCCAATAGCACGTGTTAGACTATCCGTCACCACACGCTTGAGAGGTTTAATACGTGAATGTCGACTAGATATACTAGTTGACCACTTGTTATCATATGCTAAAGGTGAAAAGAAAAAAAGTAGAACGATGAGTACCACTGCAATCACCAAACTTGAAACTACTGAACGACATGCTAAAACACATCGTTCTTGGACAACACCTTGTGATATATTTAAAGCTGCTACAATTTGTCTAGCTAAAACAGCACGAGATTTATCACTTTCATGTTTGTGAGCTGTACTACGTATTTTTTCCCATTTAGAAGTTGAAGCTTTCGTTTTTTCTATTTTCTGTTCTTTGTCCGGTAAACATATACAACATCGACAAATATTTTTGAAGGACGACATTAAACTGGAAAGAATTCGAGACTGTTCGCTACTTGCTTCATGTGCAGCTATTTTTTCTTCCTCTTCTCCACTTTTAATCAATGCTCTTTCGTATGGAGAAAATACGGTAGAGTCATATGCAGTTGGATCTGCTCCTAATTTGACTAAACATTGTACAACACTAAGACGACTAGCTTTGACGGCAAGAGCTAACGGACTTAGTCCTTCTACTGTACCACGTTTCATTGCTAAACTTACAGTTCCTCCCATACTACGATCTTGAAGTAATTCGTGTGGACTGAATACTTCCAAATTGTCAGCTCCAGAAAGAATAGCATCGTATGCTCCTAATACACTACGTTTAGTATGTATAGCACGTGACAAAGACCCATGAAGCATCATTGCTCTTCTCGGTGAACCATCATTTAGATTACCACCAAAAATAGATGTGATTCTACTAAAGCCATGTCTCATAACTTTACTGACATGGTGCATTAAAAAACTTTTCTGTGGTCCTGTTCCACGTCCCTTGTTTACTCCGAGCGATGCAGTGGTTGAAACTACGACTTGTTTACCACTATTAGAATCGTGTTCATGATGTACAAGATCAGCGTCGTGTGGAGCACAAATGTCAACACCAAATCCAGCAGAAAGAAGTTCATTGCCTAAGACTCTTGTTGCATCAGTATGTCCCATATATGCAGAATGATGAATGGACATCATACGACGGTGGTCAATTGCTAATAGATTGGCACCATTTTTGAGTAGCATTTTCAGCATATCAGCATTACCAAGATAACTTCCTAACATTAATGCAGTAAAATGATGAATGTTTCTCATTTCTAAATTTGCACCACGATCAACAAGGTACTTGGCCACTGCCATATTATTTCTTTTCACTGCTAACATCAATGACGTGTACCCAAATCGATCTTGTTTATTGATTTCAGCTCCATGGTTTAACAATTCAGTCATAATAGGCATCAATGACCATCGTGCTGATGCTAGAAGTAATGTACCTGTCAATTCACGTGTACGATGCTTGTTATCTTCAGTTTTTTCTTGTTTGTTACTTTTCGAAACAAATTTTTTTGTATGACGACGTACAATACTTTTACTTAATTCAGCAGCGGTCAAATCTTCAACGAGTTGTGGAAGTTTATCTTTGTCAATTGCAATAATTCGAAAACCTTTGTTCAACGTATCTAGAATACATACAGTCTCCACTTGAATCCATTTCAATCTATAATACTCACTCAACAAAGTAAACGGAACCAAACACGAATCAAGTTTTTCATGTGGTCTTGCACTAATCAACCATACTGGTGCATAATGCCAACCATTACGTACTTTTTCTTCTGCCCAACGCTCATGTGCGTTGTGTCCCAAAAAAATAGATAAAGTTCTTAGTTGTTCTGGAAGTTCTTTTATTTCTGTAACTGTTGCAATTGGACCAATAATGTTATAACCAGCATAATTAACGGTAGATACAAAAGTAATTATTTCTTCTCGAAATGATTGTTTGTGTTCTTCAGAAAGTAGATGAAATGGTTTTAATTTTGGATCTGTTTGAAGATCTTCACTAAACTTGCTACCCACAGTCCAACCCTGTGATTCTTTTTTGTGTTTCTCACGTCCATGAAGACTATGTGAAAGTTCACTGATCAATCCATCTAATGCCGTAATTGTACGATCACGAATATCAGGTGGTACAAGCACCGAAGTCGGTGCATATAATTTAATAGCCAATGCCTTTTCATCTGTGCGATCAAGAGCAAGACAACGATGTCCATTAGTACCAATTCTTTGACACTCGCAGACTCTGCTTTCAAGAAATCCCCAGTAACCTAATCCAGTTATGTTCCTTTGCATTTTTTCTATCTTTTTTTGATTTACACTATCACGCCTACTCGTACTCGTATTCGTACTATTAAGATTGGAGGAAGAATCATTATCAGAAGCAGTAGTAGTACTAGCAGCAGAAGATTTGTGTTTGAAACAAAGATCACGACATACTTGACACACTTGACTACGACTTTCACGGCAATAATACATGTGTTGATCTAGACCTTCCATGTTACCCATTGAAAATGTACATGCATTGTGTTTAAAATTAGTTGTCCCGGTTGCTTGTGAAACATGATGACTACGTAGATTGATAGAATTGTCATCTGATCGCAACATTCCAGCTACTGCAGCCGTATTTCCAGATATCATAACTCGATCAAAAACTCGTTGACATTTAGAACCAACTGTACTGGAAGCAGTAAAATTAGAGGAACACAAAATTAAAATGCAGTCAAATGCACGAGTATATATATCTGTAGAGTTTTCGTCCAGATATCTTAAAATACATAAATCTAAAGCAGTGTGATGTAGTTTGCCATTGACTGTTTTTAATTGTTTGGCAACAAAACATTGAAATCGGTTGTCATTTGTTTGCTTAGTATTGACCTCTTTCTTTTTGTCAGTCATCACCAAGCCAAAGGAATCAACATGACGTCCACGTGTTTTCGTTGGATTAGCTTGGTTGTGGTGCTTATTTGCCTGTTGTTGTCTGCTGTGTAAAAGAAGTAATAAACGTAATGTATCGAGACTCAAATTCCAAGCTGCTAAATGCATTACAGATAAACCACTCACTGTTACAGCATTGACTGACACTTTACTAAGTGTTCGAGGTAATATGTGACTCCAATTGATATGTCCAGCTGCCCGCGTTCTTGCCATAGTATGCAACGGGGACCAACGACAGTCATCTGTTTCATTCAACATAACATGTCTAGAGTGAGAAGAAACAGATTTAATTAAAGTCTCAAAAGAATCTAAATGATTTTGATTAGCACTAAAAGTAGAAAATAAAATGGCAGGAGTACCAGTTAGACTTTTGGCACGAGGATCAGCACCAAACGCCAATAATAATTTGATTGTTTCCTTGTCACCATTCAAGCATGCATACATTAATGGTGTTAGACCACGATCCTCAGCAACCCGATGATTGATATGTTCTTGTGTTGCGAGACCAGACCTTACTAACATAGAAGCAACCGCTCCATGACCTTTAGCAACAGCAAGAGATAAGACATTGTGTCCTTCTTTTGATAAAGTAGAACACAATGCTTCGGCATTTGAATTGTGATGGCGAGCAAGTGATTTAGTTGTATACGTCGTTTGCCAACTTAAACAGATTGATGCTTTTGTTTTACATTTATCTAATGGATATTTTTCTTCCGGACAATTTCTTCTTGTAATAGGAATTCGAATTTCGGCAAGTAAATCATCTGCTGACATCTGATCTTTATCAAATATACGTATTTCTAACTCCAATACAGCATCTGTGGTGGAAAGATCATCTGTAGATATTACAAAGGATTGGTTCCAAACGGGATTTAATGTTTTGTATTTGACATCCGTTGGTCCAATTTCTAATGGTTTCGATAACCAAGGTACATCAGTAGGTCCAATACGTATAACAGCATATGGATCAGATAATCCTAATAAATCTGATTTTGGTAGATCAAATGCTGATTTAATATTTATTTTAAGTTTTGCAGGTACAACATGATGATGAGGATCTGTTTCTGTTTGTTTGGATGCTTTTCCACCGTTACCCAATAGTTCTTGTACAAATACAACATCACCTAATCTTGCTGCGGCATGTAGTAAATTTTCACCACTAACATCGTGAAGAGTATCAATTACACCAGGATTCCAAAAGCCAGCACGAACAAGCCAATCTTGTGACGGCATTGAATTATGCATATGTATTTCACGGTGATGTAACAGTTCCAATAACACGTTTCGATTCATAGCAAGATCTGTTATACTGAGATGTGATGCAAGTGCTTGTACAAAATCATCCCAATGCAATCCTACTGTTCCTTCCAATTGTCGATATCCAATTCCGGCAAGAAGTATTTCACTACGCAAAGGTCGAATTCCAGCTCTTGCAAATCTTAGTTGTAACTCTTCCATGTCTGTTTGACGTACTTGACCGTTATCACCCATATTTAATAGTTTGCACAAGTCAATTAAACCATATATTTGTAGAGATGGCATTATTCTTAATAATGTTCTTGGCATTTTATCTACGAAAGATGAAATTCCAATACCAGCAATATATACAGCACCTAAATTAGGAATACTTTGAAGAACAGCATGCAACTTATTTGGTACAGCTGGACTCTGCGATTGTGGATTGGTGCATGATTTCAAAATTTTATCTCTTGGTGATGGTCGAACATCTGGATGAAATTCAGCACCACGTGTACCTTCAACACAATGAGTTGGACGAATCACTTGTTGTAAACGAGTTCTTTTTTTTTTGGAATATTGTTGTGATGTTGTTGTTGTTGCTGTATCTCTTGCACCAACATTTGAATTAGCAGTATTTATTGCATTGTTAGTCGAACTTGTGCTGCCTGCGCGATCTAAACCATACGATACTTGTCTTCTGGTTAGATATGATGCTCGACTTTTACCCAGCATAAATTCAAACGAACCAATTTGACTTCCTGGGTTATTTTCTAAAAACGAACAATGATGAATAGGATGACATGTTTGACACCATATAACAGCATCAAAATCCAATTTTAACAGTTCTCGAATGCCAGTAGCTACTTGAGTAGCATCGGGTACTGGAATTGCACCAGGACGATTAATGTTAACGAAAGCTCCTCTTTTTAATACTGATGAACGATTGTTAGTGGTCGAAAGAGTCGCAAAGAAATCTTGTTGCATGCCAAAAATGATAAGAACTCGTTGTCTGTTGGTTGAGGAACGTCTGGAAGCACTGTTGGAATTGCTTCGTTTTGGATGTGGTGGACGACTGTGATCGGTGTGATACATTATGTCATTGTGTGTGTTCGATGTTGTAAACGGCTGGGTTTTCGACCAGGAAGAGTGAAAGATTGAAGGTGTCGAGTATCTAAATGTTGATCATGTTTTTGGTATTCATTGTTGCAAGCTAATCATTCCCGATGTCTGAGAATGATATAATTACGAATTTGCTACAGGAACGAAAGGAACTGGCCAACAGCTATCGTACTGCTTATACGAATGTAATTAAGGAAAGAGATATGGCGATATCAAATATACAGCAATATGAATCAAATAAAAATGAGTACGAACGTCAAATCAAAGATCTAAATTACAGATTGCAAAAGAAAATTGACAACGAAGAAAAAATATTACTACAAAACCAAACGTTTGAAGAAAAAGTAGAATGGTACCAACTGGAGCTTCGTAGAACACAAGAAATGTTTATTTCAATGAAAGAATCAATGGTCCGAAACGTTGAATCTGAGCTTATGCACAAAGAAGATATTCCTGTGACCAAGCTAATAATATCAAAAGCTAACCAGAGCACTAAATTAAAAATGGCAGGAAGAAAGCAAAAAAATATGGCACAACAAGTTTGGAAACCCAAAGAACATGAATGGGATGACTCGCCACCTCCAAAAACAAAATCAATTTTTAAAGAAAAAGAAAAAACCATATCGACATCACCATCTTTTGTGCTGGAAGCAAAGAAGAAAAAGAAAGCAACAACATTAGCAATGGTGAATAAAAAA
>MDTF01016169.1_pt1 | contig 13349 bp, 13 predicted proteins | sample 811191 | NCBI WGS metagenome assembly MDTF01 (sample SAMN05326649, study PRJNA326480) | marine metagenome | isolation source: seawater | place: Southern Ocean | collected 2011
TTGATTTTGTACTTTCATTCTTAACTCTCCTTTTTAAGTTCGGCTATTGCAACCTTTCCAGGCAATCTAATTCCAAAATTATCAGAAGGATCATCAACCACATTAATTGCCATTGAGATGCTAGAAGTGTTGGTCCCATCAAATGCAGTGACTGAAACGTTAAAAATATTATCGCCATTAAGGTCTCCAGGCTGATCGTAATCAGGGGCATCTACAAAGCTTAATATGCCATTGCTTGAAATGGTAAATGCGTCAGCATCTGAACCCTCTATAGAATACGTAAGAGATGACGTTGAGTCATTAAGTGCGGAAACGTCAATGCTATAGCCAGATGCTGGATCATTTTCCGAGCGATAGTGAACAGAACCATTTGCAAAAACCGGACCTTCGTTAAGATTTAAGACCTCAACGCCGAAATATTGAGTGGCTGTAAAAGTACCATCGGAAACATTTAGCTGAAAGTTATAAATATTATCTTGATCTAAGTCAATCGGATTTTCAAAATCAGGAGCTGATAAAAAAGAAATTACCCCAGTAGATGCATCAATTACAAAAAGATCATCGTCATATCCTCCAACAAGGCTATAGGACAATGTTGTTGTTGCGTCTGGATCAGATGCCAAGATATTACTTACATTTACTTGGTTCTCATTGGCTGTCAATGATGCTGATGACGAGATTGAAGGGGCTTCATTCTCGTTAGTAATTGCAAAAGAATAATCTGATTGATCTGATAGGGTGCCGTCTGATACTACAACAGTAAAATCAATGGTGTTATCAGAATTTAAGTCGGCCGGTGACTCAAAATTGGGTGCAGCTATGAATGTAATAACTCCTGAAGAACTATCAATGGCTAGAAGGCCCTCATCTTTAGAACCCGAAGAATTAAGCAAAGAGTATGTCAAGTTAGTATTTCTATCTTGATCTGCAGCAGAAATTACTCCAACGCTAAGTGTATTTTCTACTATATTTGGGATTGAAGCAGTTGCAATTACAGGCGCTTCAGCCAAGTCTGTCACTCTTACGTAAATTGTTTGCGTGGAGGAAGTGCTGCCAGCAGCAGTTGTAACATATACCTCAAACACTCCATCTTTATTGAAATCAGAGGGAGCTTCATAGTTAGCCAAACCAGAAAATGTAAGTGTTTTACCAGAAATAGTAAAGCTTGTTGCATCAGGGCCCCCTGAAATAGTATTGGTAATAGATGTGAGGGTGGTAATTGACGCCTCAATAGGCCAAGATCCAGCAGAATTTTCTGTCAGTTTAAATTCAGTAAACGATGCTACTGTTAATTGAGCAGGAGCAGATCCTCCTCCACCTCCACCGCAAGCAACTAAAAATAATGCTGCAAGCATCGGTATACTTTTATCAAAATACCTCATCATAAAATTCTCCATGCAAAATTACATACATAATTGACGCTAGCTATTTAGAGAAAAAGTTACTTTTTGAGCGTAAATTTTCGGCGCAAATTGTATGTCTTTAAGATACACGAATTTGAGACAAAAAGAGAAGTTTAGTGTGACAAATACATAAAAAATATTTATGTATATTTTCTTTACATTAATTCAAGGCGAACAACTATCAGATAAAAATTTTCGGTTGGCGTTATTTTTAGATGCTGAATAGTAATTGCTGGATGCCGAGTTAATGATTCCAAAAACTGAGAGTAATTAGTTGCTGATTTATCTTTAAAAGATATAAATGGAAAGCCTTGCTCCTCTCCTAATTGAAAATCAGTTAATTTAAATCTCTGCGACTCAGAAAATATAAAGTTATTTGATGCGGGAAACTTGGATATTGCTTCCTGAACCAAAGAGAATTTTTGGAAATTATTAGCTTTATCATAAACGTAATTAAAGTTGCTTTCTGCAACCAAAAGATTTCGCTTTTTAGAATCTATGGCTTCTGACATATGCAGCAAGTAAAAAAATAAAAGAGTTATTGGAAAAATTATAGAAGTAAATTTTAGAATTGTTTTTTCTCTTGCTTGCAGCGAATGCCAAAAATTTAGTAATTTATTTTGCATCATAGTAAATAACTAAATTACCAAAAAATCCGTTTGGGCCCTCACGCAAGCCATCTAAATTTACTTCGACAGACTGAGCTTCCATGAGATCTTTTAACAAAGTCAACTTATAGGCAGGTAAGTTATTAACTGTCGCAGTTACTGACTCTTTAATGAGATCTATATTGATCATTTCAATGGATTCATCTGCAAGCTTCTCAATATAACTTAATGCTTTTAAATTTTGAGTTGAGGCTGATGTCTGCAAAGGCGCATCTCTTGTCATATCATCAATTTGTGCTTTTGGTTTGATTAATTTTTTAAAATTTGGATTAAGTTGCTTGAATACACTCATTGTATTTTCTTGGTAGGATGAAATAGAAAAGTTTAAAGAGTTACTAATTAATAGTGGCGCAATCAATATAATTAGAGTTGAAGCTACTATTAACGACGTTTCCACTAGGCTAAGTTTTAATTTAGATTTTAGATAGTTTAAAGATATTTTTCTTGTAAAAAGATTCCAGGAATTTAAATTTTTTTCCATTAAAATTTCGCAATGCATATCTGCAAGACTGATTTTCTTAGTGATTAATTTTTTAGAATAATCAACAGTAATTTTAGAATTCTCTGAAATCAAAACTAAGTCGCTCAAGTTAGAGGCATTTGATTCTAATAAGGATATGTAATCATTGATGATTGATGCGTTGCCTCCAAAACCAGTGCAGTCTGCAAAAGAAGAAAAGAAAGATTGTTCTTTTAGATAAATTGCATTGCCATGGTTCATGAGAAGAAAATGTTCTGGAAGAAATATTACTTCGGCATCTAATTCATTGAAAATCTTTATTAATGAGTTGAAGATTTTGGAGTCAATCCATGAAGCTAGCTTTAAATCAGCATGATAAAAAAATTCTAGGGTGGAGATATCGCTAATGATCTGATCTTCCATGGCACTGAAAACATTTGCTTTCAATACATCGCCTTTATAGGCTAAATCATTTTCATAATTCATGAAGCCAAATAATTGTGATGGAACCATGATAAAAACATTTGTGCTATTAGCAATGCTAGACAAGACATCATCAAGATTTATCGAAAGAGTTGAAGATGCCTGGCCATCCTTATAAAAATAAATATCCACAGATTCTAGGAAAGAATCTCGGAAATGGATAAATGAATTAGTCATGTCGTATTTAAAAATTAAAGTCTCGCCTCAGAATCACTGCCAAATTTGAAATATCTAATATAACAAGGGTATCAAGGTTAGCGGTAAAATTTTCAGTTATTATTTCGCCCTCCAATTTGAATGTTTTTGAATTTATGCTTAGGACCTGCGATGGAAAATCTCCTGACTGATCAAACTTATCAACAAAAGAATTAATTTCATCATAGCCATTTTTTGGCATAGTGAGAATTTGGCTTTGTACGTATTCTAAATTCTTTTCATTAAAAAAAGAGGCTAGAAGAAATGCATCACTCTCAACTAGAGAATTTATATTAATAAGCTGTCTATTAGAGTCAGGGAGAATGCAAAGATGGCTAGTTAAATCTTTAAAGTTAAGGGCCTGCATAATTGGAAAATTCTGAATTTCTGATAAATCTACCAACAATCTTTTCGGGGTAAATTGTTTAACAGAGCTTCCCGGACCTATATAAAAATAATTTTCAGCCCCAGAGTTTAATGGTTGATTGTCTTGATCTACCCAGTCTATGAGCTGATCAATAAAAGAATCTATCTCTGCTTCGTTAATCAATTTTAATCTTAAATATCTTGACAACCATTCTTTGTAAATGGGGCGCACCGTATATGAATTTTTAGAGGGTTTAAAAAGGCTGTTCAAATTAAAACAATTTGATGCATCAGATACTGCAAGCTCTAAGACCATCAGATCACTTTGGTAATAAAGTTTATTTTTTAAAATAGGATCATTTAAAGTAAGTTTAGATTCAAAGGCTTGCATCTCCTTTTGTATCGATCTGATGGCTTGTTTTTCTGAGCTGATGAGCAACTGATAACTAAGATTTTTAAAATCTAAATATGCCTCTCTATTAAGAGAGATATAGAAATTTTTGCTAATCTGCATGCTGATTACAGACATAACCATGACTATTAAAAGTGTTGTAATGAGTATTACCCCGGGTCTAGTCATGAATAATTTAAGTATCTGAGTGAATAATCCAAGTAAATGTTTTATCATTTTCTAGGTCTAAGACAACTTTTATTAGCAAGGGGAACTTTTTTTGGTTGAGCTGCCCAGCAGGCCAAAAATAGGTCCAAGTTTTACCATCAGAGAATTCTAATTTAATATCTTGAACATTATTCAGCATCACAGTTTCTGCAAAATCCATCGGATTTGATGGGGCTGCTGCATAAAATTGTCGTCGAAGAAACTTATCGCCATCTAATAAATATTTAACCTGAGCTATTTCGCTTGAGAAATTTTTTCCCGCTCTAATCTTTGTAACGAATTTAAAACTATTAGCATTTGAGGCGCTCTGGAAAGTTTTATTCTCAGGCTCTCCCCGCGAATCAAGAAGGGGTATATTTATTGCATTTATAATATCCTCCCTTAAAGCATCTGCAAGCAAATTAATTTGAAATATTTCAGCAGATTTATTAAAAATAATTTCTTTAGATTTAATTGAGGACTGAAGGAAAGAAGAAGTAATTATGGTAATAATACTTAAAATTACCAAAGAAATTAAAACCTCCAGCAAAGTAAATCCATTTTTTGAAGAGCTATCTTTTTTCAATGAAAGTCCTTAATTCATATATTGTGGAATCTATAGAAGTGCCAACCCTTATAGAAATTTGATAAAATTCGCCAGGGGAATCGCTCAATTGCTCCGACCAGACAAAAGACTTTCCTCCGAAATCTGCACTACCATTTCTCTGGCTCACGCTCATAAATGGCTCTAAGGTTTGTACTAAAGCTAATCTATTATTGGCAATCTGTCTCGCATAGGCTCTATTCTCTAGCTCTATTGATGAAAAAGTAGTGAAGCTTATGAACTGAAAAACGGATGTTACAGCTAAACCAAGAATCAAGAGCGCAACTCCGACTTCTAACAAACTAAATCCTTTACTTAGCATAATAATTTTTTGCGGCCACTGTAACCTTAGAATAACTATCAATTTTAAGAATAAAATTATTTTCAGTCTGAGTAAACTCAATTGACCCGCTTGATGATTTACCAGATGGATAAAAAACTATAAAAGGATCGACCCTCTCATCGTTCAGTGTAAATGAATTTATACGACTATCTTTAAAGACTGTATTTAATCTAATGAGAGGTAAAAAATCTGTTGCTGTATTAATAATATGCCATTTATCATTTTTAAATGAAGCAGCGTATTGAGTATCATTTCCGATGAACCAAGCAATATTTTTTTTTGTTAGTGCGCTTTCTTCAGATAAAAAAGTTATGAAATCTTGATAGGTATGCACCTGGTCTGCACCATATTTCTGCAAAAAATTACTGTTAGTGAGAACTATTGTGGATACCAATCCAATCAAAATTAAAGAAACTAAAAGCTCCAATAATGTAAATCCTCTGGAATACTTTAATTTTCTGAAATCCAATTACCTATATCAGTATTGTCTCCAATACCTCCCTCAAGACCATCTGCACCTAGACTGTAAATATCATATTTCTTTGTTTGCTGTCCTGGATAGAGATAAAGATAATCTCTTCCCCAGGGATCCTGAGGCACGGAATTAATGTAGCCATTTTCTGGGTAAAGGTATGGCCTTTTTAGCTCCGCATGCGGAGTAACTAAAGCTTCAATACCCTGATCGGTTGTTGGATACCTCATTTCATTAAACCTATATAGTTCTAACGCCTTTCCAACCTGAGAAATGTCAGCCCTCATTTTTTCTAAATTCGCACGCTGCAAAAAAGGAGAGACATTAATAGCAACAATTGTTGCAAGAATTCCTAAAATAACAATAACTGCCATTAACTCAATTAAAGTAAAGCCTGGTTTGTGTTTTAAGGTCATTATCATCCTAGCGCTATAGTGTTCATTTGCATTATAGGTATTAAAATTGCCAAAACAATCAACAAAATAATACCTCCCATAAAAATAATTACTATTGGCTCTAGTAGAGATAATACTGTGGCTCTTTTGCTTTCTATTTCACCTTTCATATATTGAGTTACTTTTTCAAACATAAAAACTAGATTACCTGACTTGTAGCCGCTTGAAAGCAGCTGCACAAAAAGAGAGGGAAAAATATTTGATTCTTTGAGAGATGCTATAAAGTCTTTTCCCTCAACTAGATCATTTCTAGCCTCGCGAATTGCCTGAGCAATAAATTTATTGGCTATTACTACTTCAGATTGCTGCATTGCAACATCTAAATTTAGACCAGACTTCAACATTAAATGCATTATTCTAGCAAAACGTTCAACCTCTGCATTTAAAATAAAACTTCCTATCAATGGTGTTCTTAGAAAATTTCTGTGGAGCATTATTGCTGTTTGCTCATTCTTAGAAAGTTGTTTAAAAAAATAATATGTTGCTCCAAAAAGAGAGACCATGATCATTAGAAAAAGCCAAGCATAGTCAGAGAGAATCATAAGGCTTCTAGTAAGAAGGGGTAATGTTGCGCCCGCTCTTACAAATTGATCAACCACTTGAGGCATTACAAATGTAAGTAACGCAAAAACTACTCCAACTGAAAAGGTTAAAAGAATTATAGGGTAAGTCATGGCTGAGATAACTTGCTGTCTGACAATGGCAGCTTCCTCAAGATAATCTGCAAGGTTGCTAAATGCTATATCAAGATTGCCTGCAGTATCTCCTGCTGAAATCAAGGATCTATATGTCTCGTTAAAAATAGATTCATGCGATGCCATTGCCTCAGCAATCCTGGAGCCCTGCAAAACTTCATCTCTAACAGCATGCAGGGCAGCAGAAAGGGACTTATCTTGAACCTCTCCTGCGATTGATTTCAAGGTTTCATCCAAAGCGATGCCTGAATCTAAAAGGGTTGCTATCTGCCTAGTAGCAAATAACAAGTCTTTTTGATTCACATGAGGTTTCCTATGAAACCGGTTTCTTGAAAGCTGAAGAGATAAGGGTGTTAGATTGCTAGCTTTCATTTGCTGTCTTGCAGATCTCTCAGAGGAAGAATGAAGGATGCCCTCGATTTTTTTTCCAGTTAAATCAATGGCAGAGTATTTAAACGTTGGCATCTTGATTGCTTTGAATTCTTAGCAGCTCTTCGAAGGAAGAAGTTCCGTCTAACAGCAGTTTAGAGCATGACGCATCAATGGATAAAGTATTTTTAAAAGCACATTGCGCTAAAATATTTTCTGATGCTTCATCATGAATTAAAGCCTTTAACTCATCTGTAACATTAATACATTCTGCTAGCGCCACCCTTCCCATGAAACCGGAGTGACTACAATCTTCACAGCCACTGGGTTGGAAGATAGTACTAGTAGAATCTAATGAGAATCTGCGTTGAATTGAATCTGGTGGTGATATCTCTGTCTTACATTTTGAGCACAGTCTCCTAACCAATCTTTGTGATACAACCATTCTGATGCTCGATGCTAGCAGATATGACTCAATGCCCATATCTCTTAGCCTAGCTATCGCTCCGATCGCACTATTGGTATGGACGGTCGATAAGACTAGATGGCCTGTTAAACTAGCTTGAATAGCAATCTTAGCGGTTTCAATATCGCGTATTTCTCCTACCATCACGATATCAGGATCTTGACGTAATATTGATCTTAAGCCCGACGCAAAATCGTAGCCAGCTTTAGCATTGACTTGCGTTTGTCCAATTCCTGGGAGCGTATACTCAATGGGATCTTCGACTGTTAAGATATTTTGAGTTGAATCGCTGATATGGCGAAGACCTGAATATAGTGTTGTTGTCTTACCTGAACCAGTTGGCCCTGTAACTAAAATAATTCCTTCGGAAAATTTAAGAGCAGACTTATAAGTATTTAAAATTGACTGCGGCAATCCTAAGTCCTTTATATTAATCTGAGCAGCTTCCTTGTCTAGCAACCTTAAGACTACACGTTCTCCATAAGACGATGGCAAAGTAGATACTCGAACATCGATCTTATTGGATCCCAGCGACAAGGATACCCTTCCATCTTGAGGTTTTCTTCGCTCAGCAATATCAAGGCGAGCAATGATCTTTAAGCGAGAAATAATTGGAGCTGATAGCCTTGAATCGTGAGTTAACACTGGTTGCAAAATACCATCAATGCGATATCGAACGATAAAGTTATCTTCATAGGGTTCAAAGTGAATGTCTGAAGCTCTAACTTTAATTGCTTGGCTAAGCACACCATTTATCAATTTAATAATTGGGGCATCATTAGCACCACTTAATAGATCCTCCGTTGGTGCCAATGTATTTGCAAAAGATTGAAGATCAAAACTGTCTGAAAGGCCGTCAGTTAGATCTGAGCTATCCCCCTGTGAAGAATAGTGTTGCGTCAGCAATAGATCAAAATCTTTTGGAGAGCATGTTTCTATAATAAATTCTGATCTCAGTGATCTTGCTAGCTCTTGATATAGACCTAAAGTTAATTTTTTTTCTGAAACTACAAAAATCTTTGAATCTTTTGAATATGCCAGTACTCGGTTAATCCTTGCAAAATCATAAGGAAGAGAAGCTCTGTCAACGGTGCTATCGATTAACGGATCCATTGGATTAGTTAGTTAAATCAATTGGCGGAATATCGGCAGAAGATCGCAAAAGCGCTTCTGCATTTATGTAATTATACTTTTCACCGGATAGAGAGGAAACATCAGCTGAATCAATCAGGATCGTAGGACGCAAAAATACCATTAGATTTCTTTGCACTCTTGACTCTGCAGAAGAGCTAAATAATCTTCCAATTATAGGAATTGACCCTAGGATTGGAACTCTTGAAATGCTCTCTTGTAGGTCATCTTCATTTAAACCGCCCAGAACAATCATTTGGTTGTTATCTACCAAAACTGTTGTCTCAATACTTCTTTTGTTAGTTATTAAATCAGCTGTTCCTGTTAACGGCCCGACAATACCTGATACTTCTTGTTTAATTTCTAAGATTACTGAATTTCCTTCATTTATTTGAGGCGTAATAGAGAGCTTTATTCCAACCTCTTGCCTCGAAGTTGTGCGAAAAGGATTGGCATTACCAGATCCTAAACTTTCACCTGTTGTAATGGGAATTTCTTGCCCAATAACTAAATTTGCTGGTTCATTGTCCATGGCAATAATTGTGTGTGTTGATAAAATATCTGAATTCTGATCATCAGCAACAGCGCTAATAATTCCAGCAAAGCTATCGCCACCACTTAAATCGCCAAAGCCACTTACCAAACCAGAAGAATTTAAAAGAGAGGATGTTGCCAAATTATTTAAAGTTGCATTATTACCCTGCTCAATTGCTGATCCAGCAAGAGAGAGTAAATCGGGATTAGCACCATTTTGAAAGCGAGTTATGCCTATTGGTATATTGCCATCTTGCGCGCCTGCAAATATTGTTTCAACACCCAAGTTCCTAGCTGCTGTTTCAGATAACTCTACAATAATAGCCTCTACTAAAACTTGCGCCCTTCTAATGTCAAGCTTAGAAACTAGATTTCTAATTAAATCAAGATTGGTTTCTTCTGAGGAGATAATAAGAGAGTTTGTTTCGCGATGATGGGTAACAACTGGTTTGTCGGCATCCTCTCCAGCGAACCTTGAGGAAACTGTATTAATAATTGTAGCAACCTCTTCTGCCTTAGCATACTTAAGATAAATGACAGCTATTGAACCTCCGGTCAGAGCATCTTGATCAAGCGCCTGTAAGGTATCTCTAATGTTATTAGTAACAATCTGATCAGCGGATAATATGACAGAATTTGAAGGGGTAAATGGAACGGCAATAAAATTACTAATGGTAGGATTATTTTGAGCCTTTAGCCTATCAAGAATTCTAACAGCCTCAACAGAGGAGAGGTTATTAAGCTTAATAATATTGATGGCTGCACTATCGCTTTGATCAAGCTTAAAGAGCAACTTCTCTATTCTCTCAATATTTGATTTTTTGTCTACCAATAAAATTGAATTTATAGATGGAATGCTAGATAGGTGAGACTGCCTTCCAGTAATAGCTTTAATCTGTGGCAATATTTCTCCTGCTGCACGATTTTTTAAGGTAAATATTTTTGTAGCAATCGAGGCTCCATTTGTAGGATTATTAGAGTCTCGTGTTGCTTCATTCTCCGGAACGATTCTTACTATGCCGTCGTCAGAAAGGGCAGAAAATCCATGAACTTGGATTGTTCTTAAATACACATCCCAAACTTGCTCAGAAGAAAGTATCGAATCAGAAAATATAGAAATTCTTCCCTTAACTCTGGGATCAAGTATCAAGGTTTTTTTAGAGAATTTAGAAATATCTTGCGTTACTTTAGCAATATCAACATCTTGATAATTTAATAAAAAAGTTTCCTGGGAAACAATTTGAATTGAGAGTACAAGAGTTAATAGGGTTATGAATAGTTTATTCGGTTTCTTCATTGTTAATTATTTAGTTGTAAAGAAGTGCTTAATTTATAACTTTTACCGTTCTGGCTAAATATAGCAAGCTCAGAATTAACGCTAATCAATTTATATTTATTTTCCAAGAGCTCGCCCTGTTGCACAACGAAGGCTTGGTTATCCTTTTCTACGATAACAGAAGCTCTTTGTGCTCCAGCCCTATATCCGATTAATTTATAATTAAATCCTACTAGAGCGGATGATTGAGACATATTTTCTTCAATTGCAGTGTTAAATGAGCTAGCTGTAATTGGTCTAAAACTAAATTCTATATTCTTCGGCTTGTCTAGGAGTGCAAGCATTAGATTAAGTAAAACATAGCAAGCCAACAGGCAAAGAAAAACAATTAGTGTTCTTTTTATATAAATATAGTTAATGTTCATAAATAAAAAATAAGCTTCATAGTGTAGCCCATTTTTTTTTTAGTTTTAGTAATATTTTAAACTTAAGGTGAAACCTAATAATGCTGTCGTTCAGATGTTGTAAACGTCTTGAAATATATGAAATTTATCTATGTGCTTAGGCTATAGGGATGGTAAACCAGAATTCAGAACCGCCCTCTGGTCTAGACTCAACCCCAAAATCTCCATGAAGATTGCTTACTAAGTTTTTTACTATAGCAAGACCAAGGCCGCTGCCCTGCTGGGTATTTGCCCTAGCTGTGGCTGTTCTAAAAAACCTTTTAAAAACTAAATCTTGCTCTTCTTCAGCAATACCTTCGCCTTGATCCATAACTGCTAATCTTACTGATTCACCCTGCTTACTAAGATTAATTTCTATAAGGGAGTTCTCAGGACTATATTTGAAAGCATTGTCTATGAGATTATTCAAAACCCTTTCAATTGCCTTTGCATCGCTGTTAATAATGACCTCAGGCTGATGCTTAAAAATAATTTGGATTTTTTTTCTTTTTGCCTTATTTTGATAAGCCTGAACAACGGTTTCAATAATTCTATTTAAAACAATACTCTCTATAACAAACTTTAACTCGCCATATTCTATTCTTGATAAGTCTATTAGGGACGTGACCATCTCACTTAGTCGGTCTGCATTATGGAGAATGGCTTTTGAGAATATTTTTGCATCTTTTTTATCTTCGAGAGCACCATTTAGCAATGTTTCAGAATTTGCTTTGATAACGCTGACAGGTGTCCTCAGCTCATGAGAAAGATTGGATATAAAGTCTCTTCTCATAGAATCCATTTGTCTTAATTGAGTGGTCTCATGAACCACTAAGATGAACTCTTGGGTAGCCTTGGCTTGGTTCATGTGGGCTAGAATCCATCTTGTATCTTCTGCTGCAGTTTCAAGCTCAAACTCACTATCAAATTTACCCTTTTTTTTAGCCTTTTTAAACATTCTACTAAGGGCCGGAATCTCTAAATCATGGATGGATAGATCAATAATTTCTTCTAGTCCTAAAATTTGTGAAATCTGATCATTGCGAAATGTAATTAGTCCATCTTCATTTAACACCATAATCCCCTCCCCAAGACCATCTAACACTAGCCCAAATTGATCTCTTTGTTTTGCAATTAAAGAAATTTGTTTCTTTAAATTCATAGAAATTGTTGATATATTCCTGGCCATCGAGCCTATCTCATCGGAACGCTTTAAGGGAAGGTGTTGCATGTCTTTTGTTTTTGAAGATCCATCAGACATATCAGCAGCAGCTCTCTCTAAATCCATCAAGCTTTCGCGAATATAGTTGCCGGCAAGAATGCTGGCTAGGATTGCAACAATCAATGCAACAACAACTATTAGAGTCATCGCATTTTCAAGAGAAGCAAGCGATCGATCTAGGTATTCATTGGTTACTGAAATTCTGATGACCCTGTCGGATTTTGTAGTGGTGTCTCGCAAGGCAAAATAAAGCATCTCTTGCTGCATTGAATTACTAAACCTTTTGCTCGAACCAAAACCATTTGCAAAGGCTTCTATGACTTCAGGTCTATTGCTGTGATCATCAAGAGAGGTAAGGTTGCTCATTGCAATTGAGGAATCTGCTAAAACTTTGCCGCTTCTTCCGATTAGTGTAATTCTAGAGCCTGAGGCCTTAGAGTAAGAATCAATTTGAGACTTTAGATTTGCAGAGTCTTGACTCTGATCAGATTGAGCGAATGATTCCCTCAAAATCTTTGCTTGCTTAGAGAGCTCCGTTTCAATCTGCTGTTGAAGCCCTATGGATAAATCTCTTTCTGCTACAACAAAGGCAAGCGAAATCCCAATAAATAGACATGAAAGAATAATAAAAAATATTCGGCTGCGAATACCCATTAGTATTTAGTCAGGTATTTTTGAGAAACGATAGCCAACCCCACGAATAGTTTGAATATACTCTCCTACGGAACCAAGTTTCTCTCTTAACCGCTTAATGTGAGTATCGACAGTTCTGGTTGTGATTTCGGCACTATAACCCCAAACTTCTTGGAGCAATTGATCTCTTGTTTGAACTCTGCCACGACGGTCAATTAAGTGTTTAAGCAATCTAAATTCTAAAGCAGTAAAGCTAGTCTCGGCTCCGTTTATGAAAACCTGATGGGCATCTAGGTTCAGAGATAATCCACCAAAATTAATCAAGGAATCGCTAGAAGCAATTGATTCGGCAGGCTGTCTTTTGAGTATTGCTTTCACTCTAAGGATTAGCTCCCTAACGCTGAAGGGCTTAGTAACATAGTCATCGGCCCCTAGCTCAAAACCAATTACTCGATCAACTTCATCAGCTTTGGCTGTTAATAGAATTATAGGGATATGCGATGTTGCTGAATCAGATTTAATATCCCTACAAA
>MDTF01004558.1_pt1 | contig 13345 bp, 15 predicted proteins | sample 811191 | NCBI WGS metagenome assembly MDTF01 (sample SAMN05326649, study PRJNA326480) | marine metagenome | isolation source: seawater | place: Southern Ocean | collected 2011
AAATTAATTATTAAAAATTTAATATCACATCATTACAGTTTTTCAGATGCACCACATATATTTAAATCAATGTATTATAAGAAATTTAAATATTCAAAAATTGTTTTATCACCATAAAATAAGTTAATTAAGATCCGTACAAAAAATAATTTTGAAGTAAATATAAACAATGGGGCATTATATTTAACTGGATTACTAGGAATAATGATTATTTATTGATGATGGTTATACAATATATAAAAAACCATCTTTTATATACATTATTTTTTTTTAATAATTTTATCTATTTCTAAACAATTAGTTTCATTAAATTTTGATAAACCAGCCACTAACAACCTACATAAAAACTTTAACAATTATATTTTAAAAGTATTTCTATACTGTTAATTATTTTCATTTTATTAATATATCGCTAAAAACTATTTGTTTATCAAGCTATTTATAAAATTATATTTATTTATAAGTCTATTTGAATTAATAAGTTGTGATAAATGAATGTCGAAAAAAAAAAAAATAGTAACATAATATATGTCATTATAGTATTCCTATTTTCTTTGACTGTAACGTCTACAATTTTCACAAACGTATATGATAAGCCTTTTGGAAATAATATTGTTAATAATTTTAATAAGTTTTTTAATGAACATGAAAAAAATTTCACTACTGTTCAGGATTACAAATCAAATAATGATATTTGTGAATATGTTAAAAATGAAAATCTCAATAGACATTCATTAAGGTGGGTGGGCGAATATTTAAAAATAAAATTTATTAAAAAAATTAATTCCTTTAACATAGGATATAAAGCTAGTTTTTTTTTATATCTATTAATAGTTGCTTTAATGATTTCATCAATTTTTTTCTTATTATCGTATGAAATTAATAAAAAAAATAATTATAATTTTTTAGGTTTTCATAATTTTCAATTATTGTCTTTTTATTTTTTATTTATATTATTTTTTCTAACAAAAACATTGGGTGAATTACGTTTTTCAATTTTTGAGTTTTTCTTTGTTTCTTTATCTTTATTTTTTTGTATTAGAAAAAAATACATACCTTATTTATTAAGTGTACTTATTTGTTTATTTAATAGAGAGAGTGGAATTATCACTTCTACTTTTTGGTTTTTAATAAATATGAATTATTCTAAAAATAACTTCAATTTCTTAGTAGATAAAAAATTTTTATTTCTAAGTTTATTTACACCATTTCTATGTTTATTTTCATTAATTTATTTCAACTGGGAAGTATTAACTTGCATAAATAATAATACTTTTTTAATTCCTGGTGATATGGCAGAAAGAATATCTGAAATCAAAACTTTTTTAGATTTTTCTACTCTACATCATATTTTTTCTAATTATATTTTAATTATAGTTTTACTAATAATCTTTTATAAAAAATCAAACTTAAATCTATTAGTAATTTCAATAATTTATTTATTAACTTTTTATTTCTTTACACCATTAAATCAATATGAAATTAGAATTTTACTATTACCAATTTTAATGTTTTATATATTTCTTAAGTAATTTTTTAATATTATCTATTACGTAAAATTGCTCTGTAACACTTAACTGATAATAAATGGGTAGACTTAAACATTCCTTATAATAAATTTCTGATGATTTAAAATTTTTTTTGTTTACATTTTGAAATGCTTTAAAATGATAAGTCGGAATGTAATGCACTTGTGGATAAATTTTATTTTTATTAAGAATTTTAATAAAATTATTTTTCGAAATTTTTAATTTTTTGAAATTAATTCGAACAATATACAAATGCCAAGATAAAGATTGGCCTTTATAGATATTAGGTAAAATTAGTATGTTTGATAAGTTTTTAAATTTTTTATTATAAATTTCCGCAATTTTATTTCTTTTAATAAGAAATTTCTTAATTTTAGATAATTGTGTAATGGCTAAAGCACAATTTATGTCACTAAGTCTATAATTTAATCCTGGAGTGCTAATTTCATAATTCCAATATAGTTTGTCTCTACTTAATCCATGAGATCTCAATAATTTTATTTTTTCAAATAAATACTTTTTGTTTGTGGTGATTAATCCACCTTCTCCAGAAGTTATGGTTTTTACGGGGTGAAGAGAAAATGTTGATATGTCAACGTGTTTTGCACATCCAACTTTATATTTTTTATTGTTAATTATATATTCTGACCCCAAGGCATGACAGGCATCTTCCAGCAATTTAAATTTATATTTTTTTTTTAAATTAATTATATTTTTTTCAATTGCAGGATAACCAGCCATATAAGTTAATACTACAGCCTTAATTTTTTTTAAGTTATATTTAACAATACATTCTCTAATTGTTTTTTCGGTTACCTGATAATTTTCTAAATCTATGTCACAGAAATAAATGTTAGCCCCCATCATCTTCAAGATGTTTGCTGCAGCAACAAAATTTATAGCAGGTATAATTATATTATCGCCTGGTTTAATTTCCAGGCACAGAAATGACAAATGAAGAGCTGCTGTACCACTAGAGCAAGACAGAGCATATTTAACATTAAAAAAACTTTGAGCTTTACTCTCAAGTTCAGCAACATATTTACCTGTAGTAATCAAATCTCCTTTAAGAGCATTTTTTACGTTCTGAATATCTTTTATATCTAGAAACTGTTTGCCGTATGGAATACTTTTATATTTCATTATTATTCCTCAGTGTTTCAAAAATAACTTCAGCTTTTTTCCAATCTATTATATTATCTATATCACTTACTCTCCATGACGGGATCTTAATACCTAAAGTATTTTGAAATACATTTTTTGATTTTAGCCATTGTTTTGAATAACCAAAACAAAATTGACCATTCTCAAAAAAAGTGTTTTTATAATCTTTTGATGACGAAAAAATATTTCTTTTATTTCGATTAATTTTGTTATTTTTATCCATAGAAAAAGTTTTTTCTATTGGGTGGTTATATTCAGAAACTGCTATTATAAATTTAGATTTATTTTTTTTTTGTAGATTAAATCCTTTTTTTAAGTCCTTAATTAGTAAAAGTGGATTGCAGGGATAAACACAACAGACGTTAGCTTTATCAATTTCAATGTAATTTTTTAGTTTTTTTATCGCGTCTTGAATGACATGTATTGTTGGTATTTTATCATTAGATAATTTTTTTTCTCTCTTTAATAAAATATCGCAGCCATATTTTTTCCCTAAGTTAAGAGTATTTTGATGATCAGAGGTAAGAACTAATAAATCAAAAATTTTACTTTGTTTTAATTTATTTATTGTCCAAAATATAATAGGTTTTTTCTTAAATTCTTTAATATTTTTAAGTTTTATTCTTTTGCTACCACCTCTAGCTGGGATTATTGCTATATTCATATCTAGAAAATCTAACTTATATTGTTTATTTTGAATTAAAAAATGTCAATATATAAATCATTACTAAGATAATCTTAGTAAATAATCTATTTTCTACTATATACTACAAATAAATGAAAATTAAAATTAATGATAAAATTAATTTCGACACAGATAAACGACCTTTAATAATAGCAGAAATTTCAGGCAATCATAATGGAAGTAAAAAGAGCTTTCTGAAACATATAGAACAAGCTGCATTTAATGGTGCAGATTTAATTAAAATACAAACTTATGAACCGAAAGACATAACTTTAAACTCAAAAAAAAAGCATTTGTAGTTAAAGAAGGCTTATGGAAAAATAAAAATTTATTCAAACTTTATAAAAATGCTCACACTCCATTTAAATGGCATGTAGATGCTTTTAAATTAGCTAAAAAATTAAAAATCCCACTATTTAGCTCTCCATTTAGTCTTCGTAGTGTAGCTCTTTTAGAAAAGTTTAATGTTCCAATATACAAATTAGCCTCACTAGAAATTACTGACTTTAATTTAATAAATGAAATTGCAAAAACAAAAAAACCAATAATCATTTCAACAGGTTGTGCAACTATAAATGAAATAAAAAAATGTGTTAAGTTAATACATCGCTATCATAAAAAGATAATAATATTACATAGTGTTACAAAATACCCGACAGAAGATGGTGAGGCAAATATTTTAAAAATATCAAAATTAAAAAAAATATTTAAAAATACTATGATTGGACTTTCTGATCATACACAAAATATTTTTTCTTCAATAGCGGCAACATCTCTTGGGGTGGTACTTATTGAAAAACATTTTATTATAAATAAAAATATGTCATCAGAAGATGTGAAGTTTTCAATTGATATAAATGAGTTAAAATCATTAAAATTATTTACTAAAAAAATATTTATGATGCTTAATTCAAAAATTATAAATGATATTCCCAATAAAGAACATAGAAGATCCTTGTTTGCAAATAAAAATCTTGAAAAAGGAAAAAGAATTCAAAAAAATGACTTAGTATCATTAAGACCAAAAATTGGCCTATGTTCATCAAATTTTTTTAAGGTTATTGGGAAAAAAATAAAAAAGAATATGAAAAAAAATGATCCAATTTACCTAAAAGATATATCATAAAATAAAACAACAGGGAGTATAATGAAAAAAAATCAAAAGTTAAAAATAAAAAAATATCTTAAAATTATTGATGAAATTGAAAAAACAAGATCAAAAAATAACGTAAATTGGATGGATATTCTAAGACTATCAATCAAAAATTCTCCAGATGAAACAATGAAAATTATGAAAAAAATTGATAGCAAAGACAGTAAGATATCCAATCTCTTTAAAAAATTATCTTGATGAGAAAAAAAATTATTTTTTTTGGAGATTCAATTATAAAATATAATAAAAATAAACTTTTAGTAGATTGGGGTGATTTTCTAAGGAAAAAAATTATTCTAAATTTCCCTAATAAATATACATTTTATTCAAAAACTATTGTAGGGCTAAATTCAACCCAAGGAATTAAGGCTTTTAAAAATTTAGATAACAATGTTAAAACGGAAAATGCTTTTTTGATAGTTCAAATAGGTATTAACGATAGTTGGCACTATGAATCATTAAAAGGAAAACCGAATGTAAACCTTAAAACTTTTAAATCTAATTTATTAAAGATTATCAACAAGTCCAATAAAATTGGAATAAAAGAGATTTTTTTCATATCTTACCATTATCTTCTAAACAATAGACGAGAGATCAATAAAATGACTTTAAACCAAAATCTTCACAAATATATTAAACTATTAAAAAAAATTTGTTATAGGGAAAAAGTTAAATTTATCGACATATTTAAACATACAAGAAATATGAACTCCAAAAAATTGTGTAGACCAATGCCAGATGGTGTTCACTTAAGCCTTAATGGAGCCCAAATTTATTCTAAAATAATCTTTAAAAATATGAAAAAATATCTATGAACAAGTTAATTAAGGTAGCCATCGTTGGAACGGGACATATTGCAGAAAAATTTCATTTACCAGCATGGCAAAAAAATAAAAAAATAAAAATTGTTTCTATTTGTGACATAAACCAAAAAAAATTAGATTTGGTTGCTAATAAATTTAAAGTTAAATCTAAATATACAGAATTAAAAATAATGCTAAAAAATGAAGATATTGATATTTTGAATATATGTACACCGCCCTATTTACATTATGAGCAAATCAAATTGGCCATTAAAAATAACATTAATGTACTTGTCGAAAAACCATTTATTGTATCAAAAAAAAAATTTTTATTAATTAAAAAAAATTCTATTAAAAAAAAATTAACTTGTACTTGTGCTTTACATCAAAGATTTAGACCAATTTCACAAAAAATTAAAAAACTCATAGATAGAAAATTAATTGGAGATATCTATTATATTAATATTTTAAAAAGACAATTTAGAGGAATACCAAAACATAGTAAATTTTTTTCTGAGAAAAAATTTAGTGGTGGAGGACCTTTGATCGATTTAGGTAGTCATTATCTTGATTTAGTTTTTTGGTTTTTAAAATTTCCAAAAATTAATAGTTATTCAAATTTTAATTTTAATAACATTACAAGTATGAATATAAATAAAAAATATCTTCCATTTAAGAAATTTAATGCTGAGGAACTCAGTGTTGGTCAAATTTTTTGTAAAAATAATACTTTAGTTAACTATGAACTTGGGTATGCTTTAAATCAAAAAGAGAATATTACATCTATTGAAATATTTGGAACAAAAGGTTCTATAAGGTGGCCTTCTGGTGAACTAACTTTAACCAAAAATAATAAAAATTATATATCAAAAATTAAAATTAAAGAAAAAAAAGCAAGCTTTTTACAAGTTAATGATTTTATAGAAAATTATAAAAAAAGAAATAAAACTTGTGTTAATCTGAATGAAGTTGGTTACATAGTCGAATTAATCGATAACCTTTATGCTGAGTAAAAATGAAAAAAAAAATATTTATTAAAAAACATATAAAAAATATTCTAACTAAAGGTTTTACCAAAATTGATAATGTCTTAGAGCTTAAAGAGTGTGATAAAATAAAAAAAATTTCTAAAGAATTATTTCTTAAGTATAAAAATAAAATAAAACTTAAAAATCCACTTGAAGAAACTATATACAATTTACATAATAAGAATAAAATTTTTACAAAATTTATTGATCATAAATCTATAATTGAGATTGTTAAACAAGTGCTGTCTATAGGATCATATAATAATCAAGAACATATAATCTTAAGATTAAGCGCTGTACGTAATCCTCAAAAAGGATTTGCACAACAACTTCATAATGACAGCAGAATTTGTGGCTCTAGAAATCCTATGATTATTCAAGTAATATGGTTACTAGATGATTTTAATCTAGATAATGGTGCTACAAGAATAGTTCCAAAATCACATTTGAAAGATTCTTTTCCTAAACAAAATAAGAAATATCCAAATGAAAAACTTCTGTTAGCAAAAAAAGGATCAGTGATATTGCTGAATGGTGCTATGTGGCATGGTAGTGCTAAGAAAACTACCACTCAAGACAGGTGGGGAATGATATTTAGTTACTCTAGATGGTTCTTAAAAACTAGTTTTGATTTTAACAAAAATACACCCTTAAAAATTTATAATAAACTAAATAAATATCAAAAAGAATTGTTAGGATTTAAGTTTAATCCCCCAAAAGACGAATTTACCAGGGGTTCTACTAGATCTAAAAAACCTGAAAAGCCATTAAACTAAATTTTGTGAAAAAATTTCTTAAAGGAATAAATTTAAAAAGAATCTTAAATGCTGATAAAAATACATTTAATTCTCTTTTTTTTTTATACATTAATGAAATTACAAAAAAAACTAACCTAAAAAAAAATTATTTTTTAAGCCTCAAGAAAAAAAAAATAAAAATATTTTGGATAAAGAAAAATAATACTTTGATTGGTTTTTTTACTTTATATTTAAATAAATTTACAAATTCACTACTTAATAATATCTATATAAGAGATTTTTATATAAAAAAAAAGCACAGAGGTAAAAATATAGGATTTTTTATAGTAGAAGAAATATCAATTATTTACTCAAAAAAAAGAATTTTTAAAATAAAAATTCACATATTAAATAAAAATTTAGAAATAAAAAACTTTTGGAAAAAACTAGGTTTCAAAAAACAAAAAACAATGTACATAAAAAAAATTAATGATAGTAATTAGTCAACCTACATACTTACCGTGGGCTGGTTACTTTGGCTTAATTGATGCAAGTAGCAAATTTATATTTTTAGATGATGTTCAATTTGATAGAAGGAGCTGGCAACAAAGAAACCGAATTATTATAAGCAAAAAAGAAGGGTATTTAACAATTCCCGTAATTAAAAAAGGCAAAAATAATCAACTATTAAAAGATACCTTGATTAAAGATAATAACTTCTACAAAAATCATTTAAAAAATATTTATTTTAATTATTCAAAAACTAAATTTTTTAATAAATATTTTGAACACCTTGAGTCTCTAGCAGAGCCAATTCAATCACTAAATAATTTATCAGAGATAAATATATTATTAATTAAAAAAATTTCAAATTTACTTGGTATGAATTCAACCTTTATTAAATCTTCAGATTTAAATCTGTCTGGAAGTAAATCTGAAAAACTTATTAATACTTGTAACCTTTTTAATGCAAAAGAATATTTAAGTAATGAAGGTGCCACAGAATATTTAAAAAAAGATATTGATAAATTTAAAATAAATAATATTAATGTCTATATTCAAAATTTTAACCCTACTAGTTATGCACAACAAAGTAATCAATTTGTACCCTACATGTCTATATTGGACATGCTATTCAATGAAGGCAACCAGTCACTCGATATAATTAGATCTTGTATTGAAATTCAAAAAATTTAATTTGTTAATTATTAAACTACTTTTTTTTAATCAGTTTTTGTCTTATTAACTCTTTTAAGACATCATCTAGTTCCCACACAGGTATATTCAGTTTATCTGCAATATCAAATAAATCATGTTTACCATCGCACCACCAAAAGCAATGCATCAATTTTCTTTGAAAAAATATCTCATTCTTGTTTATATTTTTTTTCATCGAGTCAGTTACATGAAAAAATTTGTGATCTATTTTTATATTTTTTTTGTCATTTAACTTATTATAAATAAAATTTCTTTTGGATAAAAAAGGCTCTCCTATAATTGTTACCATAGGCATATAATTATTTTCTATTGCTTCTATTATTAATTTCATTAATTTGAATGAACCAGAAAAACCTTTGGGTGTAACTACATCTTTTAAATTATCATCTGAAGTATGATACTCGGGGTAAGTGCCATATTTTGATCTCATAATAACACAAAGAGGCAAGTCTATACCTGGAGAACAATATTGCCTTTCATCACTTCCTCTTTCCAACCAGGAATATATTTTATAGTTTTTGTCTATGTATTTTAAGACATGTTTTGCAGCTTTATCGGAAAGATGCTCACCATTTCTTGATGGCATATATGAGTATTCTCTGCTGTCACCAACGCAAGTTAAATTAAATCCTGCGATTGTATTTTTTTTCATAATCCTGTAATTCTTGGATAAATAGGCCACAGAACCTATAGTTTCTGGGACAAAAACTATCCTGTAACTGTAAGCTCTATTGCTTAATTTGCTTATCCAGTCAGCTATAAATGTTAAGAGAGCAGGTCCTGAGATCTCATTATTTGCTAAATTTGGATGGCATATATAAGTTGAAATAAAAATCTCTTTTTTTGATTTACCCTCTATTAATAATTCACCATAATTTAAGTTTCCATTTTTGAATTTTGAGTCAATCTTAACAAAATATTTACCATTTTTTAATTTTTTAAATTCATTATATGAAATACAGAAGCCCCAGTTTTTTTTATAATACGAAGTATTGTATGGTATAGCTTTAGGCCTATTTTTAATTGTATGGAGATGTTTTTTTAAATTCTTAAGATCAATATATTTATTAGTTGGTTCGCTATAACCAACCAAATGTAAAAAATTACTTTTAAAATTACATATTTTTTTATTGTCAGGAGTTAAAATATAGGCATCATTAATTATCCATTCTTTTGGGATTTTCCAATCAAAAACTTTTTTGCCACTTTTGACATTTTTAATTTCTAACTTAGGGCATTTTTTTTTAATGAGTCTTAAAGTTTGCCTTACACCTGGGCCGGTAATACTTCTATAAATTTTCCATAATGATTTAGAAAAAATATGTATTTCTTGACCTTTTAATTTATAATTACTATTCATAGTTTTGTATATTTAAGAATTATATAAAAAAATAACTCTTAAATAATTTGTAAAATATTATTGTAGTCTTAATTATATCCTAGATATGTTATTTACAGTTTATTTTCTTTATCAGTTTTTATCGTTTTTAAAGCTAATTTTTCAAGTTAAGTGTAATTTTTAAATTAGTCTAAATAATTTACTATTTCATTTACAAATTATTGCAATTATAACAAAATTCTTTATCAATTAAAAAGTATTTTTTATGTTAAAATAGAATTTAAAAGTAAATTTTTCCAATTTAATTTAATTTAAATTTGATTTTGCTTATTTGCTGGAATGCGTCTTTTTCCATTTTTATTCTAGTTTCTTGAGAAAATGATGAAATGTGAGGAGTGAGTATAATATTATGAAGTTTTTTTAAATTTCCATTATATGGTTCTTTTTGAAAAACATCCAAACAAGCATTAGCGGTATTGTTTTTTTTCAAAAAATTATACAAATGAGACTCATTTATAAGGCTTCCTCTTGATGTATTAATAAGTAATAAGTTTTTTTTAGCGATTTTAAATAACTTACCATTAATTAGGTTAATTGATTTTTTACTAGAGCTTAAATTTAAACTAATAATATCACAGGTTTTAAATATAAATCTTATAGACTTAAACTTTATTTTTTTATTTTGACTTTTTATTAAATCATAATAAAAAAAATCAGCATCAAACAGTTTTAAAAATTTATAAAGACCTTGACCAATACGTCCAAAACCAATTATGCCTATTTTTTTATTTAATACAGAGCTTGTTAGAGTTTTCCCCCATTTCCCTTCTTTTATCAAATTATTATGATAAATAATTTTTTTTTGTGAGGCAAACATAAGCGCTATGATGTGCTCAACTACAGCATTAGTAAGATTTGTTTTAGAAATTGATACTTTAATATTTCTTTTTTTACAAAAATCTAGATCAATATTATCTAAACCAACTCCCAATCTATAAATGTGTTTAAGTTTACTTGCCTGTGCAAGAATATCTCTGTCATAAATTTCTGTACCAGCAATAATATATTCAACATTCTTTATAGCATTACTTAATTGGTTCGAATTAAATTTTTTCCCTGATTTATTTTTTATTATATCAAATTTTTTTTTTAATAAGTGTGTATAATAATTATTTTTATCAAAAGATGAAACTGCAATTAATAATTTTTTTTTCATATAATTATTTTATTAATTTTTAATTCTCTCTATAATTTTATTAATATTACATCCATAAGTTATTTTATATTTTATTGATTTCATTTTAAAGTTTTTTCCTACTTGTATAAACTTAATTTTATTAACTCTAGCAGCTTTATAGTCACTTAATCCATCACCAACAAAAATAATATTATCATTCTTAATATTATCATTCTTAATTATTTTTTTTATATGTTGTGACTTTGTGCTGGGTGAACCATATATATTTTTAAAATTTTTATCAATTTTCTTTATAGACATAATTTTTTTTAGCTCATTTTCTGGCGTACCTGATGAAATATATAAATCATATTTCTTGGAGTTATATTTTATAAATTTTTTTAAACCATTACTTACTTTTAATTTTATAATTTTTTTATAAACAATCTTTTGGAATTTATCTGATAATTTATCTATATCTTTCTTGGAAAAACTTTTTTTTAATATCGTTTTATATAAATATTTAAATTTTAATACTCTTGAAATTCCTAAGTTTTTCTTATGAAAGTTAATAAATTTTAATTGATTTTGTTTAGGATAAATTTCAACTATTTTTTTAAAAGCCTGATCTTTAATTTTTGTTGAATTGACAATCACTCCATCAAAATCAAAAATTATTGATTTAATAAGCACTTAACGAAATCCTTCTTATCAATTTTCGTCTTTTTAATTTGTAATTAATATTCATAATTTAATGTTTTTATTATATATTAAAAAACTACTCTTCTGATTTAGGAAAATGATAATTTTTTTAATGAAACTTTATTTTTTTTTTAAATAATAGCTATTATTACTTGTTTTGTCATTATCAATTAACTCTTTTAAACCTTTTTCTAATTTTATGTATTTATTTAAATTAAGATTTTGTCCTACATTAAGTTTATATGAAAAAGAGTTAACTTTATAATTATATTTCAAAGTATCTTTTTTTCTTTATACAATTCTTGTTTCTGGTAAAAGTTTTTTAATAAAAGATATTTCTAATAGACAAAGAATATGATTTCCTCCTTTTCTTCTAAAAAATTAGCATTTGACTATATTTCTGCTTATCTTGAAACACATCAAGGTAATATAATTTTTAGTGGTGGAAGCTCGATTAAAAAATTATTTAATATTAAGCTAGATAATTTAAATTTACAAAATAGAAAAATTTTACTTAGCGATGAACGTCTTGTAAACAAAAAATCAAATCTAAGAAATGATAATTTTTTTTACGACTTAATTAAGAAAAAATATATCAAAAAAACAAATTTTTTAAATTATAAAAAAGAATATTATGACAAGAAATATATTAAGGTTTTTTCCAAAAAGATTCAAAATATTAATTTTAAAATAGCTATAATGGGTCTTGGGTCTAACGGGCACATAGCAAGTATATTTGATGATAATTATGTTGGTAATGACACTTTTTATAATGTTACTACATCACCTAAACTACCAAAAAATAGAGTTACTATTTCTATTAATAAGATTGGACAAGCAGATAAAATATTTTTATTAGCAAATAAACTAATAAAAAAAAAAAGAGATTAAAAATTTTAATAAAAATAATATAATAAAAAAATTTAAAAAAAAAATTGAATTAATAGTTTTTTATTAAATAATTGATATTAAGATATATTTTTTATTTCTATCATCATTGTAGCCAATTTTATATGCTCTGTGTAATTTTCAAATTAGTCTAAACAATTTACTATTTCTTTCACAACTTCTTTATAACCAGAGCAAAATTTTTTATCAATTAAAAAATTTTTTTTAGTTGTAATAGAATTTAATACTACATTTTTAAATTTTTCATATTTATGTATTCTTAGTTTTTTTGAATCTTTAAGGAAATAAAAAAACTGAGAATTATTAAAATTTGGGTCTAGAAAATAAGAATAAGAATTTAAAGGTTTCATTTCAAGTATCATGGTCGAGGCCCAACTACATATCATATTTGCATTCATGCAAAGTGAGTAAGAATTTTCATGTTTAGGAAATATAATTACACCACTATCCTTTAATAGATTAAGTTCAAAAGAATCAATGCTATTCGAATGATGCTTGAACCCAATTGATAAGTTTGGAAGTTCTTTTTTAATTTTAATTAGCCAATTAACATGAAGCTTATAATCTTTATTGTGTTTTTTATAAGTGTCAAACTGACCATCAGGCTGAAATCCATTTCCTGCTACATACAAAACATCTATTTTTTTTTTGTTTTTTAAATTTATTTTTCTTTTATTACCATGCATAAAAATAGACCCCACTATCAAATTTTTACTAATCCTAGATTTTGTTTTCTTTTTATTTGGAGTGGTATTTGAACCTAAACAAAAAAAATTATCTGCATCAAAGAAGAAACCCATGTTATGCATTGACAAGATATTTTTTTGTATAAGAGATACTTTAAGACCATGATTTAATTTAAAGTAAAAATTTTTTATATTATTTGACATATAATATTGGT
>MDTF01005583.1_pt1 | contig 13331 bp, 17 predicted proteins | sample 811191 | NCBI WGS metagenome assembly MDTF01 (sample SAMN05326649, study PRJNA326480) | marine metagenome | isolation source: seawater | place: Southern Ocean | collected 2011
CAATAATTGATTTAATGCAAATAGAAGGGCTTTTTCTCTAATATTTACTCTATTTCCATCAAAAAATGCCTGATGCTCAAAAATAACATTCTGTTTTTTAGCAATTGAAAAGAAAACGGTGCCTACTGGTTTCATTTTCGATCCTCCAGAGGGGCCTGCAATCCCAGTAATACTTAACCCTAAATTACCTTGGCTATTTTTAATAGCACCCAAAGCCATTTCATTAGCAGTTTGTTGGCTAACAGCACCATATTTATTGATCGTAACTTCCTTCACTTTTACACAATCAACTTTCGATTGATTGCTATATGTAATGAATCCTCTATCAAACCAAGTTGAGCTTCCAGGAATATTTGTCAGCTGTGCTGCCAGTAAACCACCAGTGCATGACTCAACAGTTGTGAGAATAATGTTCTGTTTTAAAAATTTCTCGCCCAGTGTTTGAGTTAAATTTATAACATCTTTAGATTGCATAATGAATGAGCATAAATATTATGAAAGCGTATATTGCAGCCCCAATATCATCAATCATTATGCCGAACCCTCCTTTAAATTTTTTTTCTAGCAGATCGATGGGGAAGGGTTTCCATATATCAAAGATACGAAATAAAATAAATGCGAGAATAAAATCTATTTTAGTAATTGAGATCCCAGCTCCAATTAGGTGCCCGACTAGAATTAATAATAGTAAAAACCCTACAATTTCGTCAATCACAATACAAGACGGATCTTTCATTGCTAAAGCCTGACTTGTTTTATCAGAGACATAAATGCCAATAAAAAATATGGTGAAGATAAAAAAATAAATTAATGGTTGCGAAAGAAGTTGTAAGAATAAAAAAAATGGGATGGCTACTAATGTACCAAAGGTGCCAGGAGCTTTCTTCATTAATCCACTACCAAAACCAAGAGCTAAGAACGCTGAAAAATTTTTAAACAATAACTTATTTGGTTTCAAAATGATCGTACCCCCTTTTTTTCAGTTTATACAGCATGCCTTTATGGTCAATAATTTTTAAACCTATCCCCTGTTTAATGCTACCAATCCTTGCCAATTTTATTGAAGGCATTTTACTTATCAGAGTAATTTTATTTCGATTTTTTTTAGGCGCAGTAAAAAGTAATTGGTAATCATCTCCTCCAGATAGTCCGATATCAAATAATTTATTTTTTTTTATCCAGGAGTTCATAGGTATGTTTTTTAAAGTTATATTAGCTCCGACTTTAGAAGCTTCTAGAATATGAGTAAGATCTGCGATTAGCCCATCAGAAATATCAATTGCAGAATGGCTAAGTCTTGCCATAGTTTGTATTATAGATGAATGTAGCATAGGCTTTTCCAATGCCTTAACAGCTTTTTTTGATAAACTTTGAGGTAATTGAATTTTATTTTGAAGCTTTGCCAAACCTAGTGCAGCAGTGCCTAATTCTCCAGTTACCCATATATCATCGTCTTTTTTTGCATTTGATCTTAGAAGAGTATTTTTTTTAAGAACTTCTCCTAGTATACAAATGCTAATTGATAGCGGTCCTTTTGTAGTATCGCCCCCAATTAGCTCAACCCTATATTTTTTTGCACAACTAAATAAGCCATTAGAGAATTCTTTCATCCAATTTTCTTTTACCTTGGGGAGTGCAATTCCCAATAGAGCAAACTTTGGAGCACCTCCCATTGCATAAATGTCAGAGATATTCACTGCAAGAGCTTTCCATCCCAAGTTAAATGGATCAGTATTTGGAAGAAAGTGAGTTTTTTCATTGAGCATATCGGTCGAGATAGCCCATAAATGATTATTATCTTTTTTTATTAATGCAGCATCATCACCAATACCTTTGAATGCTTTAGTTTCGTATAAATTAAAATATTTATCAATTAATGAGAATTCAGGGGACATTTTATTTTTTTTTAGGACGGAATGATTTTAGTATTGTTGCATTAGTCTCAATATATGGTGCACCAATGAGGTCAAGGCAATAAGGAACAGCAGCAAATATACCCGGCACTATAAGATTGCCTTTTTCATTTTTTAACCCCTGTAAAGTTTCTACAATAGATTTAGGCTGTCCGGGAAGATTAATAATAAGAGTTGTACCCCTTATAACTGCAGTTTGCCTAGATAAGATAGCTGTAGGCACAAAATTTAAGCTAATTTGCCTCATTTGCTCCCCAAAACCTGGCATTTCTTTATCGCCAACACTTAGTGTAGCTTCAGGAGTGACATCTCTCTTAGAGGGGCCTGTTCCCCCAGTCGTAAGAATAAGGTCACATTTTCTTTTATCTGATAGATTAATTAATGTATTTTTAATAATCTCAATCTCATCAGGAATAATTTCTTCTTCTAAATTAAATGGTTCAACGAGTACTTTGGTTAGCCAATTTTTAAGATTGGGTAAGCCTTCATCCTTGTATTCTCCTGATGATGCACGATCGCTTATTGAAATTAAGCCAATTTTAATGAATCTTTTTTCCACGATTATGTCTCTTTGATAGATAATTAATTAATATTAACATTTCAAGAAGGTTTACTATGCAAAAATCATACACAACATATTTCATCTCCATACTATTATTTATATCAAATATTGCATTTAGTGATGAGAATGTCTTTGAAAAAAATTACCAAATACAGAGCCCAAAAGGATTCCAATCTTTTTCAAAAAATCCTAATACGAAAATGATGAGAGGATGGGCTCAGAAAACCGATAAATTTAAGATGCTCGAAGACGGATATGACTTAATGGGGCATGCAAACTTTACTGCACCATATACCTCTCCAAATTTGGCGCTTCAACATGCAAAAGCAATAAAAGCTGATATGGTTTTATTGTATGATCGCCAAATTAATGATTCTAGTCGTGCAACAATGATTAAAAAAGCGCGAGAAAAAGCAAGAAAAGAGAATCGAGTCAAAGAGACAGGAAATTTGACAGAAATTGAAATAAATGAGGATGATTTAGTTGATGAAAATGTTAAGTATGAAATAAATGCTACCTACTGGGTTAAGCTGCCAAAGCCTACATTTGGCGCACATTTCATTAAACTTAATTCGGATATAGAGTTAATTAATGGAGTTCAGATTATTGCAATTGTTAAAGGATCGCCTGCAGCAATCGCCGGAATATTGAAAAATGATAGTATCACCTCAATCGCCGGAAACTCTGTTAAAAATCCAGAGGATTTAATTAGTGCAATTAGAAAGTATAAAGGTAAATTAATTGAAGTTGGGTATTTGAGAGGTGGTAAGCCATCTAAGGTTAACGTTAAGCTTTAGTTATAACAATATCTTTTAGAAGTTTAAAAAGTTGTTTTGAATATTTAGGAGGCTTATTATCTTTTTTTTCTTTTTGAGTATTTAAGATTGCCTGCCTTAGCGACTGCCTATCAATTTGAGGGTATTCATCCACAAATTCAGTTATTGACTCATTATTGCTTAATAGCTTATCTCTCCAGCCCTCAATAATATGATTTCTTTGTATTTCCCTTTGTGAACTCACCTTTAATTGTTTCATCACTATGAGGGCATCAGTTAAGTCAATTTCTCTTAGTAGCTTCCCTAGATACTGAACTTGTCTTTTTTTAGCAGAGTTTGATTTTAAATTTTTAAGCTCGATGGTGGCTTTATAAATATTTAAAGGAAATTTGAATGCTTCAATATTATTCATAGTTAATTCAGAAATTTTTCTTCCAAATTGTTGAATTTTTTTAGAGTCTTTCTTTAATTCAGTTTTACTTACAACACTATTTTTATCAAAATCTACCATTACTTAATACCTAATTCTTTCAATGATTCTGTATGATATCAGTTTTAAGGAAAGTATTTTTTATGGGCGTAAAACTTCTTAACTTCTCTGAAGATGATTTATATCTAATTTCAACCAAGGTTTTAGAAATAGCAAAAAAAAATGGTGCTACCGCTTCTGATGTTGAAATTAGTGTTAGCTCAGGAAAAACTATTTCAACTCGTATGGGTTCTCTAGAAGCTATTGAATTAAATAATGGTAAAAGTCTTAGCATCACTGCTTTTTTTAACCATCATCAAGGTATTGCATCGACTTCAGATTTCAGCGACGATGCTCTTGAATCTTGTGTCAAGGCAGCTTGTCAGATAGCTAAATATACAGCAGAAGATAATGCATTTGGTTTGGCTGATCCTAGCTTTTACTCCAAAGATGTTAAAGATTTAAATATATATAATCCATATTTTGATTCTCAAGAATTAATGATTCAAAAAGTTCTTGAATGCGAGGATTATGCCTTAAGTTTCGATAGCAAGATAACTAATTCAGAAGGAGCACAATTAAGTACTTCTGAAAATTTATTTGTATATCTAAATTCGGCTGGATTTAGTGGCGGGGGCCCATCTTCTAGATCCTCCCTCAGTTGCTCTGTAGTTGCTAAAGGTAGTTTAGGGATGCAGAGAGATTATAGCTATAGTTCTGAAAGATCTTATAGTGATTTAAAATCAAATAAGTTAATTGGTAAAGATGCAGCTCAAAGAGCTATAAAACGCTTGGATGTAAGACCGATTAAAACTGGCAAGTATCCTGTGATATTTGAAGCCCCAATTGCAACGTCTATTATTTCTTCATTAATCTCTGCTGTTTCTGGTGGAAATTTGTATCGTGAAACATCTTTTTTATTAAATTCATTAAACACCAAAATAGCTTCAGATTCTTTATCAATTATCGAAAATCCATTTTTAAAAAAAGGACATGCAAGTTCTAATTTTGATGGGGAAGGGGTGTGCCTAGCTGAAAGAAAAATTATAGATAATGGCTATCTTCAAGGCTATTTTTTATCTTCCTATAGTGCAAGAAAATTAGGAATGCAGACTACTGGAAATTCTGGTGGCCCTCATAATATTATTTTAAGCCCATCTAAAAAAACTCTTGAAGAGTTGGTACAAGGAATTGAGAAAGGACTTTTGATTACAGAACTTTTAGGTCATGGTTTAAATATGGTAACTGGTGATTATTCACGAGGAGCTGCAGGTTTTTGGATTGAGTCAGGGAAAATTCAGCATGCTGTAGAAGAAATTACTATTGCTAGCAACCTTAAAGATATGTTGTTAAATATTAAGGCTATAGCAAATGATACTTATCAAAATAGTTCTAAATATACTGGATCGATTATGATTGAACCTATGACGGTGGCATCCAACTCTTAAGAGATTAATTTATTCTGCTTGGGAAATTTTTTGTGCTTTACAGTTCTCTGTGGTTGGTTTACTAGTACAGTTCTCTGTGGTTGCTTTATCATAAAACTCTTCTGCATACCCCTCAAAATCATAATCAGAACTAGCAGTATCTGAATAGTTAATATCACCTGAAGGTTTATCTTTTACAAGAGCCTCACGGTATTGAAGGTAGGCGTCTCTTTGAAATGCGTATGAGTCTAAGGATGCTCCATCCATAATTTCAGATGCATTCAGGAGTTCAGTACGAGCATCAACAAATTGTAAAATACGTACTTGGTTTCTTCCTCTCACATTATTTATGTAGCTAATAGGATCAAATGCCAATGTATCTGTAATAAATCCGATAGCATCTCTAGTAGTTGAAGGGCCTATAAATGGAAGTACTAAGTATGCTCCTTGACTTACACCCCAGACCGCTAGTGTTTGACCAAAGTCTTCTTTCCTTCTTTCACCACCACTTATTGAATGAACATCAATAAAACCTAAAAGACCAATAGAGCTGTTAACTATAATTCTTCCAGTATCATGAGCGGCATATTCAATTTTTCCTTGTAACAATTCATTTACTACCGTTACTACATCACGAAGATTATTAAAGAAATTATTAATACCTTTTACAACAAATATTGGTGCAATGCTTTTGTACCCCTTTGAAACCGGCTTTACAATTGCATTATCTGCGACATCATTAAACTTATATATTGCTCGATTAAAGTTTTCTAAAGGATCTTTATTGGCATGTGTTGCGCAGCCTGATACTTGAAAAATAAGAATAATAAGAATAAATAATTTTGATAATTTCATATGTTACATATTATCCATTATTGTTGTATTTAAGTCTATTTAATAAGGCTGTAAATGTAAAATTAAAGAACTAATGTTGTAATAAAACAACACTAGTTAGCATCTTTAAATAAAGCCAAAATTTTAATTTTTTGTTCTGCATGATCTACTATTGGGAAAGGATAATCCAAACCTAATTTAATTGGAAAATTGTTTGGTGATTTATTAAAGAAAACAGATGGTTGGTGAATTTCTTTTTTATTAAGTAACTTTAATTCAGGAACATATTTTTTAATAAAATTACCATCAGGATCAAATCTTTCTGATTGAAGAAGTGGATTAAAAATTCTAAAATAAGGTTGTGCGTCACAACCTGTAGATGCTGCCCATTGCCATCCTCCATTATTTGCAGATAAGTCATAATCAATTAAACGATCTGCAAAATATTTTTCACCCCATCGCCAGTCTATTAATAAATCTTTTACTAAAAAACAAGCAATAATCATTCTTAAGCGATTATGCATATAGCCAGTCGAATTTAATTGGCGCATACCCGCATCAACGATCGGAAATCCTGTTTGTCCATTTGTCCATGCCCTGAAGAGTTTTTCATCATTTTCAAATTTAATATTATTGTATTTTATTTTGAAAGTTTTACCCTCCTCTATATGGGGGAAATTTGATAGTATTTGGAAGTAAAAATCTCTCCAGATTAATTCATTCAACCATGTAGTCGCTCCTTCTGAACAATGTTCGAAGGCTATTTTTGCAAGATGTCTTATAGAAACTGTACCAAACCTATTATGGACTGACAGATATGAAACTCCCTTTATCCCCGGAAAGTTTCTATTGTGACTATAATTATTTATTCTTCTTTTAAAATCTTCGATTAATGCACTCGCCCCTTTCGCTCCCATAGGAAGATTCATTAATGAAATATTAGATTTTTCAAATCCTATCTCACTTAGTGATTGTAGTGGTTTGCTTCTAAATTTAGCTAAATTAATCATATAAGAATCACAATCAAACTGAGTAATTCCTTCATTGAATATTTTCTTAAGATGGTTATTTTTATATGGAGTAAAAACGGTATAGGGACTATTATTTTTAGTTAATATTTCTTTTTCTTCAAATATCACTTGATCTTTATATTTGTAAGTTTGAATATTGTTATTTTGCAATTCATCAAAAATTTTTTTATCTCTATCTATTGCATATTTTTCATAATCTTTATTTAAAAATAATGCGCTACATTTATATTGGTTGATTAAGGAGGGGATTAAAATAACAGGGTCACCAGCTTCTACAATAAGATCTGAACCTAGTTTGTTAAGCTCTACTTTTATTTCCCTAAGAGAATGCCAAATAAAGTCAATTCTACGGTCATTTTTGATACTTAAATTTTGTAAGATTTTAGAATCAAAAATAAAACAACAATAAACTGCTTGTGAATTTTTTAGCGCCTGAAAGAGTGCGTTGTGATCATATAGCCTAAGATCTCTTCTCAGCCATACAAGGCTATTATTAATTTTATTATTCACGATGGTATGGGTGATTATTTAATATTGTTGATGCCCTGTAAATCTGCTCTATTAGTAAAACTTTAACAAAATTATGCGGAAGAGTGAGTTGAGATAAACTCCAAACCCAATTTGATTTTTCAATAATTTTTTTATCTAAGCCATCTGCACCACCAATTATAAAAGTTACTTTAGGGAAGTTTTGTAGCCAATTGGACAGCTTCTCCGAAAGACTTTTTGAGGAGCAAGACAAACCATTTTCATCAAGTGAAATTATAAAATCATTATCGATAAATTTAAGAATTTTTTTAGCTTCCTGTAATTTTTTTTGCTCGACAGATTTAAAGTTTTTTTCTGATTTAATTTCTATGAATTCAATTTTAAAACAGTCATCAAGTCTTGAAGTATATTCAACTAAGATATCTTGAATCCATTTTGGCGGATTATTTCCTATTGAAATAATTTTTATTTTCAATTAGTGAGGTCACTTTTTAATTATCAGATACCCAAAGTTCTTCTAGATTGTAATGTTGTCTAGTTGTAGGTGTCATTATATGAATAATAATATCACCTAAGTCAACTAAAACCCATTCACTACCAGAACCACCTTCAATTCCAATTAATGGAATATTTATTTTTTGCATCTCATCTTTTATATTATCAGCTAGAGCTTTAGCCTGTCTTGATGAATTAGCACTTGCGATTATAATATAATCTCCAATAGATGACTGCTTTCTGATATCTATTGACATAATATCAAATGCTTTAATATCTTCTAGTGCACTTAATACGTTTTTTTTAATATTGATAATTGAAGTCAAGTGCTTCTAACTTAAGCTGCTTGCATTGCGATAGAGTTTTTAGTTATCGTGATTTTATTTTGATGATCGACATAAACTAAAAGTGGTTGGTATTTTTCAAGTTCGATTTCGTTATAATTAGCAAAAGTAGCAATAATTAGTTTATCTCTCGGGTCTGCTTTATGAGCTGCTGCACCATTAATTGATATGATTCCTGAATTTTTTTCAGCCTTAATAGCGTAAGTTATAAATCGCTTTCCGTTAGTAATATTGTAAATTGATATTTGCTCATATTCTTTTATATTTGAAGCTTCTAGAAGTGCTACATCAATGGCGCACGAGCCTTCGTATTCAAGTTCTGAGTGAGTTACTGTCACTCGGTGAAGTTTAGATTTAAGCATTACTCTTTGCATATTAGTTAAATATTAGTTTTAATCGAGACATTATAGTCAGATAGTTGTAGGGATGCAAAATTCTATATTATCAATTAATCTTACCTTGCCAATGAATCCAGCTCCTAGAACTACCAATTTCGTATCATTATAACTTGGTTTTTTTAGATTATTTTGCCTTCTTATTTCTAAATAATCTATCTCCCAGCCTTTTTTACTTAACTTATTTTTAGCAACAAGTTCAGCATCATAAATTTTTACCCCATTTAATACCAATTCAGAACATATTTTAAGGGTTTTATATAATTCCTCTGCATTCTTAATATCCTTATTACTAAGAAGAATATTTCTAGAACTTAGTGCGAGATTATTTATATTTCTAATAATTGGAGCATCTATAATTTTTATAGGTAATTTAGAATCAAAAACAAACTTTTTAATTAAATATAACTGTTGGTAATCTTTTTTTCCGAAAATGGCATAGGATGGCTTTATTAACTTAAACAGCCTATCAATGACTGTAATCACGCCTTTAAAATGATCTGCTCTATCTTTTCCGCATAATTCATTAGAAATATTTGGCATCTCGTATGAGAGATTTGGAGTTATCGGGTAAATATCTTTTTCAGAAGGATTGAAGAGTATCGATACATCCTCATCTTTTAATGCTTTTATATCTTCAATTAATGTCCTTGGGTAATTTTTAAGATCATTTTTTGAGTTAAATTGAATAGGGTTAATAAAGATTGTCAGAATGATGGTATTAGATAATTTTTTAGCTTCTTTTATTAAAGATATATGGCCTTCGTGCAAATTACCCATAGTTGGAATAATGCAAATATTTTCAAGCTTATTTAAATTGTCTTCAAGCTCTTTTACCGATTTAATTATCTTCATTGAGTCTTACGATTATGAATTTTTTTAATAAATTTTTCTATTTTATTAATCATATTTGATGGCATTATTTTTTTACCGTCATTTTTATCATTGGAAAGTGATGCACCTGTAATACCTAGTAAATCATAAAGTAATTCAACTTTCCCATCACAGAAAGATGACGACCTAAAGCTTATAGTAGGAATTGATAGCTGATTAGTAATATTTTTATCATTAGAAATTGAAGTCATTGACATTACAATCATCTTTGCACCAGCATCTTCAAGATTTTTTGCCTTAGTAAGTAAATCTCCATTAACTGAATTTTGGATATTATTAATTTGAGGCATAGACCCAATGTGCCCACAAACTGGAATTTTATGTTTACTTAAATGCTTAATAATCTCAAGAATATTGTCATATCCTTCAATTTTAACTATATCAGCACCTGCCTTAATAAGTAACTTTGCATTCTTCAATGCCATATTATTATTAAGAAATGAATTGATTGGCATATCACTAATTATTGGCATAACAGGTGCTCCACGCCTTACAGATTCAGTATGGTAAATAACATCATCCATTTTTACTTCACGCGTAGATGATTGACCTTTTATTAGAACACCTAAAGAGTCCCCAACTAAAAGTGCATCACAACTTGTTTTAGATAAAAAAGAAGCAAATGTTGCATCGTAACAAGTAATAATAGCAATATTTTTTTTACTAAATAATTTTTTTAAATTACGCATAATTATGTTAATTTTGGGTTAAAAAATTCTCTTACACTATTAATTTGGTGAATTCGCTCTACTAGTATATTTAATGCTGATTTATCTTTCAACAGATCGATATTTTCATTATTAACTATTAAGACTGTTGATTGATGATTGTTATGAAAATAGTTACTGTAAGACTCTGCAATTTTTTCTAAATACTCGGTGGAAATTTTTTGTTCGTAGGGTATATTTCTTTTTTCTACACGCCTCCTTAAAAGATCAACGGGTGTTTGAAGGTATATAACCAAGTCTGGAGTGGGAGTTTTAGGATGAAGGTGATTATAAATTTGGGTATAAAGTTTTAGCTCCTCATTATCCAAATTAAGATTTGCAAAGATAGGGTCTTTTTGTAAAAAAAAATCAGCAATAATGCCACTTTTAAAAAAATCTTTTTGATTGAGTTCATTTATTTGTTCAGCTCGCTGAAAAAGAAAAAAAAGCTGGGTTGATAAAGCATAATGTTTCATATCTTCGTAAAATTTTGGCAAAAAAGGGTTTCGATCTGCTTTCTCAGTAAACATATTTGCACCAAATTTATTGGATAAAAGTTTAGCTAAGGTTGATTTTCCGCATCCTATTGGACCTTCAATAACGATATATGGGTATTTATCAAAAATATTCAAACTATTCGATCCTATAAATATCTTCAGGAGTAAGTCTTTTTATTATATGCTTTATTGGGCCATAATTTGGAATCACAATATCTTCGTCAATGTCCCTTAATGGCATCAGTACAAATAGTCTTTCATGCATCCTTGGATGAGGGATAGTTAATTTTTTCTCGTTTAAAATTAAGTTATTAAACAACAGAATATCTAAGTCTAATATCCTGGGACCATTTTTATCAATCCTGATTCTACCAGCGATATTCTCAATTTCTAAAAGTTTATTAAGGAGTTCGACAGGTCTAAGGTCCGAATCAATATTTATAACAGCATTAACAAAGTTGGGTTGATCTAAGATGCCCACTGGCGGGGGTTCATACAAATTCGATTCACTTAAAATTTTAACTCGTTCTATATTTTTAATAGATAAAATACCATTTTTAACCTGCTGTTTTGGATTTTCTAGGTTACTCCCTAAAGCTATAAAAATATTATTCATCTTTTAATTTCTTTTATTATTAATAAGAAAATCTTGTTTTTCTTTATTTGACTCAATAAACTTAGTCCACCACAAACCTTGAGATTGTTCAATTTCTAAAGCTTGACACCTTAGTAGTAAAAAGTCGTATGAAGCTCTAAACCTTGGGTGACCAAGAAGCCTATAGATTTTTTTTGATGATGTATTGTTAAATCTTGGCTGAAGCCTCCAAATTTCACTCATCGTGATCGAGAATCTTTTTTGTATCGGAAAAATTATTGCTTGATTTTTTAGTACATCGTCAATTGCTTTATTTAATGCTAAAGATGGGTGAGGGAAATTTTTTTTATATTTTTTAAGTAATTGATTGACGTCGTACCATAAGAAAACAGCTAACAAAAAACCTGGATTTATAGATTGACTATTTTTAATTCTTACATCTGTATTCACAAGTGACTGAGATAAAAATGTATTGAAAATTTTATTATCATTGTCTAAGGATGGAAAATAAATATTGCTTAAATTATATTTCCTAAATAAGACCATACTTTCTTGAGCATGACCTGTTAAAAAGAATTTCATAACTTCATCAAATAAGCGAGAGTAGGGAACAGATTTAAGAAGACTTATGGAGTTTTTAATCTCATTTCGGGTTTCACCATGAATTTCCATTTTTAATTTTGCTTCAAAACGAATAGCTCTTAAAATTCGGATTGGATCTTCTTTATATCGTAACTTAGGTTTACCAATAAGACGTAATTGATTGTTCTTAATATCTCTTAAACCACCATAGAAATCAATTATATTTTTACTGCTAACATCATAATAAAGTGCATTAATAGTAAAGTCTCTTCTTTCAGCATCATCTTCAATAGATCCATATTCATTGTCTTTTAAAACTCCATTCGACATTTGTACTTTTTGGCGTGGTTTTGCTCTGAATGTTGAGACCTCAATAATTTCACGACCATAAATTACATGAACAAGCTTAAACCTTCTGCCAATAATTCTTGATTTCTTAAAGATTGATCTTACCTGTTCTGGAGTGGCATTGGTGGCAATATCGAAGTCTTTAGGCTTATAACCCATCAAAATATCACGAATTGCACCCCCTACGATAAAAGCATCATAGTTATTTTTTTTAAGCATTTTGACTGTCTCGAAAGCCGCATCGCTTATTAGCTCATGATTAATTTTTTTCGATTTGAAAAATGAATGAATTTTTTTTTGGAAGACTTGCAGTAGATTACTTTTCATGAATTGTTCAGATTAAATATCTTTTTTCCAAAAAATATCATTAAGGTGATTAATTTTATTTAGAAATCTTGCTAATACAAATAACATATCAGATAGACGATTAATATACTTAAGAGAGGCTTCATTGACTTTATCAGTGTGCGCTAGTTTAAATAAATTTCTTTCAGCTCTTCTACAAACTGTTCTGCCAAGATGGCAGTATGAAGAGACTTTAGACCCACCAGGTAAAATAAATTCTTTTAATGGCTGTAATTCATTATTCATCTCATCAAGACTTCCCTCAAGGAAATCAATTTTTTTATCATCTATAACAATATGGTTTGGTATTGATAACTCACCACCAATATCAAATAAATCATGTTGAACTCTTTCTAGAATTATTTTTTTATCATCGGGTATATTTTCTGTCAAAACAATTCCAATAATTGAATTTAATTCATCAATATCTCCCAGTGATTCAATACGAGAATGAAATTTATCAACACGTGAACCATCCGCGAGACCAGTTTTTCCTTGATCACCAGTACGTGTATATATTTTTGAGAGTCTATTTGCCATAATTAGCCATTATCATTATTCTACATTAACCTACTTTATTTTTTATTTTTATCTCTATAATTAGAATTGTAATGAAAAAAATACAACC
>MDTF01018321.1_pt1 | contig 13331 bp, 11 predicted proteins | sample 811191 | NCBI WGS metagenome assembly MDTF01 (sample SAMN05326649, study PRJNA326480) | marine metagenome | isolation source: seawater | place: Southern Ocean | collected 2011
CAAGAATATGCAGAGGAAATTAGACTAAAATATAGATTTTTAGACTTAAGACGAAAAAAAATTCATGAAAATATTATTTTAAGATCTAAAGTAATTTCATACATTAGAAATGAAATGTCTAAACTGGGCTTTTTGGAATTTCAAACTCCAATATTAACTTCGTCTAGTCCAGAAGGTGCAAGAGATTTCCTTGTTCCTAGTAGGTTAAATCCTGGAAAATTTTATGCATTACCTCAAGCGCCCCAACAATTTAAACAACTAATTATGGTAGCTGGTTTTGATAAGTATTTTCAAATAGCACCATGCTTTAGAGACGAAGATGCAAGAGCCGATAGAAGTCCAGGTGAATTTTACCAATTAGATATAGAAATGTCTTTTGTTGAACAAGAGGATGTTTTTAATATTGTAGAAAAATTATTAGTTAATACTTTTAAAAAATTTTCAAATAAAAAATTAATGTATGATCAATTTCCAAAAATTTCTTACATTAATTCTATGCTTAAATATGGAACTGATAAACCAGATTTAAGAAATCCATTATTAATAAATGATATAACAGAAATTTTTACTCGTGAGGATGTATCGTTTGAAATTTTTAAAAAATTAGTCAAATCTGGTTCACAAGTTAGATGTATTTCAACGAAGAACACAAAAGATAAACCAAGAAGTTTTTTTGACAATATTGACAAATGGGCAAAAGAACAGGGTGCCTCAGGATTAGCGTATTTTACATTTGAAAAAGATGGTGATCTTTCAGCGAAAGGCCCTATTGGAAAATTCTTTTCTGAAGAGGCGTTATTAGAAATAATGAAAAAAACAAATTCAGAGGTGGGGGATAGTATTTTTCTTGCTTGTGGAAAAAAAAACGAACTAGAAAAAATTACTGCTCAAGCTAGAGATAAAATTGCTAAAGATTTAGATTTAATTGATGATGATATTTTTGCATTTTGTTGGATAGTTGACTATCCCATGTTTGAAATGGATGAGACATCAAATAAGATTAAATTTAGCCATAATCCTTTTTCAATGCCACAAGGCAATTTAAGTGATGAGCATTTAGAAAATCCCCTAGATATTTTAGCTTTTCAATATGATATTGTTTGTAATGGCATTGAGCTTTCGTCTGGAGCCATAAGAAATCATAAACCAGATCTTATGTACAAGCTCTTTTCAATCGCTGGATATGATAAGAGTCAAGTCGATGAAAAATTTAGTGGAATGATTAATGCTTTGAGTTATGGGGCACCACCTCATGGAGGTATTGCACCAGGTATAGATAGAATTATAATGTTATTGGCAAACGAAAAGAATATTAGAGAAGTTACCATGTTCCCAATGAACCAAAATGCTCAAGACCTGATGATGAATGCTCCGTCTAATGTAACTGAACAACAGTTAAAAGAGCTTAATCTTACTTTGAAAAATAAAAAATAAAAAATAAAATTTATTTTTTACCCTTTAAACTTATTTTAACATCCGAAAGATCAATAAGATTTTTTTTGTAATTGTTTCTTACAAAACCTTTGCTTGTTATATCTTTTACAATTTTCAATAATTGATTGTGGTCTTCAGAGACTTGTTCGTCTAATGAATCAATAGCTTCATCACTACCTCCTATTGATGGTGTGTGAGCTAAATCTTCTCTATTTTGGTAAGAAATAGCCAGCTCTCTAAAAATATAATCTAATATTGAACTAGCACTCAATATTCGATCATTTCCGTGTACTTTTCCGGATGGTTCAAATTTTGTACCAACAAAAGCACTTATAAACTCATCTAATGGAACACCATATTGAAGACCAAGTGATATTGCTATTGCAAAATTATTCATTAAAGCTTTAACCAGTTCACCTTCTTTACTAGTATCAATAAATATTTCTCCTATTTTACCATCTTCATACTCTCCAGTATGTAAATAAACCTTATGATCTCCAATAGTCGCTTTTTGAATATAGCCTTTTCTTCTATCGGGCATCCCAAACCTTCTTCCACCTCTTTCAGAAGTTTTGTTTAAATTAGCAATGATATTTTCTTTATTATGTGTGGTTGTTTGACTGGTTTCTACTGCCACTTCAACTTTTTTGCTTTCAATAACTTTATTATTTTTAGGGTCAAGGCTTTTAGTTTTTCTATTATCTAGCTTAACATCAAGAACCTCAAATTTACCATCATCTCTTTTCTCTAAATTTTTTAACTCTGCTTCGTTAATATCATCCAAGTAATGATTAACTTTAAAAGTACATGTGTAGTAAGTCTCAACTAAATATTTTGCCATTTTACCTCAATTTAAATCTTAATTTGAATTATGAATCAGATAATTTATTTATATACATATTCATATTTTAGTCTAATTTAAATTTTTACAATCTTTAATTGAATAAGTAACAGTTTTTATGTTGACACTTTTAAAACAAATATTCACCTGGTGGAATCGTGACACTTTTGAAACAAGGTTAAAAACTATTTTTTTTGGTAAACTTGTTGGTAATGATGAATTAGGCAATAAATATTATAAAAATAAAAGTGGTAAAAGATGGGTTATCTATGCAGATACAATTGACGCATCCAAAATACCAGTAGAGTGGTATTCTTGGATGCATTTTACAAATAATAGATTAGAAAAAAATCATACACTAAAAAAATATGACTGGCAAAAACCTCACCAATATAATTTAACTGGTACAGAAGAAGCTTATTATCCAAATAAAAACAAAGATGGTATCAAAAAAAAATATTCAAGCTGGAAAGAATAAAATAAATTTACTTCTTTTTATTTTTTTATCTTATTTTATCTTTATCAACAGCTCAATTTCTCGAAATAATTTAGAAGGTGCTTTCACAGATTTAAAAATATTAGATAAAATAAGCTCCAAAAATACTTTGGTTAAATTAAAGAATGGAGAATTAACTACATATAAGGACCTATCTATAAAAAGTTTAAAGTGCAAAAATTCAGAATTTGACGATAACCCTGAAATTACCGCCTATATACAAGTCAAAGATTTAACTGATAAAAATAATAACGAGGTATTCGTGTTTAATGGATGGATGTTTTCATCAAGTCCTTCAATAACACCTTTTGATCACCCAGTATATGATGTTTGGCTTGTAAATTGTTATTAAAGAATAGTGTCTTTATCCAGCCAACCTACATTAAAGTCAGAGTTTATAAACTTTTTATGATTTAATAGTTTTTTATGTAGTGGAATAGTTGTCACAATACCTTCAATAACAAATTCATCTAAAGATCTGTTCATTCTTTGAATTGCCTCAGTTCTATTTCTGCCTTGTGTAATAACCTTACATATTAAACTATCATAGTACGGGGTAACTTTATATCCCTGAAATATCGCACCATCTACTCTTGTTCTAAAGCCTGATGGCTGATGACACATACCAATTGTACCTGGTGATGGTTGAAAGTTTTTGCTGGCATCTTCAGCATTTATTCTACACTCGATCGCATGACCTCTAGGCATTATATCACTTTGTTTTAAGGCTGTTTCTCCAGAAAAAGCAATCCAAATTTGTTCTTTAATAATATCAATACCTGTGACCATTTCTGTTACCGGATGTTCTACTTGCACTCTAGTATTCATTTCTAAAAAATAAAATTTTCCATCCTCATAAATAAACTCTACGGTTCCCGCACCTTCGTAACCTATTTTTCTTACCATATTTAAAGTTCTTTCAAAAAGATCTTTTCTAATTTTATCATTTAAAACTGGACTGGGGGTTTCCTCAATTAATTTTTGATGTCTTCTTTGAACAGAGCAATCTCTTTCATGAAGATGCACAACATTATTTTTACCAGCTAAAATTTGAACCTCAATGTGTCTAGGGTTTTGAAAAAACTTTTCAATATATACCTCATCATTACCAAAATACTTTTGTGCTTCTGATTTTGCTGTTGAGAATAAAGTTTCAAATTCCTCCTCTTTATAAACAATTTTCATTCCTTTTCCGCCACCACCACCTGAAGCTTTAATTAAAACAGGATAGCCAATTTTTTTACATAATTCTTTTGCCTGAGACGCATCTTTGACCCCGCCCTCAGAACCCTCAATTATTGGTAATCCATTTTCACTTGCTATTTTTTTTGCTTGAATTTTGTCACCCATCATTTCAATTAACTTTGAAGATGCTCCAATAAATTTAATTTTATTTTCTTCCAGTATTCTAGCAAAATTAGCATTCTCAGATAAAAAACCATATCCAGGATGAACCGCTTCTGCATTAGTGAGCTCTATTGCCGACATTAAAGCTGGAATATTTAAATAGCTATTTGCTGGTTGATGAGAGCCTATACAAACACTTTCATCGGCCATTCTTACATGCATACTTTCCCTATCTACATCAGAGTGTACAGCTACTGTAGAAATTCCCCATTCTTTACATGCTCTAATCACTCTAACAGCAATTTCTCCACGGTTTGCAATTAAAATTTTTTTAAACATTATTTTATTCTAGGATAATAATAGTTTGACCAAATTCAACAGGCTGACCATCTTCAATACAAATTTCTTTTATAATACCATCGGCTGTTGAAGGAACATGATTCATTGTTTTCATTGCTTCAACGATCATTATCGTGTCACCTTTTTTAATTTTTTTTCCTACTTCGGAAAATTTCTTAGCACCTGGTTCTGGTGAATGATATGCAGTACCAATAATTGGTGAAGTAATTTCTGTACCTATTTTTATATTAGTTCTACCCGATGTATTTTCACTCTGATTATTTATATCCGGTGATGTAGCTAAGTTTATTTGATTAGCCGTAGACACATTATTTTTTGTTACTTTAATCTTTGTATCTTTTTCGGTAATTTCTATTTCTGTAAGATTAAACTCATCTAGATAGTCATTTAATTCTTTAATTATACTTTTATCAATTTTCATTTCTTAAAATCTTTTCTATTGAAATTATGGCTAAAATATAGCCATCAGCTCCTAATCCAAAAATTCCTCCTGTAGCTATATCACTGATTAGAGATTTATGTCTAAATTCTTCTCTTCTATAAATGTTTGAGATATGTAATTCTATTATAGGTTTTTTGAATAGATCTAGTGCATCTCTTATTGCTACTGAGGTATGCGTGAATCCAGCAGCATTAATTATCATTCCATCATAATATTTTCTAGCATCTTGGATTAAATTTACTAATTCTCCCTCTATATTTGATTGAGTAAATTCTAAGCCAACACCAATCTCACTTGCCTTTCTTATACAATTATCTTTTAATTTTTCAAAAGTTATTGACCCATATTGTGATTGTTCTCTTTCACCTAATAGATTAAGGTTTGGACCATTAATAATAATTATTTTATTATTCATTCAATATTTATATACGATGAGAAAAATAAAAAAAATAAAAATTAGAGCAAATGGTAAAATTAAATCTATACCAAGCAATTATAGCCTATTAGATTTGATTAAAGTTATGAAAATTCCTATTAAAAAAGTAGCAATTGAACTTAATCAAGAAATAGTAGATAAAAAAAATATAAAAAAAATAAATCTTAAAGATAACGATAAAATTGAAATAGTTCATTTCATTGGAGGTGGTTAAGTTGAAAGTTGATAAATTAATAATTGCAAAAAAAAAATTCAACTCAAGATTAATAGTTGGAACAGGAAAATATAAAACCATGGCAGAGTGCGCGAAAGCAATTAAACTGTCTGGTGCTGAAATTGTGACTGTTGCAGTAAGAAGAGTTAATATATCAGATAAAAAAAAACCACTTTTGATGGATTATATTGACCCAAAAAAAATTACATATTTACCTAATACAGCGGGATGCTTCAATTCAAAAGAAGCCTTAAGAACTCTTAGATTGGCTAGAGATATTGGTGGATGGAAATTAGTAAAGCTAGAGGTTTTAGGAGATAAACAAAATTTATTTCCAGACATGATTGAAACATTAAAATCTACTGAGGTTCTTGCTAAAGAAGGATTTAAAGTTATGGTTTATTGTAATGATGATCCGTTAATGGCCAAACGTTTAGAAAATTCTGGTGCAGATGCAATAATGCCTTTAGCGGCACCTATTGGGTCTGGCCTTGGTATTCAAAATAAAGTTAATATCCAGATTATTAGAAATCAAACAAAGCTTCCTTTAATAATTGATGCTGGTTTAGGTCAAGCTTCTGATGCGACTATTGCAATGGAATTAGGTTGTGATGGGGTATTGGTTAATACAGCTATTGCAAAAGCTAAAAAACCTTTTTCAATGGCTTTAGCTTTTAAAAATGCTGTAATTTCTGGCAGACAATCTTTTTTAGCTGGTCGAATAGAAAAATATCTATATGGAAATGCATCTTCCCCAAAAATAGGAATTATTAAATAACTGGTATTTTTTTTATATACTTTTTTTTAAAAAAAGGTTTCTTTTTAAAAGGTTTTTTATTGAACTTTTTACTGTCTTTTTTTTCAATAATTTTATCCTCTTTAATTTGTAGTTCTAAATTTTTTAATTTCACAAAATGCTCAACTAATTCTATTGTTTTTTTTGATTTATTTTGAACATTAATTATGTACTCAGGTATTATAAGTGTAGGGTCGCTCACAATATCTATTGTCATTTTATTTTTTGTTTCAAAATAAGTTAAATCATCGACAAAATTTTCTTTTAAAAAATCAGAAATTTTCTCACATACTCTTAGCTCAACAAATTTAGCTTTGTTAATAACAGCTTTTAATTCTACAGTTTTAAGTAATTTTTGAGCAAAAGACTCATCTGTAAGAGTTACTTTCCATTTTATTGCACTTTCTCTTAGTCTTTGTCTGGACATTTCTAAAAGACCAAAATTACTTATTTTTCCTATCTGTATTCGCGCCCTATCAGTTCTACATTTTTCTTTAAGTTTTCTTTCAACTAATCGTCTATTTCCATAGCTAAGCATGTCAATAAAATCGATTATGATTAAACCAGATAAATCTCTTATTTTAATCTGTCTAGCAATTTCTTCAGCTGCCTCAATGTTTGTATCTAGTGCTGTACCCTCAACACTCTTACCCTTTATGGAGCTACCTGAGTTAATATCAATTGAAACTAGGGCTTCAGTCGGATTGATTACTAAATATCCTCCGGATTTAAGTTTTATTTCAGATTCAAATATTTGATTTAGTTTTTGCTCGATATTCTCTTCAATAAATAATGGTATTTTGCCTCTGTATTTTTTTATTTTTTTTACACCAGAAGGCATTATCATTTTCATAAAGGTTTGTGCTTTCTTGTAACCCTCGTTACCTTCAATGACAATACTTTGAGTATCATCATCAAACATATCTCTTAAAGTTCTCTTGATAATTTCACTTTCTTGATGAACTAAGGAGGGAGCTATAGAGTTGATAGCAGTATCTTTAATTTGTCCCCATGTTTTAATAAGTGTGCCTAAATCATTATTAATTTCATTTTTAGTTTTATTGCTGCCAGCAGTTCTAACAATTAACCCCATTTCTTTTGGAATCGCAATTTCATTTAAAATAGTTCTAATTTTTTTTCTATCCGCAGGATTAAATATTTTTCGAGAAATACCGCCACCCTTTGGTGTATTAGGCATTAATACAATATATTTTCCTGCAATTGAAATGAAGGTACTTAATGCAGCACCTTTTTGGCCTCTCTCATCTTTTATAACCTGTATAAGTATAACCTGATTTGGTTTTATAACTTCCTGTATCTTATATCTTTTAAACCTGAATTTATTTTCTTTTTTTTTTTCTTTTTCTTCATTTACGCTATCTTTATTATCAGTTTCTTCGGATATATCTTTTTGAACTTCAATAGGATCATCTATCTCAAGTTTTCCTTCTGCAATACTCTCTTCTTCTTTAGCCGCAACTTCTTTTGAAAGCTCTTCTCGAGCCATTTCTTCTTCTTCTTTAATTTTTTCTAAATCTGCTTTTGGAATTTGATAATAGTCCGATTGAATATCATTGAAAGATAGAAAGCCGTGTCTATCTCTACCAAAATCAATAAAGGCTGCTTGAAGAGAGGGTTCTATTCTACTTACTTTTCCTAGGTAGATATTATTTTTTATTAAGTTGTTTTTTAAACCTTCGTATTCGTAATCTTCAATGTTGTCACCTGATTTAAGAACAACTCTAGTTTCATTAGGATGCGATGCATCGATGTATAAATTTTTTTCCATAATAATTTAATTGATTGATTCATTTGATGTTTTTTAAGTATTTATAAAATTTTGTTAATTCTAGTGCCTTATCTTTAACAAATTACAGGATATAATGGAAATAAAATGAATAAATTTTTTAAAAATATCTTAATTATATCATTATCCTTTATTTTAATGCTGAGTATTTTAATATTTAGTGTTTTGTGGACTTATTCTAACAATATTCCAGATTACAAATTCCTTAAAAGTTACAAGCCACCTGTTTCAAGTAAGGTATTCTCAGGAAACGGTGAATTAGTTGCAGATTTTTCTAAAGAAAAAAGAATATTTATTCCATACAACTCGATACCAAAAAATGTGATTAATTCATTCTTATCAGCTGAGGATAAAAATTTTTTCTCTCACCCAGGTGTTGATGCAAAAGGTGTTCTAAGAGCGGTAGTTAATAATGTTTCTAATATTGTTTCATCAAAAAGACTAGAAGGCGCATCAACAATAACCCAACAAGTAGCAAAAAATTTTTTATTAACCAACGAAGTAAGCCTTAATAGAAAAATTAAAGAAGCAATTTTAGCCTTTAGAATAGAAAGAGCATTGTCGAAAGAGAGAATTCTAGAATTATATTTAAATCAAATTTATCTTGGTAGTGGAGCGTATGGTGTAGCTGCAGCTAGTTTAGAATATTTTGATAAATCAATTAAAGATTTGAGTTATGCCGAAGCTGCCTTGTTAGCTGCTTTGCCTAAGGCACCAAGTAGATATAACCCTTATCGTGATATTGAGCTAGCTACATTTAGAAGAAACCTAGTTTTAAAAAATTTATTTGACAATAACTATATAGATTCACGCTTATATAAAAAACTTCAAAATGAAAAAATAAATTTAATCAAAAGTAAAAAAGTTTACCTAGAAGACTCCCAGTATTATATTGAAGATGTTAGAAAGAGTGTCATTAAAATTTTTACATATGATAAAGTTTATAAACAAGGGTTTAATATTAATACACCTATTAATTTAGAATTACAGAAAATTGCAACACAAACACTTAGAGAGGGCTTGATTTCTTACGATAAAAGAAAAGGGTGGAGAGGTCCCTTATTCAATAAAGACTATACTAAAAATTGGTATGCTGATTTAAAAAAACTTAAGCTAGAAAAATCTATTAACTGGAAAATTGCAATTGTAAAAAAATTAAATAAATTTTCAGCTGAAATTGAAACTGAAGATAAATTAAATGGTAAAATTAAATTTAAAGATATTTTTTGGACCAAAAAAGAATTTAATGAATTATTAAAAATTGGTGACATAATCTATGTAAAAAAGATAAATGCTAAAAATTATTCTCTAAAGCAATTACCCAAAATTAATGGTGGAATGGTTGTAATGGATCCGTACACAGGAAGAATATTAGCTTTGAGTGGAGGTTTTAGTTTTAAAAAAAGTGAGTTTAATAGAGCAACCCAAGCTTTACGGCAACCAGGTTCTGCCTTTAAGCCATTTGTTTACGCACTAGCACTAGAAAATAACTATACACCCACATCTTTAATACTCGATGCACCTTTAGTGTTAGATCAGGGGGATGATCTAAAAATGTGGAAGCCAGAAAATTATGGTAAAAAATTTTATGGTCTTTCAACACTCAGAGTTGGTTTAGAAAAATCTAGAAATCTAATGACTGTTAGAGTTGCTCAAGATTTAGGTCTTACCAAAATCGTTAATTTTTCAAAAAATTTAGGTATTTACGAAAATCCTGAAGAGCTATTGTCGATTTCACTTGGCTCTACCGAAACAACACTTTTAAAGCTTACTTCAGCATATTCATCATTTGTGAATGGAGGGAGACTTGTAAATCCAATTTTAATAGATAGAATTCAAGATAGTGAAGGTAGAACTATTTTTAACAATAATAAAAGAAAATGTGTTAATTGTGATCAAATTTCATATTTAGGAGAAGATTATCCAAGTATAAGGAACGATTATAAGCAAGTATTTTCACCTCAAACGGCTTATCAAATGACCTCTATCCTTGAGGGTGTCATCCAAAGAGGAACAGGTAAAAAGTTAAAAGACCTCAAATTAAATATAGCTGGAAAAACAGGCACCACAAACAAGAATACAGATACGTGGTTTATTGGTTTCACATCTAACTTATTAGTTGGAGTTTATGTGGGCTCAGATAACCCTAAAACACTGGGAAGATATGAAACTGGATCAAAAACAGCACTACCAATTTTCAAAAATTTTATTAAAAAAACAGTTAAAAAATCAGAAGCAAGACCATTTAAAGCACCAAAAGGGATAGTCATGATGGTTGTTGACTCAATAACAGGTCAAAAAGCAAATTTTTCATCTAAAAAAACTATTATTGAAGTTTATAAAGAAAAAAATATAAATGAAGGAAAAGTTATTTATTCAAATACTAATAGATTAGATGTTAATAATATACTAAAGTTTTATTGATGGAAAATAAATATCAAAATTACAAAGAAGAAATAGAAAAAATTAATCAAAGAGTTAAGGAGTATCTTTGAAAAGAATAACATCTATTCAAAACTTAAAAACTTAAATTCTAAAATGTTAGATGCCAGTTTTTGGCAAGATAAAAATAATTCAAAAAATATAATTAAAGAAAAAAAGTTATTAGAAGATTTAGTTAATTCTTATATTAAATCTGTCGAAGAATTAAAAGACTTAGATGATATAATCGAACTAGCTATAGAAGAAAATAATCAAATAGTTCAAAAAGAAATTTTGCAGAACATTAAAGATTTAAGAATACTGGTAAAAAAAAATGAGATTAAGTGTTTTTTATCTAATGAGGCAGATTCGTTTGATTGTTACATAGAAATCCATGCTGGCGCAGGTGGAACTGAAAGTCAAGATTGGGCTGATATGCTAAGAAGAATGTACCTAAAATGGGCAGATCAAAAAAATTTTAAATCAAATTTAATTAGTGAACATAAGGGTGATGAAGCGGGCATAAAGTCATCTACAATAAAAATAGAAGGAGATTATGTTTTTGGATGGATGAAAAAAGAATCCGGAATTCATAGATTGGTCAGAATATCTCCTTTTGACTCAGGAGCAAGAAGGCACACAAGTTTCGCAAGTATTTGGGTGTATCCAGTCGTAGACGAAAATATAAATATCGAGATTATAGAAAAAGATTTGAGAATAGACACATATCGCTCAAGTGGAGCCGGCGGTCAGCATGTTAATACAACTGATAGTGCGGTAAGAATAACCCATATTCCATCTAAAATAGTAGTCCAGTGTCAAAATGAAAGGTCTCAACATAAAAATAAAGAAACATGCATGAATATGTTAAAAGCAAGATTGTATGATTATGAAATCAAAAAAAGAGATCAAGAAAATAAAGATACAGAAAATTCTAAATCTGAAATTGGATGGGGACATCAAATCAGGTCGTATGTCTTGCAACCATATAGACTTGTGAAAGACAATAGAACTAATTTTGAAAGCACAAGTCCAGACAAAGTTTTGGATGGCGAGTTAGATGGATTTTTAGAACAGTCTTTATATCAAATAAAATGAAAAAAAATATAATAAAATATTTTTTATTAGTTACTTGTTCTTTTGTTTTTGTAATAATTTATTTAAGTGTGATTGGTGTAGAGACGGAAAAATTTAATAATCAAATTAAAGATAAAGTTTTTAAAAATAATAATAATTTAAAAATTGATCTAAAAAAAATAAAATTAACTTTAGATCCTTTTAATTTTAGAATTAATGCAAAAACAATTGGTACCAATATACTATACAGAGGGAAAAATTTAGAACTTGAGTATATCAAAACTAAAATTTCGTTAATTTCGTTAATTAAGAACAAGTTTGTTTCATCCAGTATCGAGCTTTCAACAAAGTCTATATTACTCAAGGATTTGGTCACCTTCATAAGAGTAACATTGGATAGACCAGAGTTATTTATTTTAGAAACTGTTATTAAAAAGGGAAAAGTGATAGCTGATATAGAATTTAATTTTGATAAAAATGGAGAGATAAAACAAGATTATAAAATTAATGGAATTTTAAAAGATGGGAAAATAAAATTAATTAAAGATTATAATTTTGAAAAAATAAATTTTCTTTTAAATGTTAGTAATAATATCTTAAATTTTAGAGATATAAGTTTTACTTCAAATAAAATAGATTTTTTTTCTGATAATTTAAAAATTACTAGAAACAAAAAAAATTTTTTCTTTGAGGGTGAAATTCAAAATGAAAATTCAAACCCAGATAAAACATTATTTAAATTATTTAATTTAAAGTCGAAAAATTTAAACTTTCAAAATATTAATTTTACATCTAAAAATAAATTTTCCTTCAATATTAATAATAAACTTAAAATAAAAAATCCAACTATAGATTCAGAGATACTAGTCAGTAAGTCTGAATACAAAAAACCTCCTTTATTTAGAGGCTATTTGCTCGAAGAGAATGATTTAATTCATATTAAAGATCATAGAATTAAAATTAAATATAAAAAAAATGATTTTACTATAGAGGGGTTTGGAAAAATTAAATTTGATAAAAAATTTGAAGAAATTAAATATAAAATTAACAATAAAGAAAAAGATTTGAAATTATTTTCAAAAATATTATTAAGTGAACTAAATTTTAAAAATCATGGAATTCTTAAAAATTTTTTTCCTAAATTAAATAAGGTAGTTGAGCTTAAAAATCATCAAATCGAAATAAATTACCATAAAGATAATATATCAATTAAGGGATCTGGAAAAATTAAATTAGAAAAAAATTTTGATGAAATAAACTTTTATATTTCAAAAATTAAAGATAAAATTAATTTTGATACAAAAATAGATTTATTAAAAACATCATTTAATTTTATTTTTCTAAATTTTAAAAAAAATGAAAAATTAAAAACACAAATAAAGATAATAGGAAGTTATAATAAAAAAAAAGAACTTAATTTTAATGAAATTAGTATTATAGAAAAAAACAACAAAATTGTATTTGAAAATATTTTATTAGATAAAAATAATCAAATTATAAAAGTTGATAAAATAAATTTAAATTATTTTGATATCAAGCAAAAAAAAAATCAACTTCTTTTTCTTAGGGAAGGAGAAAATAATTATGAGATCACAGGACCATTATTTAATGCTGATAGATTAATTAATAATTTATTAAATAGCAAAAGTAATGTTGAGCC
>MDTF01007687.1_pt1 | contig 13327 bp, 14 predicted proteins | sample 811191 | NCBI WGS metagenome assembly MDTF01 (sample SAMN05326649, study PRJNA326480) | marine metagenome | isolation source: seawater | place: Southern Ocean | collected 2011
ACCTTAGCATCTATTGCTAAACACTATGGTTTTTCTTTAGATGAAAAATGGAAAAAAATTTCAAAAAAAATTAAAGATGTAATTTTATTTGGATCTGATGAAGAGGAAATTAAGTTTAGCTACGATGATGGATATGAAAAATACTCACATAAAAAAACTTTCGAAGGTGTAATAAATAATCTTGAAAGAAGATTTCTCGAATCTGATAGTGAGTGGAAAAGAGAAGCTATTGCAGAGTATCAATCAGATTCAGCTTGTGAAGGTTGCAATGGTAAAAGATTAAAAGAAGAAGCTTTATGTGTAAAAATTGATAATCAAAACATTAGTGATGTCACAAAAAAATCAATTTTAGATGCAGCTAAGTGGTTTAAAGAATTAGAAAAAAATCTAGATAAGAGACAATTTAAAATTGCTGAACATATATTAAAAGAAATTAATGAAAGATTAAATTTTCTTTTAAATGTTGGTCTAGATTATTTGACTCTATCAAGAGAATCTGGAACCCTTTCTGGTGGTGAAGCTCAAAGAATTAGACTTGCTTCACAAATAGGTTCTGGCCTAACGGGTGTTTTGTATGTTCTTGATGAACCCTCTATAGGATTGCATCAAAAAGATAATGTTAAACTTATTGATGCACTGAAAAGGCTTAGAGACCTAGGTAATACGGTTATTGTTGTTGAACATGACACTGAAACAATGGAGAATGCAGATCATATAATTGATCTTGGACCTGAGGCTGGAACTAATGGAGGTGAAATAATTGCACAAGGTACATATAATGAGATTTTAAAAAATAAAAATAGCATTACAGGTCAATACTTATCTCATAAAAAATATATACAAATCCCTAGAACTAGAAGGCTTGCTAAAAATGGGAGATTTGTTGAAATAAATGGTGCTAGTGGTAATAATTTAAACAATGTAAATCTCAAAATTCCATTGGGTAGTTTTACGTGTGTAACTGGAGTTTCGGGTAGTGGTAAATCTACATTAATACTTCAAACTTTGTACCATGCGCTTAATTTAACATTAAATAATAAAGCAAGAAAAATTCCAAAAGCATTTAAAGGATACAAAGGTATTGAGCTTATTGATAAAGTTATTGATATTGATCAATCACCTATTGGGAGAACACCTAGGTCAAATCCAGCAACTTATACAGGAGCTTTTGGTCCTATCAGAGATTGGTTCACAGCCCTTCCAGAATCAAAAACTCGCGGTTATAAACCAGGTAGATTTTCATTTAACGTTAAGGGAGGAAGATGTGAGGTTTGTGAGGGTGATGGCGTAATTACTTATGAAATGCATTTTTTACCAGATGTTTATATTCAATGTGATGATTGCAAGGGCACTCGATATAATAGAGAAACTCTTGAAATTAAATTTAAAGACAAAAGTATTGCTGATGTTTTGAATATGTCAGTTGATGAGGGATGTAATTATTTTGAAAATATCTCAAATATTAAAACAAAACTTCTTACATTAAAAAAGGTAGGCTTGGGCTATATTAAAATTGGTCAACAAGCGACCACTTTATCTGGTGGAGAAGCACAACGGATTAAATTAGCTAAAGAATTATCAAAAAGATCGACGGGTAGAACCATGTATATTCTTGATGAACCTACCACAGGGTTGCATCAACATGATATTAAAAAACTTCTAGAAATTTTACATACATTTGTCGCTTTGGGGAATACGGTAGTTGTAATTGAGCATAACTTAGATGTTATTAAAACTGCAGATTATATTGTGGATATGGGGCCGGAAGGCGGTGTTAAGGGTGGAAATATCATTGCCGAAGGCAAACCTGAGGAAATAATCAATGTAAAGGGTAGTTATACCGGTCAATATTTAAAACCGATGTTAAATGATAAATTTAAAAAATAAGTTAAAAAATCTAAAATTTAGTGTATAGTTATTAATATCATGGGAAATTTACTTTCATCACTACCTAAAACAATACATGCCTCACTAATATTAGCAGTGGTTCTTTTTTTGGGGTTATTTTTTAATAATGGTGGCTTTGAATTTGATAGAATTTTTTGGAGTTGGTTATCAAGATTGATTCATGTTGTTGTTGCAATTATGTGGATTGGATTACTTTGGTATTTTAATTTTGTTCAAATTCCAAATATGTCTAAAATTCCAGATGAACAAAAGCCTGCTATAGGCAAGGTTATTGCACCAGCTGCTTTATTCTATTTTAGATGGGCGGCTTTACTTACGGTTATTTCAGGTTTAATTTTAGCTGCTTTAAATGGATATGTTCACGACGCTATGACCTTAGGTATTGGTTCTGGCGGTGGAAAAAATACTGCTATTGGTATTGGCATGTGGCTAGGTTTGTATATGGCTTTTAATGTCTGGTTTATAATTTGGCCAAATCAAAAAAGGGCTCTAGGTATGGTGGAATGTGAGCCTGATGTTAAAGCTAAATCAGCCCGAACTGCCATGTTATTTTCAAGAACAAATACACTTTTATCTCTACCAATGTTGCTTACGATGGTAGCAGCACAAAACCTCTATTAATTTTTAATCAATATCATCTTTAAGAATTGTTTTTTGTGAAACTTTGAGTTTTACTAGAATTGGGTTTGCAATATATATTGATGAATATGTTCCAAAAATTACACCTAAAATCATAGCAAAAGAAAAACCTTTTAAAATCTCTCCACCAAACAAATAGATGGAAACCAGAGCAAGAAGAGTTGTGGTTGAGGTTATTATTGTTCTCGATAAAGTCTCATTAATTGAAATATTTGTTAATTCAAAAATTTTGATATCAGAAAATTTTCTTAAATTTTCTCTTACCCTATCAAATATTACAACAGTATCATTCATAGAGTAGCCAACAATTGTTAAAACTGCAGCGACTATAGATAAATTAATTTCCAACCCAAGAAGTGAAAAAAAACCAAGTGTTATTATAACATCATGAAATAAAGCTAAGATAGCACCCAAACTAAATTGCCATTCAAATCTTATCCATATGTAAAATAACATTGCAGCTAAAGACATAATTATTGCTATTATTCCTGATTTTAAAAGTTCAGAGCTAACTTTGGGACCAACATTTTCCACTCTTCTAAAATTAAAGGAATTCCCTATAGACAACATTAAATCTTCTTTAATGCTCTTTATAGAATCAGGTTTGATATCTTTTTTTTCAAACTTAATTAAAAAGTCATTTTCATTACCAAATTTTTTAACATTGACATCACCTAAATTCATATTGTTAAAAGATTTTCTTAAAGTCAAAACATTTATTTCTTTGTCAGTAGTTCTTAACTCAATTAATGTTCCACCCTTAAAATCAACACCAAAATTAAGACCCTTAAATAATAATAGTAAAATAGATATAATAATAAGAATTATTGATATTATATTAAATAATTTATAGAATTTATTAAAATTTATCATTTTATATTAAATTTAATTTATCTTTATTTTTTAGCACATACAGACTAGTTAAGAGTCTTGCAATAAAATATACTGAAAACAATGTTGTAAAAATTCCAACTGCAAGAGTTACGGAAAAACCTTTTACCGGACCAGATCCCATAAAAAATAGTATGACAGCTGCTATTAAAGTTGTAATATTAGCATCTAAAATTGCTGTTTTTGACTTTATGTAACCAGTATCAAATGCAATTATATTATTTTTTTCATTACGACACTCTTCTTTAATTCTTTCAAAAATTAAAACATTTGCATCTACGGCCATACCAACGGTTAAAATAATTCCAGCTATACCAGGGAGGGTTAATGTTGCCTCAAACAAAGTAAGTATACCAATTAAAATAAATAAATTTACTAGTAATGTTAAGTTAGCTATTAAACCAAAAATTTTATATTTGAAGAGCATAAAAAAAATAACTAATAAAAAACCTATTATTAATGCAATTACTCCAGCATTTATAGAATCTTGACCTAAGTCTGGACCAACTGTTCTTTCTTCAATTATATTAAGTGGCGCCGGTAAAGCACCAGATCTTAGTAATAGTGCCAAATCTGTTGCTGATTGAAATGTAAAATTACCACTAATCTGACCATTACCAGAGGCTATCGTGTCCCTAATAATTGGAGCACTAACAATTTTACCGTCCAAAACAATGGCTAATTGTTTGCCTATACCTGTACTAGTAGCTTTTCCAAATCTTTTAGCACCCACCCTATCAAGTGTAAATGATACAACAGTTTCGTTTGTTTGGTTATTCATTTGAGGTTGGGCGTCTAGTAAATTTTCACCACTTAAAATTATTCTTTTACTAACTAAAGCTACATTTTCATTGTCTTCAAAATAAATATTCTCGACGCCAAAACTATCATTTTCATTTTGTGTAACAAATCTAAATGTTAAATTTGCAGTTTTTCCAAGCAGAGACTTAATTCTCATCGGATCGTCTAAACCTGGTAACTCAACTAAAATTCTATTGTTGCCTCTTTTTAAAATATTTGGTTCATTTGTACCAACCTCATCAACTCTTCTTCTTACAATTTCTATTGCCTGATCTTGAGAAGAATTTTTAATTTCAATAAGACCGTATTTTGAAAACTCTAATTTAAATTCATTTTCAGCAACAGATAAGTCAAATTGATGGGACTTATATTGATCGTAGTAAGGATTAACTTGACTATCCTCATCAGTAAAAATAATTTTTACTTTTTCAATGTCTTTATCATCAACATTAAATAAAATTGATTTTCCAAATATTCTCAAGTCTATAAAGTTAATTTTTTTGTCTTTAAGATAACTTTTGATTAGCGTTGTAGTATTTTGTAATTTTTGAGTTTCAATTGGTCCATTATCAATCTCTAATAAAAGATAGGATCCTCCTTGCAAATCCAAACCTAGATTTATTTTTTTATTTAAAAGATTGTTTTCTGGATTCAAAAAATTTGAAGACGCTATAATAATGAAAAAAAGTGTTATAAGAACAACAAAAGTTATTCTAAATTTTGAAAAGTGTAACACTTAATCTAATGTTATTTTTTTTCTTCGGGAGCATTCATTAAAGCTTGTATTCCTGTGGCCTTAATAACCTCAACTTTAACATTTTCTGCTATTAAAACTTCAACTTTTTCGTTGTCAACAATTCTTTCAATTACACCAATTATGCCAGCCGATGTTATAACTTTATCGCCTCTTTTTAAATTTTCAATCATAACCTTGTGCTCTTTAACTTTCTTTTGTTGAGGTCTTATTAAGAAAAAATAAAATATTACAAAAATTAAAATTAATGGTACGAATTGGCCTATTCCTGAATTTTCCATATGACTCCTTATTTTAAGGAATACTTATACTAAATGTTTTACGAAAACAACGTTAATTCTTAATGATTTTTTGAATATTATTCATGTAGGGTCTTAAAATTTCAGGAACTATAATTGACCCATCGCTTTGTTGATAATTTTCTAATATAGCAACAAGTGTTCTACCTACAGCTAACCCACTACCATTTAAAGTTCCAACAAAAGTTGTTTCTTTTTTTTCATTTTTATATCTTGTTTTCATTCTTCTTGCTTGAAATGAACCACAAGAGGAGCAACTTGAGATTTCTCTATAATCATTCTCAGATGGAAGCCAAACCTCTATATCATAGGTTTTTTCTGCACTAAAACCCATATCGCCAGAGCATAAGATAACTTTTCTATAAGGGAGTTTTAACAAATCTAAAATTTTTGTAGCACAATTTGTCATTCTCTCTAATTCAGGCATACACTTATCATGTTCAACTATACTAACCATTTCAACTTTGTAAAATTGATGCTGTCTAATCATTCCTTTTGTATCTTTACCATAACTACCAGCTTCTTTTCTGAAACAAGGTGTTGAAGCAACCATTCTCATGGGGAGATTTTCTTTATCAACCATTTGCTCTTTTACAATATTGGTTAAAATAACCTCTGCTGTTGGTATTAAAAATTTTCTATCTGTTGAGTCTTCAAGTTTGATTTCAAATTGATCGTTATCAAATTTTGGTAACTGTCCAGTGCCAAACATTGTGCTGTAAGTTGCTATTAGTGGAGGGGAAATTTCTTTGTAACCGTTAATATTTATATGCGTATCAAGCATAAAGTTAGAAAGGGCCCTTTCTAGATGCGCTAGCTTATCTTTTACAAAAACAAATCGCGCTCCTGTTGTTTTAGTTGCAAGTTCAAAATCCAACATATCCAATTTTTCACCTAATTCATAATGTGATTTTGGCTTAAAATCGAATGCTGTTATGGTTCCTGATTTTAAAACTTCTATATTAAATTTTTCATCCCGTCCTACGGGGACATCATTATGAGGAGCATTGGGTATTGATGATAAAACTTCATTAAGTTCATTTTTTATTTTAGATTGTAGCTTTGCAACTTTTTCAATTTCAATTGAAATAGCTTTAGATTTTTCAAAAAGAGATTTATCTTTTAGTTTAGAAATATTTTTTTTTTCTTTTTCAAGAGTTTCTTTTTCTTGAATATATTTCCGATTTTTTTCATCTAATCTTAAAATTTTATCTATATCTATTTCTAAAAATCTTTTTTTTAAAGATTCCTTGAAACCTTGAGTGTCATTTCTTATTTCTTTAATGTCATACATTTTTATTGTTCTTTTTTTCAATAATATTTACAGAAAATATAGATAATTCATATAAAATCAATAAGGGTATGGCCAATCCTATCTGGGTAATTGGGTCTGGTGGAGTCAATATAGCTGCAGTAGCAAAAATCATCACAACCACATATTTTCTTCTTTCTCTTAAAAATTTTGCATTAACAATGCCTACTCTAGCTAACAAACTGAGTACTACAGGAAGTTGAAAGCTAATACCAAATGCAAATATTAACTTCATTACCAGTGATAAATATTCATTAACTTTTGCCTCTAATTGGATTGGTAAGCCTGTAGACAGTCCCGTACTTTCGAATGAAAGAAAAAATTTAATAGCCAGTGGCATTATTAAGTAATATACGAGCATTCCCCCAAGAAAAAATAATACTGGTGTTAGCACCAAATAGGGAATAATTGCTACTTTTTCATGCTTATAAAGTCCTGGTGCAATAAATTTCCATATCTGTACTAAAATAAAAGGACATGTAACAAAAAATGCTGCAAAAAAAGAAACTTTTAAATATGTTAAAAATGTTTCTTGAAGTGCGGTAAATATTAATCTTCTTTCAATACCACTATCTTTTACTGCTTTAGCGTATGGCTCAACAAGAAAAGCGTACAAATTTTCAGAAAAAAAATAGCAACCAATAAAAAATATAAATAGAAAAATAAAAGAATGAATTAATCTTTTTCTTAATTCAACAAGATGACTTACAAAGCCACCATCAATTTTAGATTTTGTCATTGTCTTTAATTTTTGGTTTTTCATCTTCGTTAATATCCAAATCCATATCAGCTACTTCATCTTGAATATTGCTTATATATCTTTTAGTTGTACCTATCCAGGAACCAACTTTTTTTAACATGTGGGGAAAGTCTTTCGGCCCAATAACAACAATTGCTACTGCAACAACTACCAATATCTCAAACCAGCCAATAGTGGGCATTTGATTTATTCTTTATCTTTTGAATCTTGATTGTTTTCAGATATATTTTTTGGATCATCCTCTTCAGTGATGTCTGTGGCCATACCTTTTTTGAAACTTTTTATACCTTTAGCAACATCTCCCATTAAGCTAGAGATTTTTCCTCTTCCAAACAAAAGGACTACTAAAATAATTACGATTGCAATTTGCCAAATACCTATACTCATACACTTTTATACCTCTTTTAAATTAAATTTTAAAGTAACTTTTTATTCATCTTTATCTTTGTTTAGGGTGCTGTTTAACATTTCATCAATATTTTCATAAATGTTTTCTTTTTTTTCTTCTTGTTTCTCTTTATAAAATTTACCCGTTCCAAATATAGCATTATCAATATTTGTGCTATCAATTAGTCCAGCTGAACCCAGTTCATCTACAGTCGGTAAATCTGATAGTTTTTGAAGGCTAAAATGACTTAAAAAATCATCTGTGGTTATATAAAGAATGGGTTTACCTGGAACATCTTTTCTTCCATGTGGTCTCACCCAATTTAATTCCATTAATATCTCAAGTGTATTTGTACCAAAAGCAACACCTCTTATTTCTTCAATTTCAGCACGGGTCACAGGTTGGTGGTAGACAATAATTGCTAAGGTTTCTATAGCGGCTCTAGACAATTTTTTTTCAACAGTTTTTTCTTGAGACATCAAATTAGACAAACTTTCAGATGTTCTAAATGACCATTTTTTAGAAATACAAACTAAATTAATTCCTCTAAAGTGGTATTCACTTTTAAGTTTTTCTAAAATTTTTATAACATTTATTTTTTTTGAAATTTTTGACTCAATTGTGCCCACATCTAAAGGCTCTGCAGCAGCAAAGACAATAGCTTCAACTTCTTTTTCACCATTATTCAATTTTGGAGCAAGCGTCACAATATTATTTGTTTTATTCTTTATAATTTTTTTCATTTAGTTTCTTTAATATAGATATCTTCAAATAATTTTTCTTGTTTGATGGTAATATTTCCTTCTTTAACTAACTCAAGTGAACCAGCAAAAATACCTGCTTTACCAGTTTTTTTATTTTGCACACCACTTTTAAAATTTTGTGGAATCAAATCATTAATGTTTTTCCAGTCTATTAATTTACCAAAAAATTCTCTAATTCTTTTTATGCCATCCTCCGTAGTAAATACGGGGAGTTTAGGTATATTTATTGTTTGAAAATCTTTTGTCATAATTATTGAAGAATATGTCTTTAATAACTCATAAAGAGTTAACTTATATTCTGTGTTATAAATTGACTTAATATTTCCCTTAATACCCCTCATGTAAACATCTTTACCCAATCTTTTTCTTTTCAACATTTGATCTGAAAGTAAACGAATTAATTCTAACTTTTTAAGTTGTAATTTTAATTTTTCAGCAACCTCTAATAATTTAAATTCTTCTTCAGGGTTACCCGGCAACAAAAGTTTTGATTTTAAATACGTCAACCAGGTTGCCATTAATAAATATTCAGATGCAACTTCTAAATTGAGATTCTTTTCACTTGTAATATATTCATGAAATTGGTCTGCTAATTTTGTAATTGAAATATTCTCAAGATCTACCTTCTGTGCTTTTGCAAGATCCAAAAGAACATCTAAAGGACCTTGGTAATTATTTAGATCAACATTAAAATTATTAGAATCATAATCTTTCATTCTAAATACTAACTTAAAATTTTAATTAATTGTGATGTTTTTTTGATTATAAATTTTGATACCGGGGGTGAGTTTTCTGCAACTACTACCATTTCTTTATAATTACCATTGCAATGAAGAACTAAATTACATCCCGCATTAAAAGCTTTTTGAGTATTTTGTTTAATTGAATATTTTAAACTTTTCATTGAAATATCATCTGACATAAGGATGTTTTTAAATTTGATATTATCCCTAATTAAATGGATAACTTTTTTTGAGTGAGTTGCTGTATTTAGGGAGTCTATATTTTTGTAAATAATGTGCGCTGTCATAGCAAGTGGACTCTTCTTACTTTTAAAAGCTGAAAAATCTTTTTTGATTAAAAATTTATATTTTGCACTAACCCTAGGTGTTAATAAGTGACTATCTACTTTTGCGAGACCATGACCAGGTATATGTTTGATTACAGTAGCTATATTGTTTTTATGAAAGGTCTTAATACAAATATCGCCTATTTTAGAAACTATTTTAAAGTTATCAGAAAAGGAACGGTCACCTATTACGTTACTTGAGCTTTTTGTTCTTAAATCCAAAACTGGAACCGTATTAATATTTATACCAGCTAATCTTAATATATGTGAAGTTTTGTTGATGAATATTTTATAATAATTATCAAATCTTTTTTTATCAGTTAAGTATAGATTGCCAAAATACTCACTTGTTAAAGTGTCAGATCTAAACAACCCTTTAAATCTATTAACTCTTCCACCTTCTTGATCTATTAAAATGGGATAAAATTTATCTTTAAAAATTTTTTTTATTTCATCTGTAAGTTTTTTGGTTTGAGCTACTGATATAATATTTCTTGAAAAAAGTATAACTCCCCATGGTTTATATTTTATAAGAAAGAGTTTTTCTTGCATAGATAGAATGGGAGATTTAATACCAGTTATAAAAGATCTCCTATTAATCATTTTCATTGACTAGTATCCAAAAATTATATTTTTTTTTATTCTTATTTGATGTTTTTTTTACATATTCGGCAACATCGTTAGTGTCATCGTCTAATAGTATTAAATTTTCAGAAAAATTTACGATTCTTTCTTCTGAATTCTTAAATGATCTATATGAATTTTTTTTATTAATATCTGAAAAGTAATATCTTAAAGTTAAAAAGACAAACAAAAAAATTATTATTATGAAGAATAGATATTTTAATTCTTTTATCATTACATTTTTTCTGGAGTATCAACTCCAACAATATTCATTCCTGATTTAATAACATTGGATATAACTTTTAAGAATACTAATTTATCATTAGTAATTATTTTTTTATCGTTAATAAATCGTTTACTAGTATCATCTCTTCCCATACTCCAGTATGAGTGAAATTCAGAGGCAAGCTCATAGAGATAAATAGGTATTCTATGCGGTTCTAATCTTAAGCTAGAAACCTCAATACATTTTGGCCATTCTGCAATTTTTTTTAAAATTTTTATTTCATCATTGCTAAAATTAAAATCATAATTAATAATATCTAAATCTTTGTTAATATCTAAGTTAACGTGTCTAAAAACTGATGAAATTCTAGCATAACAATATTGCACATAATAAAGTGGGTTATCTTTTGATTTTTCTTTAACTTTTCCAAAATCAAAATCAAGTTCCACATCGCTACTTCTATTTAGCATAATAAAACGGGTAGCATCTCTTCCAACTTCAGAAATTAAATCATTTACAGTAATATAATCTCCTTTTCTCTTTGACATTTTAAAGGGCTTACCGTCTTTAATTAATTTAACTAGTTGGCTAACTTTACAAATTAATTTACCCTTAGATCCAGATAAAGCTTCAACAACAGAAGTAATTCGCTTGATATAACCGGCATGATCGGCGCCAAGAATATTAATTAGGCTATCAAAGTCTCTGTCTAATTTATTATTATGATAAGCAGCGTCACTGGCAAAATAAGTCCAGGATTTATCAGATTTTTGTAAAGCCCTATCCTTATCGTCACCAAATTCCATTGATTTAAAAAGTAATTGTTCTCTTTCTACCCACTTATCGTCACTTTCTCCAGCTGGTGCTTTAATTTTACCTTCATATATTAAGTTCCTATCTTTTAATTTAATAATTACTTTTTCCACCTCTTTGCTGCGAACAATGTTTGTTTCACTTACAAAATTATCATGAATGATTCCTAAGCTTTCAAGATTCGATTTAATTAATTTTAAGGATTCAGAAACGGATAATAACGTTAATTCTTTTGAAATATTTTCAAATTTTTCAAAATTTAAATCTTTATTATTAGCAGTAATATTTTTAGCGATATCAATTAAATAATCCCCAGGATACAAATCTGTATTCTGCAATGGAAATTTTTCATTATACAAAATCTCTCTAACTCTAAAATAAACAGATTTAGAAAAATTAATTATTTGGTTACCATAATCATTAACATAGTATTCTTTGGATACAGTGTGATTATTAAAAATTAAAATATTGGCTATAACATCGCCTAATATGGCTCCTCTACAATGCCCTACATGCAATGGACCTGTTGGGTTTGCGGACACAAACTCTATTAAATATTTTTGTTTTTTTTCTTTAATGTTAACCCCATAATTTTTGTAATTCTTGTGGACATCTTTAATAAAATTATTCCAATAAATATATTTAAATTTAATATTAATAAATCCGGGTTTGGCGACTGAAATTGATTCGATATTAAGGTCCTCTTTTTTTATTAAATCAATTAATTGATTGGCTATATCTATGGGTGGCTTCTTGTTTATTTTTGATAGAACCATAGAAACATTGGTTGATATATCGCAATCAAAATTAATTGGTGGTATTTCTACATTTATGCCATTCAAGGATTCTGGTAATTCAAGAGCTCCTTCTTCATTTAATTTTTTAATTAAAATTATTATTTTATCTAAGTAGAGTTCAAAAATGTTCATTAAATACTTTTGTGTAAATTTATTGCATATCTATCGGTCATGCCTGAGATAAAATCTGCAATTGCTCTATTTGCATCATTTTTCAATTGATTGGCAGAAATAAATTTTTTAGGTTTATTTTTAATTTCATAAAAAAGTTTATTAATAATTTTTTTTCCTTGATTGTTCTTTAATAATACTTTTTTGTTATTGTACATTTTGCTTCTTAAAAAAAATCTAACTTCTTTTTCTATATTTAAGAATTTATTAGAAAAACATACTATGGGCTTACCTAACTGATACACATCTTTTAAAGATTTAATTTTATTATTTTTTAAATTTTTTTTTGTGTTTTTAATTAGATCTTTAACCATTAAATCAATTGAATCCCTTATTATCTGATATATCAAAATATCCTTATTATTATTTTTTATGCTTATCTTGTGCGATTTATAAATATCCTTAAAAAAATTAATTTCAATCAAGTCATTCAAATTAAACATTTTCGCTCTAATTCCATCTTGAATGTCATGATTGTTATAAGCAATATCATCCGAAATTGCTGATATTTGCGCCTCTAATGAACCTGAATTAGTAAAATTGATTTTATTCTTAAAGTTTTTTAATCCAATCAACCTATTAACCGTGGTGAGATCTTCAATGGGGCCATTGTGTTTTAACAAACCGTCTAAAGTTTCTAATGTTAGGTTAAGACCTTTAAATTTAAGATATTTATGTTCAAGAAACATTATAATTCTTAATGTTTGAAGATTGTGATCAAAACCACCAAAATTATACATGCATTCGTTCAAAGCATCTTCGCCAGCATGTCCAAAAGGTGTATGACCCAAGTCATGAGCCAAACTTAAGGTCTCTGTTAGATCATCATTTAAACCTAAATGCTTAGCGATTGATCTTGCAATTTGAGCAACTTCGATTGAATGGGTAATCCTTGTTCGATAGTGATCACCCTCAGTATTCACAAAAACTTGCGTCTTATGCTTTAATCTTCTAAACGAAGCACTATGAATTATCCTATCTCTATCTCTTTGAAATGGCGTTCTATAAAGTGAATTAGCTTCTTTAAAAATACGACCTTTACTTTTAGATAGGGCTAAATTTGAGTAATTATTCATACTTTAAATTCAATAAATTGATATTATATTAGTAA
>MDTF01017023.1_pt1 | contig 13327 bp, 10 predicted proteins | sample 811191 | NCBI WGS metagenome assembly MDTF01 (sample SAMN05326649, study PRJNA326480) | marine metagenome | isolation source: seawater | place: Southern Ocean | collected 2011
GCCTGTCGCAGCGCGGGCGACGCACAAAAAGCCTTTGATTTCGCGGCTTTATTTTATGTCATGCATTTAGTAATTCTTGGTGTGGGTTTGGCCTTGTTTGCTTTTTACGGCGAGCGAGGTTTGCCGGACGAAGTCGCCTTAGAACTGGTGAGCTCTCCAGATAGAATATTTCCGCATTTTATTGCCACTGAATTGCCTGTAGGGATATCGGGTATTTTTATAGCGGCGATATTCGCAGCAGCTATTTCAACGTTAGACTCTGCTTTGGCAGAAAGCTCCGATTTAACCGTTAATCATATTTATACTCGCTGGCGGCCAGCCGAAACTGAAATCCATTATCTAAAAGCCGCTCGGTTCTTTATGCTGGTTTGGGGATTTATTTTCTTCGCACTGGCACTTTTCTTTGGGAATTATTCTGCGGAAGGATTGTTAGATTTAACTTTTAAACTGCCTAATTATGTTTACGGCGCAATTTTTGGGAGCATTATTTTAGCGCGTTTCGGTATTGGTACATTCCCAACTATTGTTTTGGGTTTTACGTTGGCTTGTATGTTAGTGGTTTGGATGTCTGGTACAGGGATTGCGTTTTTCTATTGGTGCCCAGTTTCAGGGCTTTCCATGGTGGCATTGGTTTGGGCGCTAAATCCGAAAGCCCCTGAATGGCGGGGCGTGGTAGATAACTGCAGTAAATAAACAATAGCAGATTGACAATGGACAATCATAATAGGTTCCGCGGAAGAATTCTGGGCCACGAGATAATTATCGTTAGCCTTTCCACGCTCGTTGTTTAGTCTGTTCAGGGGCGATGGATGTCCGAGAGCTATTGCGTTGGTCGCCTCCGTTGATTTGTTTGGAACCGTGACTGTTGTACCGTTGTTGACGGCGATTATGAAAAATCTCGTCATCGTGTTCATTGTTGTAACCTGAGTTGCGCTTTCGGCTGTATTTTTGGTCATGCCTAGATGAGTGGTGCCGCCCATTTTTTTCATTTTTCTGGTGCGTGCGATACTTGTTGCGTGGATTATGGTCTATGTAACCTTGCTGGCGATTGTCGTGACGTCGGTTATGATTTGTGCTGGCCGGCTTAATACTTTGGGGACTGTCGTTGTGTAGGTAATGGCGCTGCCCCGGTCGATAGTGTCTGTTGGTAATATGGCGATAATCACGCCTTTGCACCTGTCCGTTACGCCAGGATAGGGTGAAGGTGGGACCATGCCAATTTTGTGTGGCGCGATAAAAACGGTGAGATGCATTGTAACGACGGTAATACACCGGCGATGGCGTTGTATGGTAGCTCATGGTGCGCCGAGATGATGTACGGTGAATTACCACCTGCCTGGGGCTGTATTCCGGTACATAAATGACTTGAGAGTCTCGTGGTCTAATCATTACTGTGTTGTCTGCCACGTAAACTACTTGATGATCGTCGTTACGCAAAATACCAGAATCTTCCGCGGCTTTTCTATATTGTTGTATGGCTCTCAGCAAATCGCCTTGCTGGGAAGATGCTGCTTCTCCTAGCGCTTGAGTCCACTTTAAATCTGCGTTCATTTTCGCTAGCACGTCAGGGTAGTGTTTTAACGCCTCTATGGCTTGGTTTGCATCGAGTTGGCCTGATTTGATGTTTAACTTAGTTTCAGTCCTGCCGCTGTGATCTTGTTCTTCTTGTACGTTACGCGCGGCTAGCACTACGCCAACCGGATCTGTAGAAGCGGGTAGCACTATGGCAATGATATCGTCTGGGTATAGGGCAATAGAAGCAATAAGCTTTTCCAGCGCCACGCTGTCTAATACTTCTGACGTGCTATGTTTGGTGGTGGAAACGGAGGTGAGAGGGAAAGTGGTCACATCTGTTACTGCATATGCAGAAACCTGCGCCAGAGCCAGTGTAGCAAGCAACATTAGGCTGCAAGCCTTGGGTTGGGGGAGTTCCCTTATACTGTTTGGCAAAACTTGTCCGATCATAAAACCTCCTTATGCACCTAATTCGAGCGCCTTGAATTGATATTAATGTAAATATCATTAGCCCTTGTTGGGATGTTGGAAGTCACAATAGGCCCACCTAACTGAACCTAACCTTAACGTTCGCTGGTAGAGAGTTATTTCAGCGCAAGGCTCCAGCTAAAAAGAATAATACTTAAAGCGGCTATGCCGAGCTTTTGCTGTAGAGCTGGGCCCATTGCTTGGAAGTTTAACGGGGCAACAAAATAGCCGGCTAACGCTCCAAAACCGAAGCCAAATACGTGAGCGCCAATGTCCGTTCGCTCGCCGCCAAAACCCATATAAGCCAGCATACAAAGCGCCGCGAATACTGGTGCTAAAGCGCGCCGCCAATCCTGATGTTTGAATACGCCTTTGCGCCAAAGCACGGTGGGCGCTAGTCCTAGCGCTGCGAATGAAGCGGTAGATGCGCCCAGAGAGCGGAAGTCGTCGGGATGTATTAACGCGTTGGTGTAGTTGGCCGCCATGCTCGCTAGCACAATCACCAACCACGCGCAGCCGGAGCCTAAGTAACGCGACGCGAAGAGACCAAACAAACTGCCAAATACGGTATTACTCAATATATGGGTGAAATCTGCGTGTAGCGTGAGAGCGGTGACAATGCGCCACACTTCACCTTGCGCAATGAGTCCTGCATCTAATACGCCGGCATCGCGCAGGTCTACGAGGGTGAATTGAGCCAAGTTGGGTACAGTCCAAATAACCGCCAGAAAGCCAATGACACCCCACCAACCACTGTCCACTGTTGCAACTTCTATGGGTTTTATCGCTGGTTTTGAGTTCTCTTCCCAAAATTCTACCAGTTGTTGATGACCAACTTCTTGATTATGCGGCTCAACCAATAGCGACCATGGGCCCGGTCGGGCTGTTTGCAGCCTATGAACTCGGTAGTTTATTTCTACTGATGCTAGGACCAAGGCCGCATCCTGAATTTGTGCTTGGCGGTCAGAGCGGAAAATTTCCACCCAAGGCGGCTGCGTTGAAAACTCGTCTTTCATATTGAAAAACTACTTATGCAATATTTATCCTCATACTCTATCAGTCTTGGAGAAATTGCTGTGGCAAAAAAAGAAATGCGAAGAATTTAAAGACAGTTGTTACTGTAACGCAGCGGAGCTTGGTGTTTAGGCCTGCGCACCCGGCACCAGCAAGTGCTGCGTGCGAGCACTGTTGCTGGCTAGGCTAACTAACTCGTCTAAGAAACCATTTTTTCTTTGGCGGTGGCGGCGCGCCAACGTCAGCCTTTATTTCTTTACCAAACTGTTTTAACGCCTCGTTGAGTAATAATGCCATGCGTAGAGGTTCTGCGATATGCGAGGCCAAGTGGACAAGGCGATTTGCGACCGTGGAAATAAACCGGGACCACAGTGGTTTGAGCACCGCTGATCAATTTTACGGCGAAAGTTGTCCGAGGTGCATGTGCCACCTCGCTAAAGCCGCGCTTATTGGCGGTAGATACAAAACCTGATGGAGAAATAATAATTGGAATGCCTTTAGCCAAGTATTCGGGAGCGATTTTTTTCGCATTAATATTATTTCTTAGCGCAGCCTTGGTGCGTTTAAAATCTATAGTCAAAAAATAAGGGGCGAGATTGAGGTGTTGGCAAAGCACGGCATGGATGAGAATTCTGAATTCGCCCCGAGCCTTAAAGGAATCTTAGACAGCAGTACATTCCAGCCCAAAATCATTCGATGGCACTTGCATTCACACTGATAAACTCCAATATAGGACAAAGTGGTTATACTTTCGGGGAACACTCCGTGCCGCTCAAAATTCATCCACTGTAAGTTGAGGTTAAAAACATGGATCAAAGAACAATGCGTCAGGCTTCCGTAGCAGGCCTGTCCTCTCTTGAAACAAATAAGGTATTGAAGAATACCTATTTACTTTTATCTGCCACATTAGGCTTTAGCGCGGTTATGGCGACTATGGCGATGGTGTTGAATGTGCCCACTGGGGCCTATCTCATTTGCATGATTGCCTCTATGGTATTGGGTATTTTTGTTTTACCAAAAACAGCTAACTCTGGGGCCGGGTTGGGCGTGATTTTCTTGGTTACCGGTTTGCTTGGTTTCGGCATTGGCCCAGTCATTAGCTTGTATCTGTCAATGGCTAAAGGCCCAATGATTGTGGCTACCGCTTTGGGTGGCACTGCAACAATCTTTTTGGGTCTAAGTGCTTATGCTACCATGACCAAGCGTGATTTTAGCTTCATGGGAGGCTTTGTGGCTATCGGCATGATGGTGCTCATTGTCAGTATGATCGCCAATATCTTTCTGCAAATTCCACTGTTTTCACTGGGGATCTCTGCAGCCGTTATTATGCTGATGAGCTGTCTGATTTTGATGCAAACCGGCGCCATTATCCGTGGTGGTGAGACTAACTACATTATGGCTACTTACGGCTTGTACCTTAGTATTTTTAATATCTTTATCAGCTTATTGCAGATTCTTGGCATATTCGGCAGCGACGATTAAAAAAGTATTGATTGAGCTGGTTTGAACCAGATTATTCATTAAGAACCCGGCCACCGCGCCGGGTTTATTTTTGGGGCTATAAAATGGATTGGATGCAAATAGGCGCGCTAATGGCCATGGGGCTTATGGCGTATGCAATGTGGCCAATGGTTAAACGCTGGCGTGAAAACCCTGTTGAAGCGCAAGAGGGTGATTGGTCTACGGCGATATTTATTTTGGGCCTAGTAGCCTTGTTTGTGTTGATGTTGATTTGGTCCGTGCAGTAACTCCGTTCTCGGCGTTTCTTTAGTGCTGGATCTTTAACGCTCAGTTTTTACTCCCGGCCCTTTCTCGATGCGTTTTTATCGCCCAGTGAGGGTGGCATACACCTTAGTCAGCTGATCGGGTAAATCTTCCATATCCTCAATTACCATATAGCGCTCATCCGGGCACATCCGCTTCAGATAATCGTGCCCGGACTTGTCCACGGTGATGCAAAAAGTTTCTATACCTTTCTGCTGAGCTTCCAATAAGGATTTGGCCGTATCTTCTACCCCGTAGTCGTGATTGCCACGCTCAGGACCATAGTCGCAGTCTTGTGGGAAACCATCACTAATGACAATAAGTACTTTCATAGCATGGCCTGAGGCCATAAGTTTATGACTGCCATGGCGGATTGCCGGCCCCATTCGAGTAGAACCCCTTGGCTGCATGGCTGCGATACTTTGCAGGGTTTTTTGAGAAAATTTATCTTCTGGTTCTTTGGCGACAAAAATTTCTACATTGTCTTTGCTATAACCCGAGAAACCATAAATGCCATAGCTGTCGCCAAGGGCATCTAGTGAGGCTGCCATAACCACCATGGCGTCGCGTTCCAGATCTATAATCTTGCGCGGTGTTTGCTCTGGCGCTTCAAATTCCTCTGGCTCTAAGGCCGAGTACCAACCTGCCCTTAAATCTACCTCAGCCTCTTCATCGTAGCTTGACCAATCTGTAGGTTCTGGCGGGTGAATGGGGTCATCGGTTGATGCTGATTGGTCCACCAAAAACACCGCACAGACATCGCGTTGCACCCGCTCTTTGCGCGAATAGTAGCGCTCATCTGGGCTGTGACCTGCGCGTAAATCTTGTCGTGCTTCAATAATAGCGGTTAGATCTAGTTCGTCACCATCTTGTACGCGTCGCACGCGTTCTAGTCCAGTAGGCCTAATTTGTTCTAGCTGACGCTGGACTATGGGCTGATAGTCTCGAATTACACGTTTTAGATGATCAATGTCTTCAGCAGATTCTGAGATCAATTCCTCCTCAAATACCCGACACCAAGCACGCAAGTAGCGCCGATTTAGGTGGTCCCATTCGTCATAACGGTAGCTGCGCGCTGCGCTACGGTCATTTCCCAGCGCGTGCTGTATTGACGAGCGCTCCATATCAACTCGGCGCTTGAGCGCGTCGCGCTCGTCTTTTAGTTCCTTGGTTTCAATATCAAGGCCCGCCTCACGCTGTGAGCCGTCACCCCCTTCACCCTGAACTGCCTCTGTTTCTTGGCCGGTAGGTATTTCATTCGCGGCAGCTTGGGTAGCCATATCCTCGTTGATCTCGTCTAAATCCTCTTCCCAATCCTCAATACGTTGTTCGCGATTGAGCCAATCTACTAAGGATTCGTCTTTTTGTTGGTAGGGGGTACTGTCTGGCACTTCGTATTCAGCCACCACTTGATCATAAATTTTGCACAGGCTTGCAACACTGTCGTAAACGCTAAGGTCTGCGCCACTTTGTTCTTGTAGCGCCAAATACAGGGCTTGCCATCCAGGGCCAGAATTAACTTCTTGGCTGAATACTGCACCGCGTAGCCATTCCATGCCTTGACCTAACAGGTCCATTTCACAGGGCTCATAGGCCAGTAGATATTCATGGTGGCTGATTAAGTGTCGCTTAAGCCCTGGGTAAGTGCTGACCATATAAGCTTGAATGCGCGCTTGGTCCAATAACAGAAAAAGCCGCTCGGCAATGTTAGGTTGGTTAAAACTGTCAAAGAGAATTCTGTAGTCACCGGTTCTTGGGCTGAGATCTTTGCGCGGTTGATACCTATTAGCTAAATCAGGTATTTGCTCCAGTGCCTTAGCCATACGAAATTTCAGCGTACCGCATTCTCTTAAGCCCAGCTGGTCCATGACTAGTACTCGATAACCCGCTGGAGTTGCCGTAGCCAACTCTTCGGGTAAGAACAGTGTGTCGTGGCTCTGCCCCATTGCGCCCATGTCTAAATTCAGTCGCGGGTTAAGTTTAAATTCTTCAGTGCCACGAATATGCAGATAGCGTCCAGCAATACCCTCTGTGAAAAGAGTCAGTGCGCTTTCAACATCTGCTAGATGAATTTGCATTTACGGCAGAATAACGTCGACGATGTCCGCTACCGCCTCTTGCACGCTGGCATCGTCAGAAATGGCGCTAATAATGGCAGCTTTCGCTGCACGGCGTGGCTCAATGCCGCCAGCGATCAACTCGCCGGTGTAAATAAGTAGTCGTGTGCTGACTCCTTCTTCGAAGCCATGTTGCTTGAGGTTGCGCACGCGCTGCCCAATAGTGGCTAAGCGTTCTGCTAGGGTGTCATCCACGCCAGATTCGTGGGCAATGATGCGGCTTTCAACCTCCACATCTGGGTAATCGAATTCTAAGCTAACAAAACGTTGCCGAGTGCTGGGTTTAAGGTCTTTAAGTACGCTCTGATATCCGGGGTTATATGAAATTACGAGTAAAAATTCGTCGTGGGCTTGGATCAGCTCACCGGTTTTGTCGATGGGCAGTATACGTCTATGGTCAGTTAACGAGTGAATGAGCACGGTAGTGTCTTTACGCGCTTCAACAATTTCGTCTAGGTAGCAGATTGATCCGCTGCGCACTGCGCGGGTGAGGGGACCGTCTGACCAGATGGTTTCATCGCCTTTAAGTAAATAACGCCCGACCATATCGGTTGCCGTTAAATCTTCGTGACAAGATACAGTAATGAGCGGTGTATCACTCTGATTCTCTGCCGGTTTTTCATTATTCAGCAACCAAGTCATGTGTTCAACAAAACGGGTCTTTCCGCAACCCGTGGGGCCTTTTAAAAGAATTGGCAATCTAGCTGTGTAAGCTGCGCGAAAAACCTCAACTTCATCTGTTAATGGCAGGTAGTAGGGCTGGGTGTCTGCAGTTGATGCTTGTTTATCGGTAAAGGTTGGTTCAGTCATAAGTTCGCAAGCTCTTTATGTTCGGGCGTCGTTGCCCTCGTGATTATGGTTTTTCTTTTTTGTAGCTCTGCCACCTTTGAAAGCTAGGCCAGTCCGAAGCTTTAGGACTTTCTACACATTGCCTGATGCCATGTCAAAAAAACGTCGCTTTGTGGATTAATGCTGAATCACTATAGCGAAAAAGTTCTGGCCTTGGACCTTCGAGCTGAGCTAATTTGCTCAAATGGTTGTGGTTATAAGAATAAATATGACCAATGCACTGCCAGGCGCGCAAGCGCAAGATAGCTGCGCAGTCGTACTATAGGTGCGCATTATAGGAGCAAAAGAGAGCGCTCTGTGTTGGCGTTGTTATTTGTAGGAGGGAGATGTCAGTGTTAGAAACAGATAAATTGCTAGATGCCACCACGGCCTTAGTGCCGCCATTACTCACAGCGTTAGACGCGCTGTCCTACGCGGGTCGGCATATGCACCCACCCAATATTCAAGTCGTTTTGGGTGCAATTGAGTCCTACGAGCAACCGCTGCAAGCCGGCTTGGATGTCTTTTCTGCAGTCGCTTGGCCGGATGACTTACAGGAATTTGTCGAGCATGCCAGGAGTAGCGCAATCCTTGCGTTAAAAGCATATGCAGGATTTACTGCAGCAGCAGCAGATCCAGACCCTGCCATGTTGGCGTATCGGGCCATAGGGCTCGCAACCAAGGCTGTTGAAGCCGCCTATCCTCTAACTTATATGCTACCTCCTGTGAGTCGCTACTTTTTAGAACCCAGTCATCGGGACGATAAAGTGTTGCTCACAGCGCTGAGCAACAATAACCCAAGTCAACCTAATGTAGGGGTTATGCATGCAGATAACGCAAGCCATCAGCGTGGCGGGTTTTCTGTCTATGTGCCTGAATATTATGCTGGGGAGAAAGTATCTTTAGTTATGGCCTTGCATGGGGGTAGTGGTCACGGACGTCAGTTTTTGTGGTCTTGGCTACGCGCCGCGAGGTCACATAATTGCATTGTGATTAGCCCCACCTCCCAAGATAGAACATGGTCGTTAATGGACCCACAGAAAGACAGTGATCGGCTTACTCAATTGGTCAATTATGCCCGCCAAAACTGGCAAATTGATGACGAGAAAATTCTTTTAGCGGGCATGTCTGATGGTGGTACGTTCTGCTATGTCAGTGGTTTAACGGGCGATTCTCCTTTCACCCATTTGGCCCCATGCTCTGCTTCCTTTCACCCGATGCTGCTAGAAGTGGTGGATGAACAGAGGATAAAAGATTTGCCCGTTTATCTGACGCATGGTGCCTTGGACTGGATGTTTCCCGTTGATGTGGCCCGAACCGCGCAAAACACTCTAACAATTGCTGGCGCCAAGGTGATCTATAAAGAAATTGCCGATCTTTCGCATACTTATCCGGTAGAGGAAAGCGCAGCAATACTCGAGTGGTTAAACGCGTGAATCCAGACAGCAGGACAGGTCTAGGTAAAAATAACGACATTGTTATTGTTGGATACCACGCTAAATATGCCGGTGACTTTGCTGCGCTAAATTATCAGTGGATAAGAGAATTTTTTGTCATTGAGCCTGAAGATCGAGCTGCTCTAGATCACCCCGAAGCTTATGCCATTGAAAATGGTGGCGAAATATTCTTTGTGCTTGAATGTTCTAATGGGCGTGAGGAGGTCGTTGGCACTGCGGCGATGGTCCCGAAAAAGGTACCTGAAAAGGTTCGTAATGATGTCCCGAAAATAGTGCTGGAAAAAGGAATAAAAACGCCGGAGCAATCGGATGTAGCAATAGAGGTGTACGAACTCGCTAAGATGGCCGTGTTACCTAACCGCCAAGGCGAGGGCTTAGGCCAGCTTCTGCTTCAGCACTGTATTGATTTTGCACGGCTGCGTAGGGGTAAACAGATTATTTTGACCACCAACGATGTGCTTAAACCTGCACTGGCGGTGTATCACAAACTCGGCTTTAGAGATTTGCTGGTGAATCCAGATGATCGTTACGAACGGGGTAACTTGGCAATGGTGTTAGATTTAGATTAGCCCTTTTAGGCGGCTAAGTTAAAGTGTAATTGCTGGGCGTCATGGCCAAAATTTCGGTAGGTTAGAATGTGCTTTACCAAAAGTGAAGCTGCGAGATTATGCACTAAAGTCATCGCTTCTTGGATGGTAGTGAATTGCGAATTTAGTGATTTTAGAAACAGCTAAAGCGCCACTAGCAACCGCTTCTCCGTTTAACTCTGTCTTTCTAGCTCGGTCGTTCTAATTCTAGCCGCCTAGGTTGCGGCGGCAGTGCTTTCGTTGAGCTTCTTCGCTGATATAAAAGCAGGCCGCTGACACTGCCTGTTTGCGTACGCCGCTAACGTTGGGTTGAGTTCAAAACCATAGTCCTTGGCCCACTGTAGAGTTCCAGCAAGCATTAAATCTGCCCCCGTAAAATTACTCCCAACCAAGTATTCGTTCTGCCGCAGGTGCTCGGATGCGACGGCCACTTGTTTGTTAAATCCTGCTATTGCAGCCTTTATGGCTGCTGGTGCCTTGCCGTACAAGTGCTGCAAATCCCTATGTTTTCGGATCACATACAACGTATGTGCGTCTAACTCCATTTGAATAAAAGACAGCCACTGGTTATAGAGTGCACGGTCATGACAGCCATAAGTTGGGATAAGAGTGCCAGGTTCAGCGTAGGTGTCAGCAACGTAGGTGATAATAGCTGCAGCCTCGGAGAGGATGAGGTCACCATCAACTAGCACCGGAATTTTCCCTTTCGGGTTGATTTCGAGAAAGGCTTCAGTATGAGTTTCACCTGTACGTGGGCCTATGAGTTCCGCCTTGTAGTTTAGACCCACTTCATGGCACATCCAATGTGCATGCAACGTCCGTGAAGTTGTGCCCCCCCAAATGGTCAACATATTTGCCCTTATGCTTTTTTTTGTGCCCTATGCGAGTAGCGATTACTACGCAATTTGTTCTGCCAGTGCAAGAGTTCTTCTGTTCGCCAGATTGTTAAACTGAGTAAACGTAACGGGTTTTGGTTTAGGGGAAGGTATGAGTCTTGTAGTTTGGTCGTGGATATTTCTTGCGCTGTATATTGGCATGATGTTGGTGTTCGGCGTTATTGGTCAACGTAAAGTAACCAGTGGAGATGATTTTGCTACTGCGCGAAGTAGTTACGGGCCTATCTTTTTAGCGTTCGCCTTTGCCGCTACTACGGCCAGTGGGGCTACTTTTGTTGGCTTTCCCGGCATTGGCTACGATGCTGGAATGTCAGTGATGTGGTCGGTTTTTCTCTACCCTATGGGTGTTTATACCGGCGTTTTGTTATGCCTGCATTTGGTCAGTAACTCAGGCCATGCTTTTGGCATGCGCTCAATTCCAGAGTATTTGGGCATTCGCTATAAATCCGATGCTGTGCGCATTTTAGTTTCATTGTTCTCACTCTCGCTGTTTTTCTATCTGGCCGGTCAGTTGGTCTCGGGTATTATTATGTTTGAGGTAATGCTCGGGTTGCCGCCTTTGGTAGCACTGATTATTACTTCCCTTGTACTACTCGTTTATGTGGTTATGGGTGGTGCCCACGCCGACATTCTTACCGATGGGGTGCAGGGCTTTATTATGGTTTTGGTAGGCCTGTTGGTCACCGCAATGTTTGTCACCGGTTATGGCAGCGAGGGTGGTTTCAGCGGCATGTTGGACAGCTTGCGCAGCCAGGACGAAAATCTCGTCAAGATGCTCAATCCGGAAAATGTTCTGTACCATTCTTGGTGGTCGGTAGTAGCTGTTTTCCTTGCTCATGTACCGTTAGGTATGCTGCCGCATATTGGTAACAAACTGTGGGCTCTAAAGGAACCTTCTCAGCGCAGTATGTTTATTCGTTTGGCTTTTAGCTTTGGACTTATTCTCGGCATGTTAGGTCTGGGCGGTATTATGGCTCGCGCAATATTAGGTGAGGGAGTAAACGGTAACCAGGCATTGATTTTGCTATTTATTGAACTGTTTCCTAGTTGGCTGGCGGCATTATTGGGTGTGGGTATTCTCGCAGCAGTTATGTCTACTGCGGATGGGTTGGTTGTATCGTCCTCTCAAATTGTTGCCAACGATATTTATCGCTTAAGTTTTGTGCCAAAGTTCCGCGCCAATCTTAGTGAAGAAGAAGTAGAGCGCAGAGTATTGAACGTTAGCCGGGTAAGCACCGTAGTGATTATGATTTTGTGCACCATTTTGGCTTGGAATATGCTGGATATGAATGTCACGATTATTGTTTGGATTGGTAGTGGCTGCATGATGGCGGCATTTGCTGGGCCGCTTATTTTAGGTTCGGTGTGGTCTGGGGTCACTAAGTCAGGGGCCTTTGCCGGACTTATTTCTGGTGGGTTAACCTTTATACTGGTCTTTAACAGAGCCTTTGATCCAGAGTGGTTTGCGCCGGGGATGCTCCAAAATGCAGTGCAGTGGCTGGTGATTGAATCGCCCAACCCATGGTCATGCGCCGCAATAGGCGAGTTGGTGTCCATTGCCTTCACGGTTATCGTATCCAAGGCCACCCAGCCTTTGCCGGAAGAACATATACAAGAACTATTCGCGCCGAAAGCTAAGAACGCCTAGGTAAATCTGGGTTCTAACCTCTATCTCAGGCAGCTAACGACGTGGGCTAGAGGCAACCGCTCGGAGATTAGAATTGCGCTCGGTCAGAAGACTTGTGGCGCTCATAGCGAAGTAACAAAGCTGCTCCAAGTATCGACCAGACCAAAATAGTCATCCATTCTTCCGGCCATGCCAGTGCGCTAGCACTCCATGGAAAGAATGCAGATAACAGCCCCAGTGACATCAGTACGCCACCGTAGCCCACTAAATTTGGATGGCTGACTTTAAAGGGGCGTGGCATATCTGGCTCTTTTTTGCGCAGTACCAAAAATGAGATGGCGACAAATACAAAGGCTACAGTTACCGCAAAACTACCGCTGTTGACCAACCAAACGAGTATTGTGCGGCCAAAAAATGGCGCGACTATAGTTAACGCCCCAATTGCCAAAATACCTATGTAGGGGGTTTTGTACTTGGGGTGTAATTTGGCGAAAATTTTGGGTAGGTGACCCGATTCGGCCAATGCGAAGAGTACGCGGGACGCGCCAACAATAAAGGCGTTCCAACTGGTTAAAATACCGCCGATACCGCCCAACACCAATAAGCTGCCAGCCCAAGAACCACTCCATAATGCTGTTGCGGCATCTGCTGTTGCCATTTTTGCTGTAGAAAGAGCATCAGCTGAAAGGCCAAAACCTACTGCGATAGCGATCAATATGTACCAAGCCATAGCGCAGGCAACTGAGAAAATTAACAACCGGCCAATTTTATTTGGTGGTAGGTCTATTTCTTCCGCTGACTGAGGGATAACGTCGAAGCCAATAAGCGCTGAAGGCACCATGATCAAGACAATAAGGATGCCGCTGACTGGTGTGGCTATCCAAGGCTGAGCGTTACTAGCGTCGCCAAAGGCTATTGCGCCGCTGATTAATAGAATTCCAGTGACAACAATAAGGGCTGTGACTACGGCTTGCAGCAATGCAGCAGTACGAATGCCCAAATAGTTAACCCAGGTGACTAGCGCGGTGGCGCCAATCCCGATAAGAATAAAGCC
>MDTF01001972.1_pt1 | contig 13326 bp, 11 predicted proteins | sample 811191 | NCBI WGS metagenome assembly MDTF01 (sample SAMN05326649, study PRJNA326480) | marine metagenome | isolation source: seawater | place: Southern Ocean | collected 2011
AGAATTAGAAATAGGAACCCATTGAGATTGATCAAGTGGATTAGACCCTGTTCCTGGAGAGGCTAAATTAAGTATTTCCATACTTAAATTGCTACACAAAGTCACTCCATCTAAAGAAATGATAGATGATGAAATAGATTCGGACTGTACATTTAAAAATTCAAACAAGCCAACTACTGAGTTGTCGATAGTATTGCGAAGCCTTAACTTAAGAACACTTAAATCGATAGCTAAATTATTGGTAATGGTAATACTTAATTGTCCTTCTGAAATAAAAATAGAATGAAATTGATCGGAACCTTGAGCATTATAAACACCACCAGACTGATCTTCTATAGGTGGGAAATATGCAGAGCCAAAAACCTGACTATAATCTATAGCTTCTGATATTTGACTTGAAATAGTGGGATCTAAATTACTCGTTAAGTCACCCATAACGATTGTTACATTACTAGTAAAAGCAGGTATAGCAATTTCTCCTACCGTAAATTCTTCAAGTGTAGGTTCTTGATTTTCTATCACTAATAAACTATCACTTAAAATTTCAGCAATACTATCCTGACGAAATGATATCCGAATTAAGCCATCATCATCGGTAGACATGTTTTCATTCTCTGGCAACAAATCTCCGAGTCTAGTTGTAGAATGTATTAAAGGTATAGCAAGATTATATTCTACATCAATTTCAGAAGACAAACTAGTTAGATCGTGCTCCATACATGAGGATATTAATAGAAGACTAAGGATCAAAAAGCTTACTGGTCTATTTTTCATATTTCTTTATTTATAAAATTCTAAATCAATACTAAACAAATCTAGTAAATAATCTATGCTAATGTAAGCCTAACTAAATAAAGAAAATGATCATCCTGGTATTCCAAACTTACCGACCAACCACAACTTTCAACAACCTGCTGAAGCTTATCGAAGTCTACAAATAACCAAGGGAAAGGTTTTGCAACACACTCTTTATAGCTTAGGGTATAATGTAACTCTCCATAATAATTACTGTTAAGATTCACCCAAAGTCCACCTTCATCATCTTCAAACATATATTTTAAATCTGATGAGTCAAGTAATACTTGTCCATTAGTAGCCACATATTTTTTTAAGTGTTCAAAAAAAGTTTCTAAACCGTCTAAGGTTTTCACTAGACCGATACCGTTCATCATAAATAAAACAGTGTCAAATTTCTTGGGTTCTAAAGTCCATATATCGCTACACGAAACAGACTTTAAATTCCTAGATTTCATCACACTACAAGACAACTCCGAAACATCAATCGATGTAACATCGAATCCGTTCTCTTGTAAGTATACACTATGTGCGCCTGCACCTGCGCCCACATCCAAAACAGTCCCTTTTACAAGTTCAAGTGCTTTTTTCTCTAGCAAAGGCATCTCTTTAAAAGATCGAAACAAATAAGGAACAGGCAATTCTTCACCCTCTGTAATATTCGTATCCACCTTTACTGAAGTTTCATCTTTATGATGAAAATAATTATAGATAGCTTGCCCCATAGGGTCTTGTTCCTTTTTGATCATGTCGGCTTAGTTTGGATTGCAAAAATAGAAAATTGAATAGAGCAAAAGCAGTAGTTTCAGCATTTGATTCCTAAGTCAATAGTAAAAGTTTTTAATTAATGTATTTTTGACAAAATTTACGATTTGGAAAAAGAAATTCAAGACCTTAAGAAAAAGGCTTTTCAAGACAGAAAAGCGAATAGAGATTTATTTGAGAAACTCAAAAAAATGAGAGGTGCGCCTTTAGATGAAAAGTTCCATACTTTACACGATGAGGTTTTTGAAAATATTGACTGTTTAGAATGTGCAAATTGCTGCAAAACATCCTCCCCTATTTTTATTGAAAAAGATGTGGATAGAATTGCGAAACACTTAAACATGAAACCTGGAAAGTTTCATGAAAAGTACTTAAAGAGAGATGATGAATATGATATTGTTTTAAAAGAAAGTCCCTGTGCTTTTTTAGACGACGATAACTCTTGTTCTATATACGATGTAAGACCTAGAGCTTGTTCAGAGTATCCGCATACCAAGAGAAAGAAGATGTCGCATATACTTCCTTTAACATTGCAGAATGTAGAAGTTTGCCCTGCAGTATCAAGGATTGTTGATAAAATGAAAAATGTATAACGCAAAAAAGCCGTCTTTTCAGATGGCTTTTTTTTATTTGAATACAACAGTACTACTTAAGGTAAAGCACCGACCTTACTTCTTCTATAATCTTACTTACTTTAGGCATAAACTCCTCTACTAAATTAGGTGCATAAGCCATAGGTACATCCGCAGTACAAATACGTTTTACGGGTGCATCTAAGTGATCGAAAGCATCCCGTTGTACGGTAAAAGCAATCTCTGTAGATAGCGATGCCAAAGGCCAAGCTTCTTCAATAATTACCAAACGATTTGTTTTTTTAACAGATTCAATAACCGTAGCGTAATCGATAGGACGAACAGTTCTTAAATCAATTACTTCGGCACTAATTCCTTCCTCAGATAATTTATCAGCAGCTTCAAATACTTTCTTCATTATTTTCCCAAAAGAAACTAAAGTTACATCCGTACCTGTTTTTTTCACATCAGCTACACCAATAGGAATTATATATTCTCCTTCTGGAACTTCTCCTTTATCCCCATACATTTGCTCAGACTCCATAAAAATAATAGGGTCATTATCGCGGATTGCCGCTTTTAATAAACCTTTAGCATCGTATGGATTAGATGGACAAATCACTTTTAAACCAGGGCAGTTTGCATACCACGACTCAAAAGATTGTGAGTGTTGAGCTCCTAATTGACCAGCCGCTGATGAAGGACCTCGAAAAACCATAGGCATCGGGAATTGTCCGTCAGACATTTGGTTCATTTTTGCTGCAGAATTAATAATTTGATCTATAGCAACCAACGAAAAATTAAAGGTCATAAACTCTACAATAGGTCTCAAACCATTCATGGTAGCACCTGTAGCGATTCCGGAAAAACCAAGTTCGGCAATAGGTGTATCGATAACTCTTTTTGCTCCAAATTCATCAAGCATCCCTTGACTCGCTTTATAAGCGCCATTGTATTCAGCAACTTCTTCACCTATTAAGAAGACTTTTTCATCTCTTCTCATTTCCTCGCTCATCGCTTCGGCTATTGCTTGTCTAAATTGTATAACTCTCATAAGACTTGTTTTTTTCAGGCTACAAAATTACATAAATTATAGTTTATATAATAGGATGCTAAACATCCATTTCAAAAATCCCTATTTAGAGCTTTAAGTTCCTGCACTAGTGCATCTACAGATAAATACAGATGTATACAAAACTCAAGATACAATGCGCGCATTACACTTTGTTTTCAAGTAAATTTAATTACATTTGCAACTACACATAAAAACAAAGTATTTTATTGTTCAATTCTAAGGAATTCTAAACTAGAATTTCTCTTAAATTACGCTGTAGAATAGTAAAAAATAAAATAAGTGATGAAAATACTAGTTTGTATAAGTCATGTTCCAGACACGACTTCGAAGATTAAATTCACAAACAACCAAACAGAATTTGATAGTAACGGGATAACATTTGTTATAAACCCTTACGATGAGTTTGGTTTAACAAGGGCAATGAAAATTAAGGAATCTACAGGCGCAACAATTACTGTTGTAAATGTAGGAGCCGCGAGTACAGAACCAACACTAAGAAAAGCTTTAGCTATTGGTGCAGACGAAGCAGTAAGAATTGATGCTGACCCGAAAGATGGTTCAACGGTTGCTCGTTTAATTGCAGATTATGCAAAAGAACAAAACTTCGACTTAATTGTTACTGGCCGCGAATCGATAGATTATAATGGTGGAATAGTTCCTGGAATGCTCGCTACATATTTAGACATTCCATTTGTGAATGCTTGCATTGGTTTTGAACTAGAGGGAACGAACGCGAAAGCAGTAAGAGAAATAGACGGAGGGAAAGAAACTTTAGAAGGTACACTACCGATGCTAATTGCTGGACAAAAAGGTTTAGTAGAAGAAAAGGAATTAAGAATTCCTGCTATGCGTGGAATTATGATGGCACGTAAAAAGCCTCTTTCTGTTATAGCTGCGGGAGAGACTAGAGTAAGTACAACAGTTGTAAGTTTCGAATTACCAGAAACTAAAGCTGCATGTACAATGATTGATGCTGGAAATGTAGAGCAACTTGTAGAGTTACTTCACACTGAAGCAAAAGTAATTTAATAAAGAACAAAAAAGATTATGGCTGTTTTAGTATATACAGAAAGTTGGAACGGAAGCTTTAAGAAAGCATCTTTTGAAGCAGTAACTTACGCTGCTCAACTTGCCAAGAAAATAGGAACTGAAGCGATTGCATTAACAATTGCTTCTAGCGACGATGCTGCTCAATTAGGAAATTACGGTGCTACTAAAGTACTTAATATAACAAACGAGTCTTTAGCAACATTTAACAATCAAGCATATGCAAATGCTATTGTTGCTGCTGCAGAGGCCAATGGTGCAGACACCATTATTATATCGAATACAAACAACGGAAAAGCGATTGCACCTATTATTGCTGCAAAGAGAAATGCAGGATTAATTACAAATGCAATTGAATTGCCAAGCTCTACAAGTCCTTTAACAGTAAAAAGAAAAACTTTTTCTAGTAAAGCATTTACTAACTATAGTTCTACTTCTGCACAAAATGTAATTTCTATTACGCCTAATACACTGGGAACTATAGAAAATGGAGCTACTGCACAAATAGAATCGTTTGATTATACAGCTACAAGCTCAGATAATAGACTAAGTTCTGTATCTGTTGATAGAGCTTCAGGAAAAATATCCTTAACTGAAGCTGACTTTGTTGTATCGGCAGGACGTGGTTTAAAAGGAGCAGAAAACTGGGGTATGGTAGAAGAGTTAGCTTTACTTTTAGGTGCCGCTACTGCTTGCTCTAAACCAGTTTCAGATATTGGATGGAGACCTCACAGTGAACACGTTGGGCAAACAGGAATTGCAATTAACCCTGAATTATACATAGCAATTGGTATTTCGGGAGCTATACAACACTTAGCCGGAGTTAATGCGTCTAAAAACATAGTGGTTATTAATACCGATCCAGAAGCTCCTTTCTTTAAAGCAGCAGATTATGGAATTGTAGGAGATGCCTTTGATGTTGTTCCTAAGCTGATTGAAGCTTTAAAAATACATAAAGCAAATAATTAATCCAAAATAAGCTGAGCAGTCCACCAATTTTAGTATTTTAGTCATGCTAATATCAATTGATGAAAACAGTTCAACTTAATATAATAGGATTAACATATAGTCAATCGCAGAGTAACGCTTATGCATTACTCTTGGGTGAAGAAAATGGGCCTCGTAGGTTGCCAATAGTAATTGGTGCGCACGAGGCTCAATCTATTGCTATAGCTTTAGATAAAGACAAAATGCCCCCCCGGCCTGTTACTCATGACTTGTTTACTAGCTTTGCTCTTTCATTTAATATATACCTCAAAGAGGTGATGATACACAAACTAAAAGAAGGGGTTTTTTACTCCTATTTAGTGTGTGAATTAGATGGAGAAATAAAACGACTAGATTCTAGAACTTCTGATGCCGTAGCACTAGCTCTGCGATTTAATTGTCCTATTTACACATACGAATCAATACTCAAACAGGCTGGCATAATTTTAGACGAGGACAAAACAAAACGAAGAGTTTTACTAGAAAATACAGCTACACCTAAAAAGGTAGTAGACATTGAAAAAAGCCACTCACAAGATCCAAACAAGTTTTCTAGACTCTCGGATACTGTATTAAATACACAACTTAATCAGGCTTTAGAAAAAGAAGAATACGAAATAGCAGCTCAGATAAGAGATGAGTTAAACCTTAGAAATAGGCATCATTAAAACATGAAAAAATCAATCTTAATGCTAAGCTTTTTGCTCAGCATAAGCACTCTATTATCTGGGCAAAACGTTATTGGAATTTGGGTATTTAAATCGATCGATAGCTCAGAAGAAAAAAACATTGTTCAACTAGAAAAATCCGACGAGATGCAACTCTTCGAAGATCATAGTTTTCAATATTCTTTAGCGGCAAAAAACAATTTACAAGCAAGTGGTCAATGGTCTATTATTGATTCTCTTATTTGTTTAAAGTATACAAGTCCTACAGATACAAGCCGCTGTTATACATACACATTAAACCAAAACAGCTTACTACTAGAGGAAAATGGAATAAGTTATTTATTCGATTTAAAAATACCAATTAACAAAACTCTAATTCCAATAGAATCCGAAAGTAGGTTTTGGAATATTACACGAGGCTTACTCGGAATTATAAGCCTATTACTAATCGCAGTACTATTTAGTAGAAATAGAAAAAAAATAGATTGGGTACTAGTAGCAAAAGGATTATTAATACAATTTATTTTTGCAGTTGGGATACTAAAAGTTCCCTTCGTAGAATCAATTTTCGAAAATATTTCAAGTGGATTTATTAAAGTAATATCTTTTACACAGGCAGGAACAAACTTTCTATTTGCCTCTTTTATTACAGGTAAAATTGAAGCACCATTAATTAACTTCATGGTACAGGTATTACCTACTATCATATTCTTTTCGGCACTTACCAGTCTCTTTTATTACTTAGGGATTCTCCAAAAAGTCGTTTACTTTTTTGCTTGGTTGATGAAGAAATTTATGAGACTATCAGGCTCTGAGAGTTTAGCTGCAGTAGGAAATATATTTTTAGGGCAAACAGAAGCGCCATTATTAGTACGTCCCTATTTAGATAAAATGACAAAATCAGAAATTTTCTGTTTAATGTCTGGAGGTATGGCAACTATTGCAGGTGGAGTACTTGCAGCATATATAGGATTTTTAGGCGGTAGCGACCCAGTACAAGAGCTTCTATTTGCAAAACATCTATTGGCAGCATCTTTGCTTTCTGCTCCTGCAGCAGTAATAGCAGCAAAAATAATTGTTCCTGAAACTGAAGAGTACGACAAGGAAATGAAACTGAATAAGGATAAGGTTGGAAGCAACGCCTTAGAAGCTTTAAGTAATGGTACAAGCGATGGATTACGACTCGCAGTAAACGTAGGTGCTATGTTACTCGTATTTACCGCACTTATTGCAATGGGGAATTACATAAGCAATGACCTCATAGGAAACTGGACTGGAATAAATACATGGATTATTGCTAACACTAGTTATACTGGTTTTACAATGCAATTTATGGTGGGTTATACCTTTGCTCCTATCGCATGGCTCATGGGTATTGCCTGGGAGGATGCTGTTTTAGTAGGACAACTTTTGGGAGAGAAAACAATTTTAAATGAATTTTACGCCTACAAAACTTTAGGAGAAATGAAAGGTGCTGGATTATTTACGTATCAAAAGTCGATTATTATGTCTACCTATATATTATGTGGATTTGCTAATTTCGCCTCAATTGGAATCCAAATTGGAGGAATAGGAGCGCTTGTTCCAAACAGGAAAGCATTACTATCTGATTTAGGTTTACTAGCTCTTGTAGCGGGAACTTTAGCTTCATTATTTACCGCTGTTATTGTAGGTATGATGTTGTAATTATTTCTAGAAAAAAATTAAATTTACAGTGTAATAGAACAGAAAATTATTGATCCTGAAAAACCTTCAATCTTAAACTTTCAAATTTTAATTATATGAAGCAGTATTTAGATTTAATGCGCCATATTAAAGAAAATGGCCAATTAAAAAGTGACCGAACTGGTACAGGGACAGTTAGTGTTTTCGGACATCAGATGCGTTTCAATTTAGCCGAAGGCTTTCCTTGTATTACTACTAAAAAACTACATTTACGTTCTATAATTCACGAATTACTGTGGTTTTTAAAAGGCGACACTAATATACAGTACTTAAAAGAAAATAAAGTTCGTATTTGGGACGAATGGGCAGATGAATACGGTAATCTAGGCCCTGTTTATGGATCACAATGGAGGTCTTGGCCAGCGGCAAATGGTAAACACATAGATCAAATTACGCAAGTAATAGATCAAATAAAAACCAATCCAGACTCACGTAGATTAATAGTGAGTGCATGGAATGTTGGCGAAATTAAAAATATGGCTTTGCCTCCATGTCATGCCTTCTTTCAATTTTATGTAGCAGATGGTAAATTATCTTGTCAGCTTTACCAACGTAGTGCAGATATATTTTTAGGAGTGCCTTTTAATATCGCATCCTATGCCTTATTAACTATGATGGTCGCACAGGTTTGTGGTTTAGAAGCAGGGGAGTTCATACATACACTAGGAGATGCTCATCTATATTCTAATCATTTAGAGCAAACAGAATTACAGTTAAGTAGAGAAATAAAAAAGCTTCCTACTATGAAAATGAATTCTGATATTAAAAACATATTCGACTTTACCATAGACGATTTTGAATTGGTGAATTACGATCCACATCCACACATTAAAGGTATAGTAGCTGTATAATGAAAGTATCATTAATTGTTGCCTGCTCAGAGAATCACGTTATTGGAAAAGACAATGACTTGATATGGCATTTGCCAAAAGATATGAAGTTTTTTAAAGACACTACCAAAGGTCATTTTGTGATTATGGGAAGGAAAAACTTTGAATCTATTCCTCATAAATACAGACCTCTGCCCAATAGAACAAATGTTGTGGTAACGAGACAAGGGACTTATAAAGCAGAAGGATGTGTTGTTGTTAATTCTATATCCGAAGCTTTAAACAAAGCCAAAGAATCGAAAGACGAGGAACCTTTTATTATTGGAGGTGGAGAAATTTACCGCCTAGCTTTAGAACAAAACCTAGTAGACCGAGTGTATCTAACACGAATACATAAAAACTACGATGGAGATACATTTTTTCCAGTACTTTCTAGCGACTGGAAATTGGTGAGTTCAGAATCACATGAGACAGATGAGAAACACGAATGTGCTTATTGTTTTGAAGTTTATGAGAAAGCCTAAATAAAATTTATCACATAAAAAAAGGAGCTAGATAAATCTAGCTCCTTTTTTGTATATAAGTATCACTTACTAAAACAAATTCAGTTCCGTAAGTAAAGCATTCGTTGCAGAAACTCCTTTCGCAGATTCAGCTAATAAAGCTTTTTCATTTGCATCTAATTCGATTTCAACAATTTTCTCAATACCGTTTTTACCTAAAATAACAGGTACTCCAATTGTTAAATCGTTTAAGCCATACTCACCTTCTAATAATACAGAACAAGTGAACATTTTCTTTTGGTCGCAAGCAATTGCATGCACTAAAGAAGAAACTGCTGCACCTGGAGCATACCAAGCAGAAGTACCTAACATTCCTGTTAATGTAGCACCACCAACTTTAGTATCGGCGGCAACTTGAGCCAATCTTTGTGCTGATAAAAACTCAGAAACTAAAACGCTATTTCTAGAAGCTAAACGAATTAAAGGAACCATTCCTTTATCGCTATGACCACCAATCACAAGACCTTCTATATCAGAAGCAGGGCAATCTAGAGCCTCACTCAAACGGTATTTAAAACGAGCAGAATCTAAAGCTCCACCCATACCAATAATTCTATTTTTAGGAAGACCCGTAGCCTTATGGGCTAAATAAGTCATCGTATCCATTGGATTACTTACAATAATCAAAATAACATTTGGAGAATGCTTGATTAAGTTTTCAGAAACCATCTTCACAATACCAGCGTTAATTCCAATCAACTCTTCACGAGTCATTCCTGGTTTACGTGGGATACCACTAGTAATTACAGCAATATCACTTCCAGCAGATTTAGAATAGTCGTTTGTACTACCTACAATCTTAGTGTCAAAACCATTTAAAGATGCTGTTTGCATCAAATCCATGGCTTTCCCTTCAGCGAAATTTTCTTTAATGTCAACTAAGACAACCTCAGAAGCGAAATTTTTAATGGCAATGTACTCAGCACAACTTGCACCAACTGCACCTGCTCCAACAACAGTTACTTTCATTTTATGTGATTTAAAGATTTAAGCCTAAAACAGTTAAATCCGATTAGAATTTCGGCAAATTTAACCATTTATATCTCTTTACTGGAAAATATAAAAAGTATATTTGAAAAATATAGTCCATTATAGGGTGGTACTATTTTTGCTTTACTGATTTCGATTAAAACAAGCCTCTATGAAAAAGTTTTCTTTACTCTTAATTTTACTAGTTACCTATACGGTTTCAGTAGCACAAAATAACTGTCAAGAAATTGTTCATTCTATTACTAGTAGTACTCATAATCCTACAACTGAGGTAGATCCAACAAATGGAGAGTCTACTATTTATTATGACCTTTGTTTAGGAGAAGAACTAACATTTATTGCTGAAGCAGATTTTCCAGAAAACAACACAACTTATAACCAAACGACTGAATCAACAGACTTTACTTGGTTTGTTAATGAATCGGAGACCCTTACTGCAGGTGAATATACAAACACATACAACTCATCTGAAGGATTTATCATATCAATAATATCAGTTGATGTTAATGGTTGTGAAAATATTGAACAATTCGCTGTATATGTTAGAGTATCTACTGTTCCTACATTAAACTTATCAGCCAACCCTTCAACTATTTGCCCAGATGTTTTAACTGTTGTGGGAAATGACCCAACATCAGACGTGAATGTAAATATTGCCTACACTACTGATGGTTGGATATCTACAACATGTGAAGATGAATTTTCGGACCCATTGTACTTACCAGATGGTAGTGGAGTAACCTACAATACAGATATTACTTTAGAATGTTTTGGTGAGGGTCAGACACTTGCAGATGTAAATGACATTGTAAGTATCGACATCAATATGGAACATTCTTACACAGGCGACTTAGACATGTTTATTACAGCACCTAATGGTGTTCAAGTCCAGTTATTTTCACAAGCAGGTGGAGGAACTTGGCTCGGAGAGGCTACCGATCAAGATGCTACTGAGACAAACCCTGGTGTTGGATATGATTATGGTTGGTCAATGAATCCTACATATAACGGAACAATGGCTGAAGGGATGGGAGACAATACCACACCAGATCCAGCTGGAGGGTTTTCAAGTATTTTAAATTCTGACATTTACCTTCCATTAGAAAACTTAGATGCACTTTTAGGCACTCCTTTGAATGGTGTGTGGACTATTACAATAGTAGATAATTTAGGGATAGACAATGGTTGGATTTTCTCTTGGGGTGTAACAATAAACGCAGAAGTAATACCCTCCTTTTGGAATTACGACAATTTCATTGTAAATGAATACTGGGAAGCTAATCCTACCATTGTAACTACTAGTGGTACTAACTTAACAATTCTACCAACAATTCCAGGGCAAGAAACATTCACTTATGTGATAGAAGACAACTTTGGATGTGTTTATTCTGAAGATTTGAATCTTACCGTTACAACACATGTAGCAACAAACCCCAATGTAACGAATGATATTTGCAATTCGAACTCTGGAGAAATCAACCTAGCAATTAGTGGAGGTACTCCAAGCTACACTGTTGACTGGAATTACGGCGTTTTTACTGGACAAAACCTAATAGGAACTAGCCCAGGTGACTACAACTATACAGTAACAGATGCTATAGGTTGTGAATTTACAGGAGTAGAAACTATAATTACTGAAATAATAGAATTAGAATTTGACGCAATTATTATAGATGATATTTGTGATGATGAGGTAGGTAGAATAACACTAATTCCTACTAATGGGTATATCCCTTATACTTATACTTGGAACATACAAAATCCAAATAATGCTACAGCAAATAACTTAGGAGAAGGAACTTATATCGTTGCTATTACGGATAACTACGGCTGCGAAGGTATTGCAGTAGAGATTGTAGACAATTATGACTTAGAGTTACTTTTTGATTATACTTCAGAAGACGATCATTGTGATCAGGATATTGGGTCTGTAACTGTATTACCTCTAAATGGCTTAGGTCCTTACAATTACAACTGGGATAGTTGGTTTCCTAATAATGCTACAGTAGAAAACTTAAACGATGGTGAATACGATGTACTCGTTACTGATTCTCACGGTTGTGAAGGAGAGATGACAACAGAAGTAATTAATGTTCCCGGTCCTACATCTTATTTTGATTCAACTTTTGATACCGTTGTTTACAATTCAGGACTCGTAGAATTTCTAAACTTTTCTTCTTCAGAGCCTACTACTTCAATCGTAGGGAGCTACTGGAGTTTTGGAGACGGTACTTTTTCAGAAGAATACAACCCTTCAAACGTATTTGGACAAATAGGAATTTACAATGTAGAACTTACAATTACAGATTCAGAAGGATGTGTAGATAGTTATATAAAGGAAATTGTGTCTAAAGAAGACTATTTATTTTGGCCTCCCACAGCCTTCACTCCTAATAGTGATAGTAAAAATGATCAATTCAAACCATTATTAAAGAACTTCATTAAAGACAGTTACAAGATGTATATATACGATCGATGGGGGAAATTAGTATTCGAAACTATTGACTATATACAGGGATGGGATGGAACTAGAATTGACAACGGAGTAGATGCAAATCCAGACTCGTATACATATTTGGTTCTATTTAACACCCAAAAAAATATAATAGTAAAGAAGACAGGAACATTTGTACTTTTAAGATAAACAGTTTTAAGTACAACTAGCTCAATTTGACTTTGATTCTGAGCTAAATTATTACGCATAAAAAAAGCTCAACTTACGTTGAGCTTTTTTTATGCGTATAAAACCTACTTAAGCATCTATATTAGCATACTTAGCATTCTTCTCTATAAATTCTCTTCTTGGTGGAACTTCATCTCCCATAAGCATTGAGAATACGTGATCTGCTTCTACAGCACTATCTATAGTGACTCTACGTAATGTTCTGTTAGAAGGTTCCATGGTAGTGTCCCATAATTGAGAGGCATTCATTTCCCCAAGTCCCTTATAACGTTGTATACCAACAGAAGACTCTTTACCTTTCCCCATCTCTGCAACATTTGCATCACGTTCTGCATCATTCCAACAGTAACGATGATCTTTACCTTTTTTAACAAGATATAAAGGCGGTGTTGCAATGTAGATATAACCATTCTCTACCAAATCTCTCATATATCTAAAAAAGAAAGTAAGAATCAGTGTAGAAATGTGAGAACCATCAACATCGGCATCACACATAATTACAACCTTATGATAACGTAATTTAGATATATTTAAAGCTTTACTATCTTCTGCAGTTCCAATAGAGACTCCTAAAGCAGTAAATATATTCTTAATCTCTTCGTTTTCGAAAACTCTATGTTGCATTG
>MDTF01008758.1_pt1 | contig 13326 bp, 12 predicted proteins | sample 811191 | NCBI WGS metagenome assembly MDTF01 (sample SAMN05326649, study PRJNA326480) | marine metagenome | isolation source: seawater | place: Southern Ocean | collected 2011
AAGATATTCTTTAATGAAAAAAACAAAGAGAGCAAAAAAAAGTAGAACTTGGGTAATTAAACAACATCGTGACCAATTCTTTAAAAAAGCAAAAGTACTTGGATATAAATCAAGAGCAGCTTTTAAATTAATTGAAATAAATAAAAAATTTAATTTTATAAAAAAAAATTCAAGCTTATTAGATATTGGATCTACACCTGGTGGATGGTCTCAAGTTGCATCAAAAATTATAACAAACGGTAAGATTCTTGCGGTAGATATAACACCCATGGAAAAATTAGATAATATAGTATTTTTAAATAATGATTTTTCGGATGTAAAAATTCAAGATAGAATTTTAAAATTTTTTAATAATAAAATAGATATTATAGTTTCAGATATGGCAGAAAACACAACAGGCAATAAAACAGTTGATTCAATTAGAACTAATAGCCTTTGTACGGACGTTATTAATTTTTCATTAAAAGGAATAACAGATAGAGGTACTTTGGTATGTAAACTATTTATGGGAGAAGATTTTCTACAAGTTAAGAATTTAGCAAAGAAAAATTTTAAAAAAGTTGATTTTTTTAAGCCTGAATCAAGCAGAAGTGAATCTAAAGAAACTTATATAATTTGCTCTTCATTAAAGTCTTTATAATTTTTTACAATTGTGTATAAGTTTATATGGAAGTAATCAAAGAAGCTTTAACATTCGACGACGTGTTACTTATGCCAAGATACTCTTCCATTTTGCCGTCACAAACAAATTTACACACCGATTTAGGTTATAATTTAAAATTAAAAATACCCTTTTTATCATCAGCTATGGATACAGTTACAGAATCAAATATGGCTATAGCAATTGCTAAAAAAGGTGGTCTTGGGATTATACACCGTAATTTATCAATTAAAGATCAGTCGAGTGAAATAAAGAAAGTAAAAAAAAAAAATTTATTAGTGGGAGCTGCCGTAGGTACTGGAATTGATGACATAGAGCGCACAAAAACAATTATAAACGCAGGTGTAGATCTAATAGTGATAGACACAGCTCACGGACATAGTGATAAAGTCATAAAGATTCTTTCTAAAATAAAAAGAGTAAATTTAAAAAAACCGATTTGTGTAGGAAACATCGCTACAGCTGAAGCAGCTTTGAGACTATACAATGAAGGTGCTGATATATTAAAAGTAGGTATTGGACCAGGCTCTATTTGTACTACAAGAATGATAGCAGGTATTGGTGTGCCTCAAATCAGTGCAGTGATGGAAATTAAAAAAATAATGAAAAACAAAAAAACTAAAATTATTTTAGATGGAGGAATCAAATTTTCTGGAGATATTGTTAAAGGTATTGCAGCAGGTGCGGACGCCATTATGATGGGCTCAATTTTTGCTGGTACAGAGGAAAGTCCTGGAGAAAAATACAAGCATAAGGGTAAGTTTTATAAGTCTTATCGAGGTATGGGATCTATAGGTGCTATGTCTGAAGGCTCATCCAATAGATATTTTCAAAAAAACCATAAAGATAAATCTAAATTTATTCCAGAGGGTGTTGAAGCTAGAGTAATTTTTAAAGGTGCCGTTAATAAAATATTATATCAATTACAAGGAGGCTTGAGAGCGTCTATGGGTTATATAGGAGCAAAAAAAATAATTGAAATACCAAAAAAAGCAAAATTCGTAAAAATTACAAAAGCAGGGTTTTACGAAAGTATGGTACATAGCGTTGAAATGATAAAATCAGAAACTGATTATAAGTTATGAAAAAAAAATTATTAATAGTTTTTATATCGTCTATTTTTTCATTCTTCGTGCATGATTCAGTTTATGCACAAAATTCGTATTTTGAAGAAGGAAAAAAATTATTTGAAAATAATAGATACAAAGATTCAAAATTTTATTTTGAAAAAGATATCGTTTTTAATCCTAAAAATGAAATTTCTTATTTATATTTAGCCAAGATATTTAAAAAAGAAAAAACAGAAAACTTAGAAGAAAATAACTTAAATACAGTATTATTGTTAAACCCCAAAAATGAAGAAGCAATATATCTTTTGACTTTATTAAATATAAAAAAATCTAACTTTTTAAAAGCTAAAGAATTAATTTTAACTATGAAATCTGTTTGTAAAAATATGTGTTCTGCAAATTTAGAGCTACAAAAAAAGCTGGATAGTTCACAAAAAAGTAAATGAACAAAAAGTTAAAAAAAGACAAAATTCTTATTATAGATTTTGGTTCTCAAGTTACAAAACTGATTGCAAGAAGAATTAGAGAATATAAAGTTTTTTCAGAGATTTTGAGACCTAAGGATTTAAAAAAAAAAAATATATTTGAAAATGTTAAAGGAATTATTTTATCTGGAGGGCCATCAACTGTTACCGGAAATAAGTTTCCTAGTATTCCCAAAGATGTTTTTGACTTAAACATACCTATATTAGGTATTTGTTATGGGCTCCAATTAATTGCAAAAAATTTTAAAGGAAAGATTAAATCAAATATTAAGAAAAGAGAATTTGGAAGAGCCCAGTTGACCAAATTCAAAGATTCTTTACTAACAAAAAACTTTTTCTTTAAAAATAAATGTTCAGTTTGGATGAGTCATCAAGATTCAGTCTATAAATTACCAGCAGGGTTTACAAAAATTGCATCAACCAAAGAATCTGTAATGACCATTATTGAAAACAAAAAAAAAAAAATATACGGGATACAATTCCACCCAGAAGTTACACATACAGATAATGGTAATATTATTTTTAAAAATTTTCTTTTTAAAATTTGTAAAGTAAAAAAACAATGGAAAATGAACATTGAAAAAAAAATAATTATAGAAAATATAAAACATGAGGTTCAAAAAGATAAAGTAATCTGTGCACTATCTGGAGGTGTAGACAGCAGCGTTGTAGCTTTACTGGTTAATAAAGCGATAGGAAAAAGATTAAAGTGCATTATGGTAGATACGGGATTAATGAGAAAAGACGAATTTAAGCACACTTACAAAATATTTAAAAATAATTATAAACTAAATGTTAAAATTATAAATGCTTCAAAAATTTATTTTAAAAAACTTAAAAATGTAACTGACCCTGAAAAAAAAAGAAAAATTATTGGAAATCTTTTTATAAAAATATTCGAGAAAGAAGCAAAAAAATTTAAAAATGTAAAATTTTTAGCTCAAGGTACTTTATATCCTGATATTATAGAAAGTAGGTCAGTAACAGGCAGTAAAACATCCAAAATTAAATCCCATCATAATGTTGGAGGTTTACCTAAAAAAATGAATTTAAAATTAATAGAACCTCTAAAAGAAATGTTTAAAGATGAAGTGCGCGTGCTTGGGAATTCAGCTGGTTTGGTAAAAAATATATCAAAAAAACATCCTTTTCCTGGCCCTGGATTAGCAATAAGAATAATTGGTAATATTACAAAAGCGAAAGTCAAAATACTTCAGGAAGCAGATAATATTTTTATAAAAGAGCTTATTGGAAATAATTTATATGATAAAATTTGGCAAGCGTATGCAGCTCTACTACCAGTAAAAACTGTTGGGGTTATGGGAGATTCAAGAACTTACGAGTATATTTGCTTATTGAGAGCTGTGGTGTCAGAAGATGGAATGTCTGCAGATTATTACAATTTTCCAAAAGGATTTTTAGATGAAATATCAAATAAAATTATAAATAACGTTAAAGGAATTAACCGCGTAGTTTATGATATAACATCAAAGCCACCTAGCACTATTGAACTTGAGTAAAATGAAAAAAAAAATTTTAAAGATTATAAAAACAAAAAATAAAAGACCATTAGTTTGTTTAACAGCTTATTCTAAACCAATTGCAAAAATAGTAGATAGGCATTGTGATATTGTTTTAGTAGGTGATTCATTAGCTACTGCAATGTTAGGGATGAAGAACACACACAATGTTAGCGTTCAAACGATGATACAACATGGGATTAGTGTAAAATCAAATGTTAAAAAAGCAATTTGCGTCATAGACATGCCAGCTAATTCTTATAAAAATTCTAAACAAGCAAAAAGAAATGCGAATTTAATATTTAAAGAAACAAAATGCGATGCTGTCAAGATTGAATGTAATGGGAGAAATTATGAAATAATTAAGAGTATAGTACAGCTTGGAATACCTGTTATGGGACATATAGGTTTTACACCTCAATATTTCAAAAAATTTAGCGTGCAAGGTGTTTCTAAAGTGGATCAGAATAAATTAATAGACCAAGCGAAAAAAAATGAAGAAGCTGGTGTTTTTAGCATAGTATTAGAATGTGTAGACCAGGCGTTGGCAAAAAAAATTACTAATATATTAAAAATACCAACAATCGGTATAGGAGCATCAATTAATTGTGACGGTCAAATTTTAGTAACTGATGATATGTTGGGTTTAAGTGGTTTTTATCCAAAGTTTGTTAAAAAATTTGCTAAATTAGATAAAGTTATTGATATTGGAATTGAAAAATATAAAAAAGCAGTACTTAATAAAAAGTTTCCAAAAAACGAAAACACTTTTTAGATTATGACAAATGAAACAATAAAAAATAATTTTCAAACAAATTTTTATAATTTTGTAAAAAAAAATCTAAAATTATTAATTATTATTTTAGTTACTATTTTCATTTTTTTATTAATATTTATTTTTATTCAAAATGTTAAAAAAAAAAATGAAATCAGACTTTCAGATGAATATATTCAAGCTACAATTCTAATAAGTCAAAAAAAAATAACGGAAAGTAAATTACTATTAGAATCAATTATTAATAAAAAACATAATTTTTATTCACCTCTTGCCCTATATCTAATAATTGAAAATAATATTGAAGCGGAACCCCTAAATATAATTAATTTTTTTGATATTATTTTAAAAAATAATTCTATAGATACAGAAAATCTAAATTTAATAAAAATAAAAAAAGCAATTTATTTATTAGATCAAAATAATGAAAAATTAATTATTGAGACACTTAACCCAGTTATTAATTCTGAATCAACATGGAGAAATATGGCAATTAATATAATCGTTGAATATTTTTTATCAAAAGATCAAAATTCTAAAGCCAACGAATACACCGAGTTATTAAAAAATAAAATAAATAAATAATCACCAATGAAGAGCTTATTTTTAATCTTCACTACGCTTTTAGTAACATCTTGCTCGTTCGATAATAAAACTGGCATTTGGAGAGATGCCTCCAAAATAGTTTTAGAAAATCAAAATACAAATTTGAGTGAAAGTGGTCAAACCCAAAGAAGGCTCGAAGATGTATTCACAAAAAATAAAATTTTTAATGAAGAAAAAAATAGTCTAACAACTTTTGAATTTGATTTAGATTTACCCAAAAGACTAGAAAGTTGGACAGAAAAATACGCAAATTTAAATAATAATGTTTCTAATATTTTATATAGAGGAGATAAAATATTTATTTCAAAAACATCAAAATTAAGTAAGACTTCAAAAAATAAAGATAGTATTTTTTATAATAATAATTTAGTCAGCTATGATCATAAGGGGAAAATTTTTGTTTATTCATTAGATCAAAACAAAAAAATATTTGAATATAATTTTTATAAAAAAAAATTTAAGAAAATAGAAAAAGAAATTTTTTTAATAACGGATAGTGACATTTTGTATGTCGCTGACAATCTTGGTTATGTTTACGCTATTAATCTTAAAAATAAATCACTAATTTGGGCTAAAAACTACGGCATACCCTTTAGATCAAATTTAAAATTTTTTGGAGGACAACTTTTCTTAGCCAATCAAGACAACACAGTTTATTCGATTAATCCATTAAATGGAGAAAAAAATTGGCAGTTTGCAACTAGTCTTACTTTTTTAAAAACAGATTTTAAAAATAATTTTGCAATAGATAAAGTTAGTAATAATTTATTTTTTTTAAACACAAGTGGTGAACTTTATTCCATTAATTTTATTAATCAAAAAATTAATTGGGTTATTAATTTTAAAAATTCTTCTTTATCCAGTGATACAGGTTTATTTTTAAGTCTACCAATAGTATTAAAAAATAAAAATTTAATTATTGTTACAGAAAATGCAATATTAAACATTGATTTTGAAACTAGTTCTAGAAACTGGAGGTTTCCATCTAAAATAATTCTAAAACCTATTCTCACCTCAAACTACACATATGTAGTAGCTAAAAATAATCTCTTAATTTGTTTAGATAATGTAACAGGGCAGGTTATATGGTCAAAAAATATTTTTAAAAGTCTTTTAAAGGAAAAAAAAATATTAAAAAAAATTGGCAAATTTCAAGATTTTAAAATGATAAATAATGAGCTAAATATATTTTCAAAAAATGGCTATGTATTGTCTTATGATCACAATAATGGCTACTTTAAATTTGTAGATAAAATTAGCAATAAGGGAATAAGTTCTGAAGTTTTTTTTCTTAAAGATAGTATGTTTTTGATTGATAATAAAAATAAATTATTAAAATTTAATTAAACTAACTATTTGATTTAGAGCTCAGTAATGAAAGTTGAGTAATTTTTCCCTCACCCAATAAGTCTGTTGGCTCAATCGGATATTCGCCTGTAAAATAGTGATCACTTAATTGTGGATATAATTTATTTCGCTCTTTAAATCCAAGAGCTTTATATAATCCCTCTAAACTTAAAAATTTTAATGTTTTAGCTTTTATATGATTGCACATTTCTTCATTATTTTTACCACTGGCAAGTAATTCTTTTTTTGTTGGCATATCCACACCATAAAAATCTGGATAAAGAATTTCAGGGCAAGCAATTCTTACATGCACTTCTTTTGCTCCCGCATCGTAGAGCATTCTAACAATTTTATAGCAAGTAGTTCCTCTGACTAAAGAGTCATCTACTAAAATAATTTTTTTATCTTTTACTAATGTTCGTGTAGCATTGAGTTTTAGTTTAACACCAAAACTTCTAATGCTTTGTGTTGGTTCTATAAAAGTTCTTCCCACATAATGATTTCTTATTAAACCTAGCTCAAAACTCTTTTTGGAGTATTGGCTGTATCCAAGCGCAGCTGGAACACCTGAGTCAGGCACTGGAACCACCAAATCAGCTTCAACATCTGTTTCTTTAGCAAGTTCTTCACCCATTTTTTTTCTATACTCATATGCACATCGATTATTAAGTATACTATCTGGTCTTGCAAAATATATATATTCAAACGCATCTGGCCTTGCTTTTTTTTCTGGAAATGGCTTTAAACTATTTAATTTTCCATTTTCAACTACTACAATTTCTCCATTTAAAACTTCCCTTACAAATTTTGCACCTACGATATCTAGAGCACAAGTTTCAGACGCAAAGATAAAAGAATTTTTCAGTTTTCCAATTACAAGCGGTCTAATACCAAATGGGTCTCTAATGCCAATTAATTTTTTATTAGTCATCATTACCAGAGCGTATGCTCCCTGTATTTGAAACAGAGCATCAATGATCTTGTCTGTCATTTTATTTCTATTAGATTTTGCTATTAATTGAACAATAGTTTCTGTATCGCTCGTTGTTCTAAAAATAGCGCCATCTTTAACAAGATTATTTCTAAGTTCTATAGCATTAGTTAAATTTCCATTATGAGCTAAACTTACTCCGCTAGAATACAGATCAGCAAAAAAAGGTTGAATATTCCGTAAAGAAACTTCTCCAGTAGTAGAATATCGATTATGACCAATTGCAGATTTACCAGGCAATCTTTTTATTGTCTCAGGGTTCGTGAAATGATCACCAACCAAACCTTGTCTTTTTTCTAAGTAAAATTTTTCTCCATCAAATGATGAGATTCCACATCCTTCTTGACCTCTATGTTGTAGAGCATGTAAACCCAGTGCCACCAAAGCAGAAGCGTCTTCATGGTCAGATACACCAAAAACACCACACTCTTCTTTTGGTTTATTTGATTTAAATTTTTTCAATTTTTTCTTTGGTTTCTATAATATCTTTGTAGCCTGGAAATTCATTTATAAGTAAATCACTCCCTTTTTTAACTAAATTAAAAGAAAAGGTATCTGTTGTCGATATACCCCATTTTTCATAAGGATAAAACCAGTTTAATGTAGAAAAAATACAGACTGCAACTACGTATCCTTTGAAAAATCCAAAAAGAATCCCAAAAGATTTATCTACAGAACCAACACCTGTCCAAGTTACTGTTCTACCAATAGCCTTTCCTGAAATAATAGTAATAAATAAAGTTATAATAAATACAAAAATACCAATACCAATATTATGTATAAAATCAGATTCAATATAATTACTGACCCAGGGTTGCAATTTAGGAACGAGAATTATTGTTGCTACAATCGAAACAATCCATTTTAACGACGAAAGAAAACTTAACGAAAAGCCATCTGAAAAGCATTTAATTATATTATATAAAATTACTAATATAAAAACTATATCAAAGAATAGAACGTCTTCTTTTATAAATTCAACTAAACTATTCATTACCAAAAGGCTTCATGACTAAAATTAATTTTGGTAAAAGTGTCAGCACAGAAATTAGCGCCAAAAGCATTGCTATGCCGGTAAAAACACCAAAATAAATAGTTGGTATGAAATTGGATAGTACTAGAATAGAAAATCCAAAGACAATAGTAATTGACGTATTAAGTATAGCTACTCCAACCGTACTGTGACATCTATCGACTGTTTGATTATAATTTTTTGTTTTCTCAAATTCTTCTTTAAACCTATAAATATAGTGAATACTATTATCTACCGCAATACCAATAGTAATTGCAGCTATTGTGATCGTCATCATGTCTAAAGGAATTCCGAGAAGACCAATAATTCCTAAAATAAAAAATGCAGCCATAAAATTTGGCACAACCCCAATAAAGGAAAGCATTAAATTTCTAAAAAGCAGTAAAAACATCAATGAAATTCCAATCATAACAACACCTAAAGTTAAAATTTGCGATTTAAAAAGACTTTGCAATAAATTATTAAAAAGAATTACAACACCTGCTAATTTAAAATCATTTTTTTCTAACCCAACTTGAGTTATTAATTCATCTTTTATTTTATTAATCAGATCGTTTCTTCTGAGATCTTTTATAGAATCTTTAATTCTAACACTAATTCTAGCTTCGTTATCTTTTACCGATACATAAGGAGATATAATTTCCTTTTTAATTTCTTCGGGTATTTTACTGTATAAAACTCCAGTTTCTAAAGTTTCAAGTTTGTTACCAGTTAAATCTTCCGCTACTCTTATAATTGATCCAAAAGACATAACCTTTCCTATCTCCGGCAAAGAATCCAAGTAATCATGCACCCTTAAAATTTTATCTATCTTATTTCTTGTAAACCAATATTTTGCTGGATCGTCTTTGTTATCTTGATTGTCTTCATCCCATTCTGAGAACTCATCATCTTTTTCACCTTCTTCTTTGTTATCAGGAAATTTTAAAATAACATCTAAAGTAGTTGTTCCACCAAGTTTATCATCAATAAGCTTCATTCCTTTATATATTTCAGTTTTCTTGTCAAAATAATTAATAAAACTATTTTCTACTTCTAGTTTTGAAATACCGAATACACTTAAAGCTATTATTACTAAAGCAGAGCCAAATATAATTGAGGTATTATTTTTGGTAAAATCACTAAGTATTTTAGTTATCCTAGATTCTGAATCTTTTTCGTAAGTATTATCTTCGATATTACTAAATGTATTAAGAAGAGCAGGAACTAAAGTAAAAGTTATAACTACAGATACAATAAGTCCTAATGTCATCATCCAACCAAAATCTATAATAGGTTTTATGCCACTAAATATTAATGACAAAAAAGCACAAATAGTAGTTAATGCAGTATAAAGTATCGGCAAAAACATTTTACTACTGGCCTCGTATACCGCTTCTTGAATACTAAAATTTTTAAATTCTTTTTTGATTTGCAAAAACCTTACGGTGATATGAATGTTCATTGCCATATTTAATATCAGCATTAGAGCAATAAAATTTGAAGAAATGACTGTAACTTTCCAACTTAGCAATCCCAAAACCCCAATCATTGTACCTACTGAAAATGCACATCCCAACAAAGGAATTACAACCAGTTTAATTTTCTTAAAAATTAACCACAACGTAAAGATAATGAATATAAAAACACCAATGCCGAAGACAACAATGTCGCTTTGAACAAATGACATCATATCATCAGTTATCATGGGTAAGCCACCCAAGTGTATTTGAGCATTTTCACCATATTTTTTAATTACACGCCTAATCTCATTAATATTCTGGTGATTTTTTTGATTATATAAATCTCGATAAGAGTCGTATTCATCTTTAAAAATATCTCTATTTGTCTTTTGTAAGCTGTTTAGATTTCCTTCTAGTTCCAGGTTAAAGTAATTATTTTTAGTTTTTATGAGTTCATTTAATTTTTTATCTTTCTTCAAATAGACAACTACACTCGAAGTTTTGCCGTCTCTACTGATAACATAATCTCTATAAATTGGACTATTAAGAATTTCCTCAAAACCTTTTTCTTTATTTATTTCTGGATATGATAAAGTTTTATAATTCTTCAATCTTTCCATAAGAGGTGCGTCACTATTTTTGAAAAGTGGCACGTCAATCACAGTTAGTACGCTATCAACCCACTCAAGCTTTTCAATTTTTGACTTTAGAAATTGAAGATTAATAATTGTCTCTTTATCAGTAAAGCTTGAAACTGGTGTATAGGTAAGAACTAGATAGTCTTTTGAACCGTATCTTTCATTAACTTCTCTTAAGTACTTTAGATCAGTATCACTCTCAAGAAGCAATGAGTCAGTAGATGCGTCTAATTTAAAATCTTTTGAAAAATATAAAAAAAATGACAGTACGCAACAAACTAAAACTATAGCAGTTTTTGAGAAATCGATAATTAGTGTTTTGTAAATTTTGCCAAACATCACCTAAGACCAGATATATCTTAAATTTTAGATAACTAAAGTATTAATTTTTAGGTAAGTCTTTAAATTTAGTAAACATGCCTTCAAATTCTACGTGTACAGTCCCAGTAGACCCATGTCTATGTTTGCCAATAATAAGATTAGCTAAACCGTGAATGTCACTCATTTTTGATTGCCATTCTGCATGTTCGATAGATCCTTGCTTAGGTTCTTTCTTCTCGAGGTAATACTGCTCTCTATAAACGAACATCACAACGTCAGCATCCTGCTCAATAGAACCTGATTCTCTAAGGTCAGAAAGTTGTGGAATTTTATCGTCTCTTTGTTCTACTGCTCTTGAAAGTTGTGAGAGAGCGACAACGGGTAAATTTAGTTCTTTAGCTAATGCTTTCAAGCCTTGTGTTATCTCTGAAATTTCTTGGACTCTTCCATCCATTCTCTTTGAGTTTGTTCTCATTAACTGGATATAATCTACAACAATTAATTTTAATCCAAATAACCTTTTAATTCTTCTTGCTCTATTGCTTAGTGTTGAGATCGCAATAGCTGGCGTCTCATCTATATAGAGTGGTAGATCATATATATTTCTTGATGCTTCTATATAACGGTTTAATGTTTCCTCTGAAGCTTTACCCGTTCTTATCTCATGAGAAGAGATTCTAGCTTGTTCAGATAGAATTCTAGTTGATAGTTGTTCCGACGACATTTCTAAAGAAAAAAATGCTATAGAACCTTTCTCGTTATTGTTCTGAATAGTTTTTGCTGCGTGATAAGCAATATTAGTTGCAAGAGCTGTTTTGCCCATTGATGGTCTACCTGCTATAATAATTAAATCAGACTTATGCAGTCCACCTAATTTTTCATCTAAATCAGTTAATCCCGTAGGAACACCTACAATACCCTGATCACTTTTCATGGCCAAAGTTGCCATTTCTATAGTTTGATCAACTGCTTGATTGAATTTTAAAAAAGTTTGTGAAAAATTTCCTCTCTCGGCTAAATCAAATAATGACTTTTCTGCATCCTCAATAATATTTTCCCCCGTTTTCTCCGCCTGGTCATCTTTTGCCTGGCCTGAAACATCATCAGAAATAAATATTAGTTCTCTTTTAACATACATTTCATGAATTATTTTTGCGTAGTCTATGGCCTGCTTAATAGAAGAGGAAAATCTTGTTAATTTAATCAAATAATCAACACCACCAACTTCACTTAAACCAGAATCATTTTCAAAATAGTTCTTTAAAGTAATAGGATTAGCGATCATTCCTTTATTATTTAAATTTTCGACAACTTCATAAATTTTTCTATGAACAGGGTCAAAAAATTTTCCAGCATTTACAATGTTTGAAATTTCATCAATAATATCGTTATTGACTAAAACTGAACCAATTAGAGATTGTTCTGCTTCTATGTTTGAGGGTAATTTGTTTTCTTCTGTGCTGTTTAATGCTAATTTTATTTTTTCCATATAAATTATAATAGTTTAAGAAAGTGTAATAAAAAATTAAAAGTTACACACTTTTTTTTCCCCCTGTGGAAAAATATTATTTAAATTTAGATAGAGTCTATTTTATCAACTTGTAAATTAACATTCACTGTAATTTCTGCGTGCAAATTTATGTTAATTTTATATTTACCAACCTGGGTAATTTCTTGTCTTAAATCAATTTGTGAAGGATTAATTGTAACTTTGAGCACGTCTACAAAAGCGTTTGACACTTCTTTTGGTTTTATAGAGGCATACAATTCACCATTTTCTTTAGATTCTTTATTAAATTTTAGAGTCTTATTTAAAATTTTATCGGCTATTTCTTTAAATTGTTTTTTCGCTTCTTCATTTTTTTTATTTAATTCATTTTTTTTATTCCCTACAAATTCAATATTTTCTTTACTAGCCCTTAAGGCTTTACCTTGCCTTAAAAGGTAATTTCTACCAAAGCCATTTTTAACTTCAACTTGGTCACCAATTTTTCCAAGTTTCATAATATTTTCTAAAAGTATGATCTGCATAACTAAATTAAACCTAAGATCTTAGCTTTTTTTATTTCACTGGTTAATTTTCTTTGTTTATTTTGGGAAACAGAAGTTATCCGAGATGGCATAATTTTGTCTGTATCAGAAATATACCTCTTAAGTAATTTAATATTCTTGTAATCAATAACAGGAGCATTTTTTCCTGATAAAGGGCAATTTTTAGAAAATCTCGAGTCGCTTTTTTGGAATAAACTAAGTTTAGTTAAAGCATTTTGAGGCTTTTTAAATTTCTTATTATTTTTTCTTTTCATTATTATCTTTTTCTTTAAAATATTCTGTTTCTGTATCTAATTTTTTATATTTTACCGTTAAATGTCTAAGTAAGGAGTTGTCAATTACACTACTTTTTCTTATCTCTTCTAAGGTTTTGCTTTCTCCCTCA
>MDTF01014778.1_pt1 | contig 13326 bp, 12 predicted proteins | sample 811191 | NCBI WGS metagenome assembly MDTF01 (sample SAMN05326649, study PRJNA326480) | marine metagenome | isolation source: seawater | place: Southern Ocean | collected 2011
AGTACTGTAGATGTTTACGGGCTTGATCCAATTTTGCCAATTAGTGAGTTAAATTCAGTCAATCCAAATGATTTTTATGCCAAAGCAAAATTAGATAGTGAGATTATTTTAAAAAAAGAATCTGATATTAAAAGATTTAATTTAACAATCCTAAGGCTTTGTGGAGTTTATGGAAAAGGTGATGCATCAAAAAGTACAATTAATCGATTGGTATCATCTGCTATTGATGACCGAAGGATTAATATAACCTCTAACCCCGATATTGAAAGAGATTTTATTTTAGTTAACGATATATCTAAAATAATTGAGAAGATAGTTAATAATAAAATAATTGGTACTTTTAATATAGCTACAGGCCAGAGTCAGACAATATTTGCTATTGCTAAAAAAATTGTTTCTGAACTGAGTTTTAAAGTTAATATTAATGTTCAAAATAAAATAGTTGGCGATCGAGTTTTAAAGTTACAATTTGATACGGGCTACCTAAAGAATAAATTTGAGGATTTTAAAATGACTTCTTTAGATGATGGATTGGCTGACTATATTAATAATTATTTAACCCATGAAATGAAAAATAATAATGAAGATTAATGCTGCAGTCTTAGAAGAGCTTGGGCAACCACTCCAAATAAAATTAATAGATACAGCCCCCCTACTGCCAGGCCAAGTCCTAATTAAGGTTTTATTTAGCGGAGTTTGCCGGAGTCAACTTATGGAAGTTAAAGGTAAAAGAGGGGTAGATAGTTGGCTTCCTCATCTTCTTGGTCATGAGGGCTCTGGTATTGTTCAGGAGATTGGCGAAGGTGTCACTAAAATAAAAGTTGGCGATGAAGTAATTTTGGGTTGGGTTAAGGGGGGTGGTCTTGAAGCTCCTGGTGCAAAGTATAAATATGGCGACCAAATAATAAATTCTGGCCAAGTAACTACTTTTTCTAATTTCTCCATTGTTTCCGAAAATCGATTAGTAAAAAAACCTATATCCCTTCCATTTGATATAGCAGTACTCTATGGCTGTGCTCTTCCTACTGGCGCAGGTATGGTTCTAAATGAGTTAAAGCCATCCGTTGATTTATCAACCATTATTCTTGGCTTGGGTGGAATCGGTCTTTCTGCTCTTATGGCCCTAAAAGCACTGAATGTTAAGATGATTATCGCTGTTGATATTTCTGATCAAAAATTATCGTTAGCCAAAAAATTAGGGGCAACACATATTTTTAATTCAATGAGTCCTAGCATCAAGCAAGATCTGCAGAAATTGACAGATGGTGGTGCTGATAGATGTATTGAATCTGCTGGTAAAGTAGCCACTATTGAATTAGGATTTTCTCTGATTCGAAAAAATGGGGGAAAAGTTATCTTTGCTTCTCACCCACCTGATGGTGAGATGATTAAAATAGCCCCGCATGAGCTTATCTCAGGAAAGTCTATAAAAGGGAGTTGGGGTGGAGCTACTATTCCAGATAGGGACATACCAATAATGCATGACTTATTCCAAAAATCAGATACCTCATTAGGCACTCTTCTTAGTAAAAGATATAAGCTAGAACAGATTAATGATGCACTAGACGATCTTGAAACTGGACGAGTTTTCCGCCCCTTAATTGCTATGGAACATTTTGAATGAATTTGAAGAAATTAGAAAGTTTTAGGTCTTAATAATTAGCTTTTTTATATGTTTCAGGAGTTCCTATGTCTATGAATAACTCTTGCGTTTCATAGGTAAAAATACGGCCAATTAAATGATTAAGAATTTCTGTACTGAAATCTTTTGCGTCACTCAGCTCCTTTTTTATCATTTCTATCAATTCAGCAGATAATATATATACAGCCCCATTAGCTAGATTTCCTGGTGGGTTAGATATTTTTTCATAGAAATTAGTCACTACGCCTTGTTGGTTTAATTCAACAATGCCACATGAAGATGGATTATTGGTACGAAAAGTCATCATTGTTAGCAAGCATTTCTTTGGTCTGTTTTTATGCGCCAGAACAAAAGCATTAAAATCAGCCAAACAGTAATTATCAGAATGGATTAAGAGACCATCCTCACCCTGAAAAAAATCCAGGTTCTTGATTAATGTTCCTGCCGTTCCCATAAGGACCAACTCATTAGCTATTGTTACTTTTTTACTATGGCGGCTACCACTAATATATGACTCAACCTGACTTGAAAGGTAATGAGTATTGATAAGAAAAGGTCCTAAATCAAACGCTACTAATCGTGTTAGCCAAATTTCTAAAAGCGGGGTTCCTTTTATAGGGACTAAGCACTTTGGGATATTTTTAGTTAGCGGTAATAAGCGCTTACCGAATCCAGCTGCTAGAAGTATTGTTCTCATTTTTATGCTCTATATAGGATTGCGAACAAATTAATATTTTATTAAAATTACTTAATTTAGGACCTGAAGAAAGTCTTTGATGCTTAGCGGTGTATTTCCGACCCTTCCAACTTGTAATGCCGCAGCTAACGAACCAAGACATGCTGCCTCCCAAATATCTGCACCGCATGCCATTGCCATAGCACTTGTAATCAATAGTGAATCACCTGCACCTGCTTCGTCCTTAACCGCACTGTTAAGATTTGTTATTCTGTCTGTCGACATATCGTCTTTATCTTCCCTTGTATATACCAACAAACCTTCTTGGCCTAACTTAAGCAAGATATTCCTTGCAGACGAATCTTGCCTCAACTTCTCAGCTAATACTACCAGCCCATCTTCGTGATTCCGCGTACTAATTCTAGCTTCTCGCTCAGTTGGCGTCAGAAGATCCATATTTTTAAAACGGCTAATATCACCAATCTGAGAAGATGATTGGCTATCAGCTGCCACAAATAATTTATGGTTTTTAGTAATGTTCGTAATATCGCCTACTAAAGACTGTGGAAGGCAGCCATAATTAAAATCAGAAAATACTAATAAATCTGTATCGCCAATTTCATCTTTTACTAATTCAAGCATTTTATTTTGATGTGATATTGAAATTGCACCTTGATAAAGATGGCTCACTCTCAATAAACTCTTATTTTTACTCCTATAACGTTGCTTTAAAGTCGTTGGACGGGTCTCATCGATGAGTAATTTTGCATTTACTTTATTTTGAAGAAGGCATTCAAGAGCAAAATTTCTAGATTCGTCTTCGCCTGTTACCGAAATAAAATTTACAGTTGCCCCTAAGCCTGCGGCATGAGATGCTACAATTCCGGCACCACCAATAAATTTTTGCGAATCCGTAGGGGTCACTACAATAGATGGGTCCTCGTGTGACATTCCTAATGCGTGACAGTCGATATACTCATCTACAATTAAATCACCTATTACACAGACTTTTAATTCTGAGAATTTTTTTAGCCGACTTATGAGCTTTTCATTAGTAAGATTATGCTGCTTTAGATATTCTTTCGGTAAGCTAATCGCATAGGAATCAATTTCTTTGAAATCTTTTTTAATTAAATCTACGGATGAAAAAAAGGTCTCACCAGAGCTAAATATCAGTCGTCCTCCATATGCTTGAACTGCCTCTAATTCTGAATTTTCAACTAGCTCATACTCCTTCCCTTTAACCACAATATCAGGCTTGATGCGAGTAATAATTTTTTTAATTGGCTCATTGGAGATAAACGCTTCATCCACCAAATTATGACTCTGTATAGCCTCCAAGCGAAGATTTTCTGATATGAATCCATCCTCACCGGCATGGATATCCCCCTCTACAACTACTATAAGTTTTTTACCCGAATTTTTAGAAAACTTTAGAAGCCGCATATGACCAGGATGTAGAATATTAAAAATTCCGGAAACTAGTACTGTAGATTTTTTTGGCATATTTATTTTTCAGGTCTGTTGTTATATAACCATTGCATAAGCATATGACCAACAATTATTTGAAGATCTTCTGCTATTTGCATGTCATCAACTGAGAAATGAATTGGTACATCGACAATCCCCTTGCATTTTCCACCATTATAACCAAGGATAGCAAAAGACTTTACTTGCATTTTTTTAGCTTGCTCAACGACATGAATAATATTAGATGAATTGCCACTCCCACTAAGCACAATTAACAAGTCTTTTTCTTCTGCTTGGACTGCTAATTGCTCAGAAAAAATATAATCGTAACCTACATCATTCGCTAAGCATGTTATTACCGCTGAATTATCTGATAGTGAAATAGCCTTTAAGCCTCCACCAGTTTTTTTTGCAATGCCGTATATAAAGTCATTGGCAAGATGTATTGCATTGCCGGCACTACCGCCATTTCCGCATAAGAATACACGACGACCTTCATTCCAACATTTTTGTATATCGTCAGCTAATTCTTCAATAGGAGTCCAGTCTGCAGACTCAAGTACTTGCTGAAGTTTTTTTGAATAGCTTTCAAAAAAAACTTTTTTATTTGGTATTGTGCTCATTATTTTTTATTTGTTAGAACAGTTTGTTCCATCCATTTTAAATTATAAAAACGATCTTCATCTTTTAATTCATTATTTTTATATTTTTTAATTATTTCATTTACAGCATCATCAACTGTCTTTTTCGGTTTAAAACCTGTAGCAAGTATTTTATCAGAATTAATACGGTAGCATCTTGGGTCATTTGATGGTGTAACTAAAATTTCTGCAGGAATTTTTTTGGTGATTAGTGTGGCTATATCCATAATTGAAATATTTTCAAATCCTGCATTATAAATCCCAGTAATCTCTGGATGGTCAATTAAATGTAAGTATAGATCAGTAATATCATCGATATGGATGTTCGGACGCACCTGATCTCCTCCAAAGACTGTAATTTTTCCATTGGTTAAAGCCTGCATTGTTAATAAATTCACAGACACATCTAGTCGCATACGTGGAGAATATCCACAAACAGTAGCTGGGCGGACAATTTGAACAACCATATCATTTTCGTAGCTTAGCAGGACACGCTCACCGACCATCTTAGTTTTATTGTATTCAGAAATAGGCTCTAATTCTAAATCCTCAGTTACCTGAAGCTCTTCCTTAACGCCATAAACGCTGCCTGATGATGCGTAGATAAAGCGCTTTATTCCCTCTCTTCTTGCTTTATCTGCTAGCTGCATAGTAGCCAAGGCACTTATTTCCCAGGTTAATTTAGGGTCTAAATCGCTACATGGGTCATTAGCAATTGAGGATAGATGAATGATGCAATCAACACCATCTAGTGGAATAGAGTCAGTATCGCGAACATCTCCTTTAATAACTGACAAATTTTTATGTGGCATTAAATAATTTCCAAACCACTGAATATCAAACGCTATTACGTCGTATCCTTTGTCCAATAATTTAGGAATAAGAATGTGCCCCTTATAACCACAGCCACCTGTAACCAGAATTTTCATAACAAACTTCAATACATTAAATTAATAGAACATTTTATCCTAGGCAGAATAGCTTTAGGATTATTTATGGCTACATTTTAACAAAATCACGTTTGCCTAATTTAACACCGTTGGCTCTTAAAATTGCATAAGTTGTTGTCATGTGAAAAAAGAAGTGAGGAATAATCCAATTACTTAAATATACGTGCCCGTTTTTAAATTTAAAGTCCCGCCTTCCAATTGAAAATTCAATTTTCTTTAGCTCAGAACCATCCATTTGCTTTGGTTTAATTCTATTTAAAAACGTAATAGTTTTTTGAATTCTTTTCTGCAGATCAGAGAATGTAATTTCATTATCTTTAAATGATGGAGCTTTTACCACTGCTAATCTTCCAATACCTAGCCTAACCATATCAGTTCCGATCTGGATCTGTTTACTTAGTGGCAACATATCTGGAGCCAACCTTCCATTCATAAAGACTGATTTATCAATTTTCCTTTTTTCTGCGTCTTTTTCAGCTTTTAATAAAATATTAGAAAGAATATTAAAATTATGGACAAATAAAGGAACCGAAACCTCATACATTGATAGAGACATATTAATAAGCTCCAAAAAAATTAAACAAAAAAAGTATTATGTTAAAGATAAGGCATAACCTTTATTGGTAGTTTATAATGCTTTTATAAGTATAAAAATAAAACTTCAAGCTATAATAAGTCTGGGAAAAGATATGAATTTAACACCATTCCTCAAAAGAATTGATAAAATTGATAAAAATTTAGCATCAGCTGAGGTGCAACGTCAAATTAGTGAAGTAGATGAAGACCTAAAAAAATTACTAAGATCGATTCCCGTTCATCAAACAAAGCTTACATGGATAGATGTTCAGCTAGGCCATATAGGAGAATTTAGTTTTCCTTCATTTAAAAAAGGGGAGGCCTCATCAATAGATACATTTTGTTCGGCTGATTTATTTGTATTTTTATCCTATTACGAAAATAGAATGTCTAATAATATTTTTATTGATATTGGGTCTAATATCGGATTGCATACTCTAGTAGCAAAACTATGCGGTTACAAGACTATTGCATTTGAGCCTGACCCTGATACCTATTTAATTGGAAAACTATTTTTAGAAAAAAATTCTATTGCTATACAATATATAAATAGCGAATTAGTTTCAGAAGATCTCGATTGTTCTATTGAATCAGCCTATATTCAAGCTGCGGCATTAGATAAATATAGTAAAAAAAAATTTGTAAAGTTGCTAGATAATCCCTTCGGAAATCATATTGAAGGACTCAAAGAAAATGTTTATGGAAATATAGACGAGATAATAGTCAAAACCATAGATATCAATAAATTTATAAATAAGTCATACACAGCCAAATTAGATGCTGAAGGTTCTGACTCAATTATATTTACTCAATTGATAAAAAACCAAAACTTTAATAAGCATTCTAATGCTATTTATTTATGTGACTGGAGGGATGAGACGCGCTCAGATATTTTTAAAGCCTTTAAAAATATCAAGGCAAAAGTAGAATATGGTCCTAATGGTAATAGTAAAATAGAATCTCTACTCGATACACCTAAAAATAAATCAACTGACTATATCAAAGTCAAATCTGAACTAATGAATGAATGAGTACATTTTCAAAAATATCAGAAAATCTAACGGGCCAAAAAATGTTTCAAATTTTAGCTCAAGCAAAGGACCTTGAAAAGCAAGGTAAGGATGTTATTCATCTTGAAATTGGTGACCCTAATTTCAATACCCCACAAAACGTTAAGGATGCTGCCTGTAATGCAATTCAAGACAACCATACGCATTATGCTATCTCGCAAGGTCTAGAAGAATTTAGGCGGCAAGCAGCTAAAAAAATAAGCCATTCTAGGGGATTTTTACCCTCAGTAGAACAAATTTTAGTTACTCCTGGGGCAAACATTCAAATTTATTTATCATTGTTAGCAGTTGCAGACCCTGGGGACGAGATAATAATTACAGATCCCTGCTTTGTAAGTTACATTTCAATCATAAACCTATGTAATTTAGTGCCCGTTAAAATCGCCCTCCGTGAAGAAAATAATTTTAGGTTGTCACCTGATGACTTAAAAGATGCAATAACCAAAAAAACAAAGTTAATCATTATAAATTCACCAAATAATCCAACTGGTTCTGTTATCAATAAAAATGAGATGAATGCTATTTATAAGATTGCTGAAAAAAATGATGTTTATATACTAAGTGATGAGGTTTACGGGCGGATGGTTTACGAAAAAGGCGATTTCTTATCACCATCAACATTTGACCATTGCAATGAAAGGGTTATTGTTGCTCATTCGCTTAGTAAATCCTATGCCATGACTGGCTGGAGAATAGGTGCTTTGATGGGACCTAAGGAATTAGTTCGTAGAATGGCTCTAATTCTAGAAACTATTACATCATGTGTCTCACCATTCATTCAAATGGCCGCTATTGAGGCGATGAATGGACCACAAACTGAAACAGATGAGATGATAAAAAAAATAAGGAAATCACGAGATATTTTGGTCTCAGGCTTAAACTCAATAGAAGGTATTAGTTGCATTAATCCTGGAGGGTCCTTTTATGCCTTTCCCAATGTTTCTGGATTAAAAATGAGTGGAGTAGAATTTTCCAACCACCTTTTACGAGAATCTTTTGTGGCAACATGTCCGGGGGCTTATTTCGGTGATGCTGGAAAAAATAATGTTAGATTTTGTTTTGCCACATCAGAAATAAAGATTCGAGAAGCAATAGAGAGAATGCGACTTCTATTTAATTAGATCATAATAAACACTAGAGCCACTTGTGGCATTTACTTAACAATCTTAAATTTATTTCACTTATAATAAAATAAATATTTAGAAAGAATAGAGATTATGGACAATATAAAAAATACTTACAATCGCCATACCCTTATAAATTTTCTAATAAAATTAGATAAGAAAATATGAACGAGTCTTTTAAAAAAAATAACTTACCTGTAATAAAAACTGATGCATGTTCGTGCTGCTCAAAAAAAGCCATAGATCTGATAGATTTACCCAAATATCCTATGACTGAATTTTACACAGACAATCTAGTGAGTGAAAGATTATATGGATTTTATGACCAAAAAGTTTTATTTTGTGAGGATTGCTGTCATTTATTTCTTAATACTATAATTGACTCGAACTTCATCTATAATAATTATCTTACCGCAACTAAAAAAAGTAATGGGGCGGTAGAATGCTTGGTCAATTTTAAAAGTTATATTTTAAATACAATTAATTTAAATGATTATTCATCAATTATAGATATTGGTGGGAATGATTCAACTTTTTTAAGTTTTTTTGATGGAAATAATAAAAGCCTTATAAATATTGATATCAATGCATCTAGAAAATCTGATAATGTAATTCTATATAAAAACTCATGGGAAGATGTAGACTTTAGTCAATTCAGCTCCCAAAAACCAAAAATTATTACCTCTAGTCACACTATAGAACATCTTGATAATCCTTTACCATTCCTCAAAAAAATATCAAAATCAATGAAGGATAATGATGTATTTTACCTTCAATTTCCTTCTTTAGAATTACTCGTAAAAAACCATAGGTATGATCAGCTATGCCATCAGCACCTTAATATATTTTCCTTAAAATCTATTGAGATCGCACTTAATCAATTTAGCTTATATATCAATAATTATGAATTTGACTCGAGTCATTTCGGGACCTTAAGATTAAAAATATCAAAAATAAAAAATAAAATTTTAGATTATGAAGTAATAAGCAAGTCTTCAATTTTGCATAACTATGATAATTTTCGAAACTTCTACTTAAAATTTAGTGATAGCTATAAAAAAATACTTACCGATGGGCAAGGTTTTGGGGCTGGTCTAATGGTCCCGACATTGGCATATAATTTGCCTGTTATAAATAACCTTCAAGTAATTTATGATCAAGATAAGAGTAAGATAAATAAAAGATTTATTAATTTAAGGCCTGAAATTAAAGACTCAAAATACATGGATATTACAAAGCCTATTATTATTACTGCGATTAGTACTAAAGCCGCAACTAGATCTATTTTTAATTACTTATCAAGTAATAAGTTTAAAATAATACTCGTCCCAATAATTACAACTTAAGAGATTTTATGGATTTAAAAATTAAAAATAAATGGGCATTAATTACTGGGGGTGCAAATGGTATCGGAGAAGAGATATCATGTCAGTTGGCTAAAGAAGGTGTCAATATTGTCGTAACATCTCGCTCTGAAAATCCAATCAAAAATCTACAACAAAAGCTTGCACATTTAAACGTTGAGATACATGGCATTGTAGTTGACTTTTTAGAGCCGAATTGGATGGATGATTTCAAGCATAAAATAAGTAAGTTTTCAATTTCAATTCTAATAAATAATGCTGGGCACACCCTAAACGTTACCGACCCTCATTGCTCAGTAGATGATTGGCACAGAGTAATGGAATTAAATTTTTATACTGCTGTAAATTTATGTAATCTATTAATTCCTAATATGAAAGCTAATCAATGGGGTAGAATTATAAATATTACTTCATGTGCAGGGCTGGAAAACAGTGGTCCGGTTACGTATTCTGTTTCTAAATCTTCGCTGACTGTATACACAAGAACAATGGGAAGAATTCTTGCAACTGAAGGCGGTCATGTTGTTATGTCTGCTATATACCCAGGAGTTGTTGCAACTGAAGGTGGTCATTGGGATAATATCATAAAAAATAATCCGTCTCATGCTGAAAAATATTTGAAGGAAAGATCCCCACTTAAAAGGTTTGGGTTGGCAAGTGAAATAGCTCCTGTAGTTGTATTTCAATGCTCTGATCTAGCATCATTTTCTCATGGCGCAATAATTCCAGTTGATGGTGGTCAATCACGCCATTATAGTTCCTTCAATTATCTCTCATAAAATAAAGATGAAATTATCAGATTGTTTAGCAAAAATTATTCAAGATGAGAAGATTGAATGTGTTTTTGGCTTGCAAGGTGGTGCTGTTGTTCATTTATTCGATTCAATAGAAAATAATGGGACAGAGGTTTTATATCTCCATCATGAACAAGCAGTAGGTCTAGCGGCTACATCGTATGCTAAAGTCAATAACACTCTTGGATGTGCGATTGTTACCTCCGGTCCAGCCGCAACAAATGCAATCACAGGACTACTTTCAGCTTGGCAAGACTCTGTCCCGTGTATTTTTATAAGTGGCCAAACTAGAACAGATCAACTTTCCTACGGAAAAAAAGTAAGACAAGTCGGGGTACAGGAAGTAAATATAGTCGATATTGTCAAACCAATTACAAAGTTTGCTAAATGTATTTATTCCGCAAATGAGTTTGAGGGGACGGTCATTGAAGCAATCCAAATCGCAAAATCAGGAAGGCCAGGACCCGTCTGGATTGACTTACCAGTAAATCTTCAATGGGAAGATGTGAATTATGCATTTATGTCTAACAAAAAAAAAGAGCGCTCTCTAAATACAGATATAAAAATGGATGATAAATTATTTCATCAATCTATAAATTGGTTAGCTCAATCAAAAAAACCCTTGTTTATTCTTGGTTACGGACTTAGATTATCAGATACTCATGAAAAAATTATAGATATACTCAATGAGGTTAGCATACCCTTTGTCACAACATGGAATGCATCAGATTATGCGGGCACTGAGAATATAAACAATATGGGCGTTATCGGAATGTTTGGGCAGAAGGGTGCAAACAAAATAATTTTTGATTCAGATCTGATAGTTTGCTTAGGAACTCACTTATCAACCGCCCACACGACAACGCTTTTTGATAGCTATGCAAAAAAAGCTAAAAAAATTATTGTTAATATTGATAAAAATCAATTAGAAAATTTAAATATAAACTTTGACCTCATTATTAATGCGGACCTAAGAACCTACATAGGCTCATTAGAAAAAATTGATTTAAAGAGTGATAAATTATGGGATGACTTAGATAGTTATAAGAGTTTAAATTGGAGTGAGCCTAATAAAGAAAATAGTATAAATTCTTTTTCATTTATAAAGCGGCTATCATCCAATGTTAAAGAAGCTTGCTGTTATATTATTGATGGGGGTGGAACTGCATTGTATGCAGGGCATCAAAGTACCATGCTAAAAGAAAACGATAGACTTATTTGCTCTTCTGCAATATCGGCAATGGGTACTGGTCTAGCGGAGTCTCTTGGAGTAGCAAAAACAAAAAAATATGATTTGATGTTTTGTATTATTGGCGATGGTAGTTTTATAATGAATATTCAAGATTTACAAAGCATAGTTCAAGAACAAATCAATTTGAAAATTATTATAATTAATAACAATGGTTACCAAGCCATTAGAAATACGCAAAATGAATTTTTAGAAGGTAGGCTATACGGAACACACCCAGACTGGAATCTTAAAATGCCATCGATTGAGAAAATAGCAGTAGGGTTTGAGGTAGAATATATGAAGCTATCAAATCCAGACTTTATCAATAATAATATTGAAAAAATACTTAAGCATAAGGGTCCCTTGATTGCTGAAGTTATTGTCGATGAGAACCAGAAACCATTATTTAGACAAGGGTTTATAAAGAATGATGACGGGACTTTTAATCCTAGGGATTTATCAGATATGTTAGTCAATGAATAATCTAAATTTATCTACTTTAATAAATATTCTTGTTTGAAGTAAATTTACTGTCATCTATAATGTTTCTTGTGCACATATTTATTAAAAAAATCATATTTCGTTTCTATACTGTCCTAGCGCTATGCTTTATGGGGACGCTCTTATCTGGGTGTTCGCAACTTGGTCCAGATTTTATGGAAAATGGTAGAAATGAATACAACAAAGTACTGGCAAACACTAATGATGAGGAAATGTTACTGAATTTAGTTAGAAGAAGGTATGCCGATAGCATAGCAATCCTAGAGGTAAACAGCGTATCAACATCGCTTGAGTGGAAACGAAGCGGTAGTTTAATCGCTAATATTTTTGAAAGTTCTGATAATAATTTTGGTGTTCGAGGGGATGGATCTTATAGTGAAAAACCCACTATTACTTACCTTCCTCTTCAGGGCTCCAGTTATGTTAGAAACGTATTAAGTCCTATACAACCTGAAATTATATTGCTCTTAACAAGATCGGGATGGAGTATTGAGAGGCTATTGAGGCTAACAACCAATAAAATTAATGGGGTAAATAATGCATCAGAAGCATCTGGCCCTACGCCTAATTTTGAGCCATCCTATAAAGAGTTCAAAGCATTAGCCAATATTTTTTACCAATTACAGCAAAAAAATATTGCTAGCTTTGGATATCAGTTGGAAGGTGACAGCAATAAGCTTGCTTTGCTAATTAAGAAAAAATTTAGTGAATCGATAGAGGTTAAAAGCCTTCTCACAGCTTTAAATTTATCAACTAGAGATACAATCATTCCCTTAACAACTGATTTCTCAAGCGGGATGGACGGTAAAAACATTGAAATTAATTTAAGGTCATTAGCAGGTATTCAATTTTTCTTATCTCATGGCGTTCTTATTCCTAATGACGATATTATTAACAGTCGCGTTAAAATTACTAAAACTAAGGATGGTGGGAATTTTAATTGGCAAGATATTTTGTCAGATCTATTTGTTGTTTACTCCCAAAAAGAAATTCCTGATAACGCATCTGTAAAGGTAAAATATAGAGGTCATTGGTTTTTCATAAAAGACAATGATATGGAGAGTAAGTACACCTTAATGTTACTTAATCAAATTAGCGCTTTACAATCTGGTAACCTAGAAAAGGTTGGTCCAGTCTTAACGCTTCCAGTATCTCAGTAGAATACTTTCTCCCTAAATTATCCTTGAAATTAAGTTATAATATCGCTCACGCGCCCGTAGCTCAGCTGGATAGAGTACTTGGCTACGAACCAAGGGGTCAGGAGTTCGAATCTCTTCGGGCGCACCA
>MDTF01007686.1_pt1 | contig 13319 bp, 14 predicted proteins | sample 811191 | NCBI WGS metagenome assembly MDTF01 (sample SAMN05326649, study PRJNA326480) | marine metagenome | isolation source: seawater | place: Southern Ocean | collected 2011
AAATTAGTTAATTTGAGTATCTTTAAATTTAGTAAACATTGCCTCAAATTCTACCATAATATTACCAGTAGGGCCGTGTCTTTGTTTGCCAATAATTAACTCAGCAAGGTTTGACACTTCATTCATTTTTGCTTGCCATTCTGCATGCTCAACAGTAGCAGGCCGTGGTTCTTTTCTTTCAAGATAATAAGCCTCTCGATAAACAAACATTACAACGTCAGCATCCTGTTCGATAGATCCAGATTCTCTTAAATCTGACAACTGAGGTTTATGATCATCTCTTTGCTCAACAGCTCTTGATAATTGTGAAAGGGCAATAACAGGAAGCTTTAATTCTTTTGCCATTGCCTTGAGTCCTTGTGTGATCTCAGAAATTTCTTGGACTCTTCCATCCCTATTATTTCCTGAACCTTTCATTAATTGAATATAATCTACAACAATTAAATCTAAACCATGTAATCTTTTAATTCTTCTTGCTCTATTACTCATTGCAGCAATGCTAATTGCAGGAGTCTCGTCAATAAACAAAGGTAGCTCAGAAATATTTTTTGAGGTTTCAATAAATTTTTCAAATTGTTCATCTGAAATTTTTCCTCTACGAATATCATTTGATTTAATTCTAGACTGTTCCGCTAAAATTCTTGTAGATAATTGCTCAGAAGACATCTCTAGTGAAAAAAAAGCCACAGCAGATTTTTTTCCTTTTTCTTGTAATTTCTGAGCTGCGTTAAAAGCAATGTTAGTAGCTAATGCTGTTTTACCCATAGAGGGTCTCCCAGCGATAATAATTAAATCTGAATTATGAAGTCCACCTAATCTATCATCTAAATCTCGTAAGCCAGTAGGAACACCAACAATTCCTTCATCATTTTGGTAGGCAGATGTTGCCATCTCTATAGTTTGTCTCATGGCCTCATCGAATTTAACTAACGATGAATTAAAAGATCCTTTTTCAGCTAGATCAAATAATAATCTTTCAGAATTTTCAATTATATTTTGTCCATTAACATCAAGATCGTTTAATTTTGCTGCATCAATTGTATTTTCGGAAATCTTAATTAATTCTCTTCTTACAAACATGTCATAAATAATTCTTGAGTATTCAATAGTTTGTCTAGAAGAAGTAGAAAATTTTGTAATTTTAACTAAATATTCTGGAACATTCAGTTCATCTTGTTCATTTTCAAAATAATTTTTTAACGTAATGGGATTTGCAAGCATTCCTTTATAAATAAGACTTTCAATCGCAGAAAAAATTTTTTGATGCATAGGGTCATAAAAGTTAATGCTTGATATTATAGTATTTATTTCATCAAATATTTCGTTAGACACCAGTATAGATCCAATAACAGATTGTTCTGCTTCGATATTATTTGGTAACTCTTTAAATGTATTCTTAATAATATTTAGATTATTTTCCATAAATAAACTTTATATGAAAAAAAACTTAAAAAAATAACAAATATCTGTTGGGGAAAAAATTGTATAATTATTGAATAGTTTCTGCTGTAACTACATTGATAGTAATTTCAGAATCCACTTGAGAATGCAAAGCAATCTTAACTTTAAATTTACCGAGTGATTTAATTTCATTTAGTGGTTGTATCATTGAAGGTTTAATATCTAGCTTGTCATTCTCAAGCATTAACTTTGCAATCTCTGTAGGTTTTACTGAACCATAAAGCTCTTTATTTTCTGTGCTTAACTTCTTAATTAAATATTCTTTTCCATTTATTTGTTCTGAAATTTTTTGCGCTTCTAATTTTTTTTCAGTATCTTTTTTATCTAATTGAGTTTTAATTTTTTCAACCTCTGCAATATTTTCTTTTGAAGCATAAAGTGCTTTTTTAGTAGAAATTAAGTAGTTTCTAGCAAAACCTCTTTTAACTTCTATTATTTCACCTATAGAACCTATTCTTCTTAAATTTTCTAAAAGTATGATTTTCATTTATATTAATGCCAGGTTTCTAGCTCTCTTAATTGATAAAGATAATTCTCTTTGTTTTTTTTGACAAACATTTGTAATTCTTGATGGCAAAATTTTTCCGTTTTCTGACATATATTTTCTAAGTAATCTTATGTTCTTGTAATCTACTATTGGAGCACCTTTAATTGATAGTGGGCAAGATTTTTTGAATTTATATTTATTTGGTTGAAATATACTTAATTTTGCAAAATTACTTTGCTTTCCTTTTTTGTTATCACTTCTTTTCTTTGATGGCATAATTAATCTCTATTGTATTCTTTTTTATATTCTTTTTTTTCAAAATCTTCTTTTCTAGAAAAATATTTTGCCTCTAAATCGAATTTTTTTACTTTTACGGTCATATATCTCAAAAGATTTTTATCAATTGCTTCATTCTTCTCTAACTCAGCAATAATTTTTCCTGAACCTTTAATCTTAAAATGAATATAAGTACCTTTTTTATTCTTTTTAATAACATAAGCTAGATTTAATAATCCCCATTCTTCAGTTTGGACTATTTGGCCCTCATTTTTTTCAACTATTTTTGAATATTTCTCAGTTAATTGCTTAATCTGAGCTGGGCCCGTATCTTGTCTTGCTACAATAGTATGTTCGTATAAATTCATAATTGTTCTTTAATAAAAATTGAGGATATACTATTATAATTCTTTAATTACAACACTTAAAACAATAATAAACTTTATATATTTAAATGTTTTCTGTTATTTTTCCAGGTCAAGGTTCCCAATTAGTGGGTATGGGCAAGGAGTTATATGATAAATTTACATTAGTCCAAGATTTATTCAAAGAAGCAGATGATACACTTGGATTCTCAATATCAAGCTTAATTTTAGAAGGTCCAAAAGAAGATTTGGATTTAACAGAAAATACACAACCAGCAATATTTTTATTAAGTTATTCAATATTTAAACTTATTAGAGAAGAGTTTAATGTAGATTTAAACCAAGCAAGTTTTTTTGCTGGACATTCTTTAGGTGAGTATTCAGCCTTAGCATCTGCAGGTTCTTTAACTTTTTCAGATACATTAAGAATTTTAAAGATCAGAGGAGATGCTATGCAAATGGCAGTTCCAAAAGGCAAGGGTGGTATGGTTGTGGCACTTGGTTCCAAGATAAAAATAATAGAAAAAATTATTGAAGATAATAAAGATAAATATGAATGTTTTGTTGCAAACGATAATTCTGATGGTCAAATAGTTATAAGTGGAAACACTAATGAATTAGAAAAATTAATGACAGATTTAAAAGTAAATAAAATTAAAAATATTAAATTACCAGTGAGTGCCCCTTTTCATTGCAGATTAATGAATAAAGCAACAATGATAATGAAAGAAGAAATTTATAAACTCAATTTTGCAGAACCAAAGAATGCACTCATTTCCAATGTAACAGGAAAAGAAATAATTAATGCTAAAGAGTTAAAAGGTTTATTAGTGGACCAGATTGAAAGCAGAGTACGATGGAGAGAGAGCGTTTTATTTATGATCAATAAAGGAGTTAATCAATTTATAGAAATTGGACCAGGCAAGGTCTTATCAGGCTTAATAAAGAGAATTGATAAGAATGTTAAAGTTAGTGCAATAAACAATGAAGAAGATATAAAGTTAATTAATATAGATGAATAGTTTAAAAAATAAAAACATTATAGTAACAGGAGCTTCTGGAGGCATTGGAAATTCTATAGTTGAAAAATTATGTGATAATGGAGCCAATATCTTAGCAACCGGAACTAGAGTAGATAAATTAGAAGAGCTAAAAAAAAGATTTGATAATATAAAGATATTAAAGTTTGATATTTCTCAGCATCAAAAAATTGAAGAATTTATAAATAATGCCACAGAAGATTTGGGAGGGTCTCTTGATTGTATAGTTAACAATGCTGGAGTTACAAAAGACAATTTAGCTATTAGAATGAGCTTGGAGGAGTGGTCAAAAGTTATAGATATCAACTTAACTTCAACTTTTTTAATGAGCAAATATGCAATTAAAAAGATGCTTAAGAACAAATCAGGAAAAATTATTAATATTACGTCTGTGGTGGGTCACACTGGAAATGTTGGGCAAGCAAATTATACTGCATCAAAAGCTGGTATAGTGGCAATGTCAAAAAGTCTTGCAATAGAGTATGCTAAAAAGAATATTAACATAAACTGTATATCACCAGGTTTTATTGATACACCAATGACTGAAAAAATAGATAAAAAATTTAAAGAATCAATTATAGCAAAAATTCCATCAAATAGACTAGGTAAAACTGAGGATATTGCCAATGCTGTAATTTTTTTAAGCTCTAATCAGTCAGATTACATCACCGGTGAAACACTGCATGTTAATGGAGGCATGTATTTGGGTTGACAAAACTACTTTTTGATCTATGAACGAAACATAACAAAAAGGAAGAATATGTCAGATGATATTTCAAGCAAAGTAAAAAAAATCGTTGCAGACCACTTAGGTATAGACGAGGCTAAAGTTCAAGAAGATTCAAGTTTTATAGATGATCTTGGTGCTGATAGCTTAGACACAGTAGAATTGGTAATGGCTTTTGAGGAAGAATTTGGATCAGAAATTTCAGATAGCCAAGCAGAAAAGATTTTAACTGTTGGTGATGCTATAAAATTTATTGACGGTAAGGGAAATTAAGAAATTTAAATGTCCGTAAAAAAAGATGGGATAATGGTAATTTTATCATCCCCATCTGGGGCAGGTAAAACAACATTAGTAAAGCTTTTAGCTAAGAATAAAACATTCAATATATCCGTATCTCACACAACAAGAAAACCAAGAGATAAAGAAATTCCTAATCAAGATTACTATTTCGTGAATGATCAAAAATTTGAATCTTTAATCAAAAATGAGGAATTTCTCGAATATGCAAAAGTTTTTAATCATCTCTATGGGACAACAAGAACGCCAGTAATAGAAAGATTAGAAAAGGGTGAAAATGTGATATTTGATATTGATTGGCAAGGAGCTGATCAAATTAAAAATAAAAAATTGAATTATAAACTAATCACTTTTTTTATACTCCCTCCAAGTAAAAAAGTTTTATTTGAAAGATTATCAAATAGAGACATGAAGGATAAATTAATAGTTGAAGAAAGAATGAAAGAATTTAGTAGAGATGTATTGCATTGGATTAATTATGACTATGTGATTATAAATGATGACCTTGAGGAATGCTATTCTAAGATTAATAATTTAATTGAAGCTGAAATTAGTAATGGATCTAAAGATTATGATAAAGAATATATTAGAAGTCATGTTAACACACTAACTTCTTAAACTTTCATATTCTCTAACAAGTTTAAAATATATTTCAGGTTCCAAATTTTGTGGTCTTAAATTTAGATTAATATTAAATTTTTCTGCAACTTCTTTTGAATTATTAAAAATTTGGTTAAAGGGTTTTTTCAGCATTTTTCTTCTTTGACTAAAAAAAACTCTAGTGATCATTTCAAGGTTTTTTGCTTTTTTAAGTTCAAAAAAATTTTTTCTAGGAGTAAACAATAACAATGTACTGTCAATTTTTGGTCTCGGAGAAAAACTTTCTGGTTTAATATCCATTATTTTTTTAATATTTAATTTCCAGTTAGATAAAATAGCCAATCTTCCATATTTTGACGTATTAGGTTCTGCAATAATTCTATCTGCAACTTCTTTTTGAAACATCAATACTAAGCTTTCAAACCAAAAATTTTTATCTAAGTTTACTATCCATCTTGAAAGAATTTCTGTTGAAATATTGTAAGGTAGGTTTCCAAATACAATCATTTTTTCACTAGAAATTTCATTTTCAGATATTTTTAAAACATCTTCATTGATAACGTTAATTTCACCAGTAAATTTTTCTTCCAATAATAAAGCTAGATCATCGTCTTTCTCAATTGCATATACTTTTTTTGGATTTTTTTTTAAAATAAATGTAGTTAAATTTCCACTACCTGGGCCTATTTCTAAAACTTCTTTATTTTTAATTTCGACTGTATTGACAATTTGCTCAAGAACATTACGGTCTATTAAAAAATTTTGTCCTAAACTTTTTTTGGGCTTGATAAACATTTATTTGTCTAAGAATTTTATAGCTTCTATCAGGCTTTTGGGATCAGATAAATTTTTACCTAGCATAGAGTAATTAGGGCCATGATCAGGCGAAACTCTAGTAAATGGAAGACCTAAGGTTATATTAATTGCATTAAAACCAAATAGTGATTTCAAAGGAGTGAGAACCTGATCATGATACATGCCAATAATTACATCATAATTCTTAAATTGTTCCTTCATAAATATTGTATCTGCTGCAAATGGTCCAAAAACCTTAATTTTTTTCTTAATTAAAGCTTTGATAGCGGGCTCTATTATTCTTTTTTCTTCACTAGATTTATAATTACTTTCACAATGAGGATTTAAACCTGTAATAGCAATCTTTACATTTTTTTTTAATACTTTTTTATAAAAAGTTCTGATCAATTTAACATGGTCGATAATTTTTTTTTTTGTTATATTTTTATTAACATCCTTTAAAGGCAAGTGAGTAGTGATTGGGCTTACAGATAATTTTGCATTATAAATAAGCATTGCAACATTATTTTTTTTATTAGTTAGTTTAGCTAAATACTCTGTAATACCTAGATGTCCACCTTGTAAAAAGTCTTTTTTTGAAATTGGTCCATTTATTAGTTTAGAAAATTTATTTTTTTTTAATATTTTAAGAGCAACTTTGAAACAGTTATTAATATAAGCTTGCGATTTATTGGTTATTTTTTCAAAAGCATATTTGAAAGTATATTCAACATCTATAATATTGATTTTTTTATTATCTAATTCATTAATATCTATGTATTTTTCGTCAATTATATTTATTTTATAATTAAATCCTAATAATGCCATTTGTTTGAGAAGCAAATTTTTAGACACTATAATTATCAAGGGGCTTTTATAATGATTTTTTTTTAAGCTTTTAAAAAAAATTTCTGAAAAAACACTGTTTGGTTCACCAGCTACTAATAATATTGGTTTATAACTCATCTATAATAGCATTGATTTTAATCTTATTATAATAAGTTTTTGAAAATTGAGCTAATTGTCTATTAGTTTCAAATTGAACTTTCCTTTTAAGCTCAAGACTCTCGTCAGTAGTTCTTTTTTGGTATTTTATGCCTTCAATTTTTAATATTATAAAGGAATTGCCAAACTGAATTGGTTTAGTGATTTTATCAGTGTCTGATTTGACTAATTCTTTTAAAATTTTTATATTCAATTTTTTTTCTTCAACCCAACCAATATTTCCACCAAATTTAGAACTATCAGCTATACTATAGATATTAGCTGTATTTTTAAAACCTATTTCGTTTATACTTTGATTTATATTTGAAATTTTTTCATTTAAATTATCTTGATCATCTTTTTCAAACACAATTTCTGATAAAAGATATACACGTTCATCCTTGAGGCTTTTATTTGCTTTAATTTCTCTCAGCAGCTTTTTAGAATCAACGCTAACACGGTTTTTATATTTGTCATAAATTAATTGATTCCAAGCTAATTCAATTTGTACTTTTTTTTCAACATATTCAATAGTTAGGTTATTAATTTTAAGATAATTTAGTAATTCATTTTTATTATTTAATTTTAATCTTAAATAAATAGTTTTTAAATATTTCTCTGTTTGAACATCAACTTCATTTAAATTAAAAAATTTTGATAACTCTTTATTTTTTAAAGCTTCTCTCAATGCCGATTTCTTTGCAACTTCAAAAATTTTAGTTTTATCTAATTCTTTCAATTGTTGATTTAACATTATAAGATACCTAGACTCTTTTTTCACATCTACATTTGTAATTATTTCATTGTCAATATTATAGATTATAAAAATATTTTCACTTGAAAATGATTTAAAATTTACAAATATAAAAAAGATAATAAATATTATTTTTTTTTGAATCATCATTGTTTTAAGTTTGGACTACTTGTTTGACCAAAAGGTATTATAGTTAATTTTAAAAAAATATTTTCACTTGGCTTTAAGTCTCTATCAGAATAATAATCTTTATTATATTCTATTGCAGCTACTAAGCAATCATTACGATACTCATATGCTAAATTGTAAAACTCAGTAAGTTTTGTTTTTTTATTTTTTCTTGTTTTAAAACCTATATTACTCAACTTATTTAATTGATAAGACACTTTGTTAGATAAAAAACTCTCCTCTGCACTTGTATTGTTTTCATTGAGGTATTCAAAGGAGGTTACAAAGTTATTTATTTTAACTTCTCCTTTTAATATCTCATAACTAGTATCAGAAAAATTATTTTCTTCTGCAAAATCATAACCTATTGACCAAATTTCATTTGGGCTAAAACTAATACTTCCAAATATATCTGATGTTTTTTCTCCTAGGGATGTGCTAGTTGGAAGTTTTTTGTCATATTCAGGTTTAAAAACATTGGCAATTCTAGCAGTGAAGATTTCCCTATCTAATAAGTTAGTTTTTAAAAATTCTGCTCCATAAGTTAACGAGGCACCACCTTCAACTCCATCATTAACACCAATTCTGTTTAAGCTAAAAACATTATTTGTATCGATTCTTCTATCCTCATTTCTCATATTATTTGAATTATTTGGACTATATCTCAGAGAAACCATGGGTTTTAGAATATTGTTATAATTATCAACTTTTCTCTTTAAAGGGTAAGATGAGTTATATTCTATAGTTGTTGCCAATGTATGGTCAAGTTTATCTTTATATATAGATGAATTCTTACTTTCACTATTTACGTTTTTTATTATGTAATTATAATTATTTTTAAAGCCATTTTTTGTAAATTCTGGGTAGGAACTAAAAATTAAATCATTAATAACAATTTTTTCAGTAATATTTGTATTATAATTTTTTATATATCCTGATGAATTTAATGAAATATTACCATTGACGATTTCTTCTGGTTCTAATTGTTTAATTAAAGTGTAATTAGGTAAAACATATTCATATCGGTCACTTTTATTTTTTGTCAAGTTTTCATAAATTTCAAAGTCTACATTTAGTGATAAGCTATCATTATAGGCCTCAATACCAATCTTAGACTTTAAGGAATCATAATTATTGATAAGTGGGGATTTAAGTTTGTGTGTTTTTAAATAAGTATCATTTGTTACTCGTTGTAATTTTAGGCTTAGTTCACTCTCATCAAAATTAGAAAAATTTAATTTTTTATATGTATTCAAAAATAAGTGACTCTTTTTAGATTTATTTTTTTCACTTATAAGACTAAAGTCCATTAAGTGAGTGGAGTTTTTATTCGTCTGACGATACTCTGTCTGCATTAATATTTTTTCATTAGAGTAGAATCTTGGCTTTATAGTAAGATCTTTATTATGTGATATAACGTGATAGTAAGGTAATTGAAGAGACGCCCCATGATTAGCAGAATCTTGAAAGGTTGGCATTAAAAATCCTGACTGCCTTTTAACAGTTGGGTCTGGATGAAAAAATTTTGGAAAATAAAATACTGGCGTATCGTAGATTTTCAACCAAGCATCTTTATAATAAATCACTTTCTTTTCTTTATTATGTTTAATTTCTCTAGCTGAAAATTGCCACGGAGGACAATTATCAGTTTTTTTACACATCGTAAAAACACCTTTTTTGATGACGCTCATATTCGTATTGCTAGAAATAGCATTACCCACTAATCTTGGTTGATTTTCAGATTGAAGATTCGTGTCATTAAATTTAATTGAAATTTTTTTTCCTATCAATTTTTTGGTAAGCAAGTTTAAGTATGCTTTTTCAACAAACAAAACATCTCCATCAACTCCAACAACCTTAGCTTTATTTATTTTAATCAAACCATCGTTAAGTGTATAAATAAAATTAGATGTTGAAATAATATTTCCTAAATTATCCTTAATAGTTGAACTAGCAATTGATTCTATTGATTGATTAATATCGTTATAGATTATATTTTGAGATTTAATTATTATATTTTTTGTTATATCCTCAATTTCAACGTTTCCTGTAGCATTTAGTGTAGACGTATTTTCATTATAAATAAATTTATCAGCATCAATTTTAATTTTTTTTTCTATAATTTTAGCATTTCCATTATAAGCATTGAGTATTGCTAAACTTTTATTATATTGAAATTTATCAGCATCAATTTTAATTTTACCTCCCTTTTTAATAGCAGTAGCATTTTTTGCTATGATGATGTTACCATTATCAGAGATATCTATATTCACTGCGTCAAATGAAAATTCATTAGCAAAAATTATATTTTCCAATAACAGGGAACTAAAAATTATTAAAAAAATTTTTTTTAGATTATTTTTCATTAATCCTCACCAAACCTATTAATATAAAAAAAGAAAGTATTAAAAAGGGTAAGTATATAGAAAGCATAAGAGGAATCTTGCCATTTTCACCGATTACATTGAAAAGGTAGTAAAAATAGTAAATTAAAACTGATAAAAATATTCCAAGTACTATATGAAATATGATTGGTTTATTTCTTTTAACATTAAGCATAATTATTGATGCCAATATAGTCATAATTGAAAGATATATTGGAAAAGAGTAAAGTTTATGCAAATGTGACTGAATTTCAACTGTTGAGTAACCTAACAATTTGTAGTCATTTTTGAGCTTAATTAATTGTAGTATGTTAAGTGATGTTAGATTTTCAAACATACTATTAATTTTTTTTTTGTCAAAATGCGTAGTAATAGTAATATCTTCGTTCATTTGTATAATATTATTATTTTGAACAACCAAAGGTTTTTTAACTATCCATTTCTTACTGGATATATCAATTATACCAGCCTCTATTACTTTGATTAAATCAAAATCTTCATTAAATTGGTTTATTGAAACCTCTATAAGATAATTATTTTCTATTTTATTAGCATTTATAATATAAATTTTTTCATCTATTTCATCTTTTATCCATAGGCCAGTTTCCTTAACTACAGCAAGATATTTATTATCATTTGAATAAGAGTTCTTTAAATCAAGATATATAAACTTTAATTTAGAAGAAAAGCTGTAATAAAAAGCTAGCAAAAATAGTCCCATTAAAAAAGAACTGAAAAATAGTATCTTTATAATCTTTAAATTATTTAAACCATTTATTTTTAGAACTTCTAGTTCATTTTTATCAATTAACTCTAAAAAAAATAACTGAGTAGAGATTAAAAAAATAAAAGGAAAAATTTCAAAAATTGTTGCAGGAGCATTTAACAAGCTCATAAGTAGGGAAAAAAAGAAACTAGTTTCCAAACCTTTAAAAAAAGAAATTTCATCGAAAATACTCAGAATGATAATTAAGAATAAAAATATTAAAGTAATATTGATTAACTTTTTAAGAAATAACTTAAAAAGATAAAGCTCATATGTTTTAATCATAATTGATTCCAATATTTAATTTTCTTACTAAATAAATATAAGTTATTAAAAAAACAACTACTGGAAAAACAATAAAGAAATACAAACCCACAGAATTACTTGAGGCGTACCTTAGAGATATTTCTGAAATTGCAATAACAATAATCATTACAATAAATAAAAAGACTTTATAAGTATTGTAACCCGAATCTTCTTTGGATCTTAAAATTAATAAACAAGTTAAGAGTCCTATTAAGGGTATATACATAGGTTTATATAATCTTTTTAAAACTTCCTGGGCAACATTTTTTATATTTGACTCAGTACACCTCAAGTACTCACTGTCAAATTCGTCTAATTTTTTTAAATAATTATATTTTATACATTTTAACAAGATGTTTATATGTAATTCTTGATTTTTTGGGTAGGTAGTAGTTTTAGAATCAAATTTTGATAAATCAAAATCTATTTGTTTAAAAGAAAAGCTATTAACTTTTCCAAAATTTTTATCAATAACAGTACCATTTGATAGTTCTAAATAATTTCCATTTTCATTATTTTTTAAGCGACCACTCTTTGCATATATAGTTTGAGATTGACTACTTTTAGAAGATTTATTTTTTACAGATTCTTCTAGAAAAATATTTTTATAATTTCCAAATTCATCCTTTGCTTCTATAAAAATAGTTAATTTTTCAACAGTATCTATGAATCTTCCTTCTTTAATTAGAGATGGAAAAAAGTCTATATCAGAATTTCTAATATAAGATCTGGCTTCATTTTGAGTAAAAGGAGATAGATAGGTTCCTAGTATAATTTGGATTAAACAAAAAATAAATGAATAAACAACAATCACATTAATAAACTGTAATTTATTTATTCCGTTTGTCCAAAATATTATTAGTTCATTTTTATGCTCATATTGAATTATTTGATAAAATAATGAAATAAAATAAATAAAAGGTAGGATTCTGTGAATAATTTTTGGAAAACTAAGAGCCGTGTAAGAAAAATAAACATACAAACCGTGACCATCTTCAGTGATGAAATCTAGAAAATTAACTGCCTGAACAACCCAAACAATAATACCTATTGACAAACATATTAGAATGAAAAATTTTAATGTATTCTTCAAAAAATTCTGAAATAGTAATTTTTTCATTGAAATATAATAATTTACTAACTATATAACATCGAACACGCATGGAGTGTATTAAAATTTATGTCTATCCAAATTAATTATAAAAATAATAACCTTAAAAAACCCTCAACTAATCTTGTTTTGTTTGTTGAAAGAGATTTCAATATTAGCAGTTTAAAAAAACACATATCCAATACAGAATTTTCTTACATAAGTGACCTATTGAAAAGTAGTGACTTAAAAAAAAATTTACTTTTCTTTAAGGTTAATTCAAAAAAAAAAATATTTTTAATATCCATTAAAAAAGATTTAACAAATTCTGATATAGAAAACCTAGGAGCAGAATTTCATGGCTATATAAATTATGATAAAAAAAGTGATTATTTTGTAAATTCAGATAGCATAAATGATAAATTTGAAAATTTTCTAGGTTATTTCTTACATGGGTTAAAACTAAAGTCTTATGAATTTAATATCTATAAGTCAAAAAAAGATACAAAAATTATTTCAATAAATGTAATTGGAAATAAAAATAAAATAACAACTCAGAATGAATTAAGGTTCAGAGCAATAGAGGAGGGAACCTTTTTTGCAAGAGACCTCGTTTCTGAACCACCAAATATACTTAATCCAAAAGAGTACGCTAATAGACTTTTAAAATTAAGAAAATTAGGAATTAAGGTTACTGTTTATAATGAATCCCAAATGAAAAAGTTAGGAATGCATTCTTTGTTAGGCGTGGGGAGAGGCAGTATAAATGAATCGTTTCTTGTTACGCTTGAATGGAATGGAAATAAAAAAGATAAAAAA
>MDTF01012988.1_pt1 | contig 13317 bp, 14 predicted proteins | sample 811191 | NCBI WGS metagenome assembly MDTF01 (sample SAMN05326649, study PRJNA326480) | marine metagenome | isolation source: seawater | place: Southern Ocean | collected 2011
AAATAATCATAAACATTAATAAGGCAAAAGCATCTTTAATTGTTATGTAAGGATGAAAAGGCACGGTATCTTTAGATGGTTTTTTTATATCAATTCCTACAGGATTATTATTTCCTGGAATGTGTAACGCCCAAATATGTAACACTACTAAACCTAAAATTAAAAATGGTATTAAATAGTGTAAACTAAAAAACCTATTTAAAGTTGGGTTGTCAACTGAATAGGCTCCCCATAACCAAGTCGTTATGCTCTCACCCACTAAAGGTATAGCGGTAAATAAATTTGTTATAACAGTAGCTCCCCAAAAACTCATTTGACCCCAAGGCAAAACATAACCCATGAATGCAGCAGCCATCATCAAAACGTAAATCATTAAACCAATAATCCAAATCACTTCTCTTGGAGACTTATATGATCCATAAAATAAAGATCTAAAAATATGTATGTAAACTGCTAGAAAAAACATTGATGCTCCGTTACTATGTATATACCTTATCAGCCATCCGTAGTTAACGTTTCTCATAATATGTTCAACACTAGAAAATGCTAAATCAGCATGCGCTACGTAGTGCATTGCTAAAACTATTCCTGTGATAATTTGAGTTAATAAACAAAAAGTTAATATACCTCCAAATGTCCACCAGTAATTTAAGTTTTTTGGTGTTGGATAATCAGCTAAATGAGCACCTAATGTTAATAAAGGCAAACGATCGTTAAACCATTTTCCGACTTTTGATTTAGGTATATATTCGTGGTCACTCATAAATTATTATCCAATTTTTATTGTGTTATTATCTACAAATTCAAATTTAGGTATTTCCATATTTTTTGGTGCCGGACCTTTTCTAATTCTACCAGACCCGTCGTAATGAGAACCGTGACATGGGCAAAACCAACCTTTGTAATCTCCTTTGTCTTTTAACGGCACACATCCTAGATGGGTACAAACGCCCAACATAACTAGCCATTCATCTTTGCCATCTTTTACTCTTTCTTCGTCTTTTTGTGGATCAGGCAAATCATCCATGCTTACTGCTCTTGCTTCTGCGATTTCATCTAAGGTTCTTCTTTTTAAAAAAACTGGCTTTCCTCTCCACAATACTGTTATAGATTTACCGGGCTCAACTTGGCTAATATCAACTTCAGTTGTCGCAAGTGCTTGCTGCGCTTTATCTGGATTCATTTGATGAACCAAAGGCCAAACAACAGCACCAAGTCCTACAGCTCCAACTGTATAACTTGCTGTAAATAAAAATTCTCTTCGGTTTACTTTTTCTTCTTTGTTCATTTATGTATGTGTTTATAATATAACTATTAAATAAGACTAAATAATTCTAATTCCTAGGGTCAGAATGACACATAAATATAGTAAATTAAGCAATAATAATGCACATAGCTCTATATAAACCAGACATACCACAAAATACAGCAGCAATTATTAGGCTAAGTGCATGTTTAAATTTAAAAGTTCATATTATTGAGCCTTGTGGCTTTAATTTAAACGACGCAAGATTTAAAAGAGTAGTGATGGACTACGTGGGTTTTAGTAAAATTATTAGGTATGAAGATTATGATATGTTTGTAAAAAAAAATCAAAAATCAAGAATTGTTTTAATGACTACTAAAGCAAAAAGATCGTATCTTAAATTCAAATACAGGAAGGATGATATGCTTTTATTTGGAAGAGAGAGCGCTGGAGTTCCCAGTGCTTTACATGAGAAAATAAAAAATAGACTAAAAGTTCCAATTAGTAGTAAAACTAGATCTCTAAACGTTGCTATGACTGTCGCTATGGTAGCCTCTGAATCTTTGAGACAAAATAATTTTTTAAAATAATGCTAAACTCTGAATTTAGAAAAAAAATAACAAGCAGCTGGTTTTCTTATTTGCAAAGCCAAATTTGTAAAGAATTTGAAATTATTGAAAAAGGAAAAAAAAAATTTGTAAAACGCGAATGGCATAAAGATAATAAAAAAGATGGTGGAGGAACATCTTTTTTATTAACAGGAGGAAATATTTTTGAAAAAGTTGGAGTTAATAGATCTACTGTTTCGGGTAAATTTAAAAAGGAATTTAGATCAAAAATATTAGGCGCAAGTAAAGATGGAAAATATTGGGCAGCTGGTATTTCAGTGGTAGCGCATATGAAAAATCCCAAGATACCTGCAATCCATTTTAATACTAGATTTATTACTACTTCAAAAGAATGGTTTGGTGGTGGTATGGATGTAACCGCAAGTTATAAAGACAAAAAAGAAAAATTATTAATGCAGGATATGCTTAAAAAAGTCTGTGAAAAAAATAAAAAAAATTATAAAAAATATAAGAAGTGGTGTGACAAATATTTTTATTTACGTCACAGGAATGAAGTAAGAGGAATTGGAGGAATTTTTTTTGATTATGAAACAGAAAATTGGGAAAAAAATTTTAAATTTATAAGAGATCTTGGTCTTACTTTTATAGAGATTTCTAAAGAAATAATTAAAAGAAAAAGAAATTTAAAATGGGCAAAAAGAGATAAAGAAAAACAGCTCATAAAAAGAGGAAGATATGTTGAGTTTAATCTTTTATATGATAGAGGTACGAAATTCGGTTTAAATACAGGTGGGAATACTGAGTCGATTTTAATGTCTCTCCCACCACAAGCAAATTGGAAATAATTATGGATAAAGAACCGGTTACAGTGCAAGGTCTAAAAAATTTAAAATCTGAATTGGACGATTTAAAAAATATTCAAAGACCCAAAGTAGTTGCGGCAATAGCTGAAGCAAGATCTCACGGGGATTTGAAAGAAAATGCAGAATATCACGCAGCAAAAGAACAACAGGGATTAATTGAAGGTCGTGTACTTACAATTAACGATTTAATAGCTAGAGCTAATGTTATTGATGTTACTAAAATTGACAACGAAGGAAAAGTTATTTTTGGTTCTACAATTAAACTTCAAGATCTAGAATCTGATAAAGAAATATCTTATAGATTGGTTGGACAGGACGAGGCTAATATTTCAAAGAATTTAATTTTTTACAAAAGCCCCATTGGCAAAGCCATAATAGGGAAAGATAAAGGTTCTATGATAAGCGTGGATACCCCGTCTGGTGAAAGAAATTTTGAAATAAAAGATGTTAAATATATCTAATGGTTTTGATCATCAATTATTTGTGAAATTCTTTGATTTGAGATTTTAAAATCATTATTAAGCCACTCCTGCTTTAATGATTTAAGAGTTTTACCTATTAATACCCCTTCTTTTATTCCTTTGTTTTTCAAATAACTTCCATCAAAAGGAAACTTGGGTAAAGATAATTTATTAATTATATTTAAAGTATTTAAATAGTCATTAAGTTTAATTTTGTCACTATCTAAAAATTTAAGCAAATTTAATATTTTTAAATGTCCTTTTCCAAAATAAAAAACATTTTTTTTTAAATCTTTCTGAAAAAATTTTGTATTTTCCGTAAATTCTACATAATTTTTAGATACAAGATTGAGGTTTTCTCTTAAATCATTAGAAACATTGTACTTATGAGAAAAATATTCATGATTATTTTTTTTATCAATTAATAATAAACTTAAAAAAATATTTTTTCCAAAATCGAAATATTTAGAAATTTTATTTAATTTATAAAATCTTTCTATATATTTAAATTCTGGGAAAACTAATAAAAAAATTTCTTTTAAATATTCGTTGTTATTTATTTTTATGAAATTATTTGTACGCAAAATCTTAAACAACTCAGTTAAAATTCTTTCTTTAGATATTTTTTTTATTCCATTTAAGTTTAATTTTATAGCTTCAATTGTTGTTTTTTCAATTTTACTTTCATATTCTAAAGAAAACCTTAGAAAACGAATAATTCGTAAATAATCTTCTTCAATTCTTTTCTGTGGCTCGCCAATAAATTTAACGCAATGATTTTTTAAATCAGTAACACCCAATTGAGGGTCAAATATTTTTCCTGTTATATCTAGGTAGATTGCATTAATTGTAAAATCTCTTCGATTTGAGTCTTCTTGCCAATTATTAGTGTATTCTACTTCAGCATGTCTGCCATCAGTTTTAATATCTTTTCTTAAAGTTGTTAATTCAAGTTTTAATTTATTTGAAACAAGTGTAACTGTCCCATGTTTTATACCGCTGTCAATAACAGTAAATTTTGTATCTTTAAATTTTTCTTTAATTTGATTTGTGGTTAGAGAGGTTGCGATGTCGATATCGTCTATCTCTTCATTTGATAGATATTTTCTTACCGCCCCACCAACGAACATGGCTGTTTTAAATTGATTTGGAAAATCTTCTTGGAGTTTTTTAAAAACAAATTTTAAATCGGCGTTTTTATAAAATGGGAAAATTATTCTCTTTATTTTTTGAATTAAAGTCAAATTAAACATATTAAGTTGGCTGGGGCACTAGGATTCGAACCTAGGATGGCGGTATCAAAAACCGCTGCCTTACCGCTTGGCTATGCCCCAATAGTAAGATTTTGATATATCATAAATTCATGAGTTTAAATAGTTTTTGCAACTGAAAAAAAAAATTTAGGATACTTTGACTTTATTCTATCCAAAGCAGCTTTGGCCATTTTTTCACTTGTAAATACACCATAACAAACAGACCCTGACCCAGTCATTCTAGAAAAATAGCATCCTTTTTCCTGTTTAATTTCAGATACTAATTTTTTGATAATTGGATATTTTTTTTCTACAATCAACTGTAAGTCATTATTTGAATTAATAAGAAATTTTATAAAATTTTTTTTATCCTTTATTTTGTTAAAACTATACTTTGATTTTGATGAGTATTCCCTTACTTTTGAATAAACGTATTTAGTTGAGCTTTTTACATTTGGATACACTAATAAAAAAAATAGACTATATTTTTTTTTAAAATAATTTATTATTTTAAGACTCTGTAAAAAGCCCTGATTGAAAAAAAATAATTTTAGGTCTGAACCTACTTTTTTACCTAAAATTTTTAGTAAATTTTTATTAATTTTTTTTTTAGTAAAATATTCAATCAAACAAGCAGCATTACTAGTCCCTCCTCCGAGACCACCAAATACAGGTATTTTTTTATTTATTAAAACTGAATAACAATCGGTTATTATTTTTTGTTCTCTCAATATTGTAAGAGTATCGGAAATTGAATTTTTTTTGTTATTTATGTGTTTGGCAAATCTTCCTTTAAATTTTATAATATCCTTTCTTCCTTTTATTTTTCTTATTTTTATTAGATCAAACAAGTTTATTAGACAAAAATAAGATTGTATATCATGCAATCCATTTTTTAATTTTTTATTTACTTTTAACGATAAATTAATTTTTGAAAAAGATTTTAATATCATCCTATCTATAAGCCCGATAATAATTTATTTTTAATATTATTCTTCAATTCGTTTTTTGTATCTTCAAGCTTTAATACGTAATTCCAATAATATCTGGCTTGAATTTTATTTCCATTTTTCCATAAAACATCCCCGTAGTGGTCATTGACTATTGGATCGGCTGGCATTAATTGGACTGCTGTTTGAAGATATTTTTTTGCATCTTCATATCTTTTTAATTTAAATAAAACCCATCCCAAAGAATCTATAATATAAGGATCATTCGCCTTTAAATTATTAGCCTTCTCTAACATTTTTAATGATTGTTTTATTTTTATGCCCTGCTCGATCCACGTATATGCAAGATAATTAATAACGTATGCTTGATCTGGTTTTGCCTCTAGTGAGGCTAATAAATCTTTTTCTGCCTTATTCCACTCTCCTATTCTCTCAAATGCAACGCCTCTTCCATCCGTAACAGCGGGATATAAAGGATGGTTTTTTTTTATTGTTTTAATTATTTTAGTATAAAATTTAATTGATTTTTCAAATTGTTCGTTGCTTTTTAAAAAATCTGCATAATCCAGAATTTCATAGATATTTTTTTCTTGTAATTTTTCATAACTATTTGTTAAAATTTTTAATGCTTTTTCTTTTTGATTTTCCTTAATTAAAATTCTTGAATTTTGTTTTGCTGCATACCAAGTAAAAGCCGCACCTTGTTTTCCTATATCATTATAAGCTTTTTTAGCCTGCTTAAGATTGTCCATTTTGTAAAAATTTTCTGCAAGTAAAATATTAAATGAATGAAAATTATCATTTAAATATTTTGCTAAATTTAAAAAAAAGTTTGAAAATGTATAAATAGATTGTGACGATAAGGCATTAGCGGTAATATAAAGAATTTCAGCAGTAATGTGTGATTGATTTTGACAATTAAAATTATCTTCTCTATTACCATTATAGAGGTCAGATTTATATTGATTGAGTAATAAATTTCTTGGATATAATTTCAATGAGGCTTTTATTACTTTTTTTCCTTCTTCAATTTTACCTGAATTAACTAAATATTTTGCATAAAAGTAATTATACCTTGAAAAATCTGTCTTAGTATTGGAGGTAAGTTTCTCAAAAAAAAATTCAGTTTTTTGACTTTTATAAAAACAATGTAAAAAAACTTTTTGAATATTTTTTAAATTTTCAAATCTAGGATCAATTGAATTAACTTTGTCTAGAGCATTGTCTAAATCTAATTTTTCAAGGCTAGACCAATTTAAAATTGAATTTGAAACAAAAGTATTAAGTAAAAATCCAGAATTTCTATTTTTAAGTTTAAGGAAATACTTTTGAGCTGTCTCGAACTGCTTATTTTTCAAATAATAAATTCCTATAATCAAGTCGCTTTCAAAATTATCTAACTCTCTTTTTTCTAATTTTTTAGCATAATTAAACGCCTCATTAAATTTACCTAGATTAACTAAAGAATACAAATACCTTGAGGAATAATTAAGATGACTTTCTTCAAGTCCGTTTAGTTTTTTTAAAAACTTATAAGATTTGTCATACTGACTATCATTTAGAAGCAATATTCCCGAAAAGTAATCTGAAATATTATCTCCATCATTAAACTTTTCTAAGTTTTTAGCTTGAAGTGTAGAAAAAAAAATGGTGACAAACAATATTTGTGCTGTTAGCTTAAAACTAAATTTAAATAAATTCATAAACTTTCATGATAAAAAAAATTAATACTAAAACAATTAAATTAATTAAATTTTACAACTTTATTAATTATAATTTGATTTTAAACAATAAGGCAATCAATAGATATAAAAAAGATATTTTTGGAGTATCAGGTGATAAAGCCGAAAGACTTGAAAAACTTAAAAAGTCAATTTCTAATATCAAAAATTGTGAATTAAAAAAAAACGCAACCAATATTGTATTCTCTGACGGAAACCCTAAATCAAAAATTATGCTAATAGGTGAAGGTCCGGGCTCTAATGAAGATCAAGAAGGACTCCCTTTTGTAGGACGGGCTGGAGCGTTGTTGGATAAAATGCTGGCTTCAATCGATTTAGATCGCAAAAACGTTTATATAACAAATGTTGTGAACTACCGGCCACCTGACAATAGAAAACCGACTGAAGAAGATGTGACTAGGTACTTACCTTATCTAAAAAAACATATTGAAATAATTAATCCAGAAATAGTGGTTTTATTAGGCACCACTGCGATGAACGCGCTAATCCGTAGTGATGAAGTAATTTCTAAAGTGAGAGGAAAATGGACGGATAAACAATTTGGAAATTGCAAAACCTCAATTATCGTTACCTTTCATCCAGCTTTTTTAATGAGGCAACCAGCCCAAAAAAAAATGGCGTGGGTAGACCTTAAGATGATAAGAGACAAAAAAATTAAAATTTAATTGAAAAGTAATTTGATTACAGCAGGAGTTGATGAAGTGGGAAGAGGTTGTTTGGCGGGCCCCGTGGTTTCAGCTGCAGTAATATTAAAAGAAAATATAGACTTAAAATTATTAAAAGATTCTAAAAAGATTAGTTTTAACAAAAGATTAAAAATAGCTGAACATATCAAGTTAAATTCATATTTTTCAGTGGGTGTAGCTTCTGTTGATGAAATTCTTAAATTAAATATTTTACAAGCTACTCTTCTATCGATGAAAAGGGCAATTGATAAATTGTCAGTCGAGCCAGAATTAACTTTAATCGACGGCACTTTTGCTCCTATAGGAGTGAAAAATTATAAAACTATAATTAATGGAGATGAAAAAATTAAATGCATTAGTGCAGCTTCCATTATCGCTAAAACCTATCGAGATTTACTTATGATTAAATTGTCTGAAAAATTTAAGCATTATGCTTGGGAAAGAAATTTTGGCTATGGAACTAAAGCCCATATGGAGGGTTTAAAAAAATTTGGCATTACTTCGCACCATAGAAAAGGTTTCAATCCGATACACAATATGTTGTTAAAATAAGAATCCAGAACACAAGAGAACTCTTTTTTTATCAGATATTATTTGATTGTAGATTCAATTTCGGGTTGAATTAAAAGATGTCAAACATTTTAGATAAGATTGTTAATGGAGATAGTTTAAAGGAAATAAAAAAAATTCCTGATAAATCTTTTGATCTTGTTTTTGCAGATCCTCCGTACAATATGCAAATCGGCGAAACACTAAGAAGACCAGATTCAAGCAAGGTAAAAGGTGTTGATGATAAATGGGATCAATTTAAAAGCTTCAAACATTATGACGATTTTTGTAAATCTTGGTTAATTGAGTGTAAAAGAATTTTAAAAGATAATGGTAGTATATGGGTTATTGGTTCTTACCATAATATTTTTCGCTTGGGTTATCACCTGCAAAACTTAAACTATTGGTTGTTAAATGATGTTATCTGGAGGAAAAATAATCCAATGCCTAATTTTAGAGGAACGAGATTCACAAATGCTCATGAAACTTTAATCTGGGCATCTAAAAATAAAAAATCTAAATACACATTTAACTATCAATCGCTTAAATGTCTTAATGATGACTTACAAATGAGATCTGATTGGATGCTACCAATATGCAGTGGAAAAGAAAGATTGAAAAAGACCAATGGCAAAAAAGTTCATTCTACTCAAAAACCAGAATCTCTTTTACATAGAATTATATTAGCAACAACTAATAAAGGTGATGCAATATTTGATCCTTTTTTAGGCACAGGTACTACAGCGGTAGTTGCTAAAAAGTTGGGTAGAAAATATTTTGGAATAGAAAAAGATAAAAAATACTTCAAAGCAGCAATTAATAGAATTAAAAATACCAAGGTTATCGAAGAAGATTATTTGGATACAATTGAAAATAATAAATCAAAACCCAGGATACCCTTTGGTTCATTGGTTGAGTTAGGAATACTTAAACCGGGTACTGTTTTGTTTGATCCTAAAAATAAATTTAATGCAAAAATCATGGTTGATGGAAGCATTAAACATAAAGAATCCGAAGGATCTATTCATAAGGTAGCTGCTAAAATAATGGGAACTGAGAGTTATAATGGGTGGACTTATTGGCATTGCAATGTTGGTGGTTCGATGATCTTAATTGATAATTTAAGACAAAAATTTCTATCTAAAAATATTTAGATTTTTTATACACTTCACCCAAGTATCGACTAATGAACCTTTTGTTTTTAACTAAATACTTTAAAATTATATTTCTTATTTTTTTTGAAAATGTAGATGAGAAATGAAATGCAAAAAAATTAAGATCTGATCTAATTTTAGCAATTCTTACCCTCTTTGATCTATTTGTAAAATAAATTTTAAATGCGTCTTCATTATTATTTTTTAATACGTTAAAAAGCTCATAAGCACCTTCTATTGATTGGGATGCTCCTTGTGCCATTGTTGGAAGCAATCCATGAAAAGCATCGCCTAAATAAAATACTTTTTTATTTGATGATTGAATCATGGTGCTTGTTGAATATAACGGCCAGGGCTTTAGATCTCCTTGAAATATATCCTTTAAATTTGGGTTTTGGCTCAAGACCTTTTTATTAATAAGATCTTTTATATTATCCGGGTTAAAGCTCTTTTCTCTGACAATGCACACCAGGTTAAGTTGATTTATATTATTTATTGGGTAAATAACTAGATGTGCATTCGAGCCCATCATTAAATTAATATTTTTTTCATCAATATTAATGTTATTTTTTGTTTTTAAAATAGTTCTTATGGCAATCGCTTTTTTAAATTTAGGCTTATTTTTATCTTTCTCAAAAAAAGACCTTGTATGAGAAAAAATTCCATCAGCAGCTATTAAGTAATCGACCAGATCATTGGTGTTGTCATCAAAATTTATTAATATTTTGTTTTTTAATTCAGAAATTTTTTTAACCCGTTTTCCAAATCTTAAATGCTGGGTATTAATATCGTCCATTAAAAAATCTATAAGTGTTGATCTTTGAAGCGTTGTATATTTTGCTTGCGCTTTGTTAAATTGAGCAAGGTTTAAATCACAAATTTTTTCACTAGTTATGGAATAAAAATTTATTTTTTCTGGGTGGTATATTTTTTGTGGTTCGACTTTGTTAAAACCAATCTTGTCTAATATCGATACGCTATTAACCGCTAATTGAATTCCAAATCCCTCCTCTGTAGAAAGACTTTCTTTTTTTTCATATACCATGAATTCAAAATCAGAATTTTTTTTAATTAAATTGGCAAATGTTAGTCCGGCAACACCTGCACCGATAATAGCTATTTTTTTTTTCATTAAAATAAAATTGATACTTGTTTGAATATTTTTTTGGTAAAACTTGGAATAAATTCTTTATTTTTATATATTGAATACCAATTAAAAGTTGGAGGTATTTTTTTTGAAAATTTGTAATATAAATTTATATTTAATTTAATGTTTGAAATAGAATTTTTATAGTTGCTCAAAAATTTCCACTTCGTTTTTATGTTTTTAGAATTTGGTTTTTTTATTTCGGGTAAATTGAATTCATTTAGAAAACCTAGTTTATTTTTTTTTGTAAGGGCTATTTGTTTTTTTTTATTTACATAGCAAAATACATCATAATTTATATTTTTTATCATTTTTCTTTTAACGGTTTTTATTTTAGTCGAAGAGTTAAAATACTTGCAATCTTTATTCAAATTACAAATACCGCATTTTGGGTCTTTTGGTTTACAAATTAATGCACCAAATTCCATTAGTGCTTCTACAAAATCTGAGTTTCTTTTTGTACTGAATAAATTTTTTTTATTAATTTCAATTAAATTTTCAAAATCGATAATAGTCTCTTTCTTGTTTAATATTCTTGCAAATACTCTTCTTACATTTCCGTCTACAGCTATTGTTGGCTTATTGTGCACTAAGCCCAACAAAGCATTTGCAGTGTAATTTCCAACTCCTGGAAGTTTTTTAATTTCTTTTAGGTCGTGGGGTAGTTTTGAGCTATATTTTTTTACTAACAACCTCGAGGAAGTTAAGAGATTTCTAGCTCTTCTATAGTAACCAAGGCCCTCCCATAATTTTAAAATTTCTTTTTCGCTACACTTTGAAAGTGAGTTTAGTGTCTTGAATTTTTTTATAAATTTATTAAAATAAGGAATGACTGTTTTAACTTGGGTTTGCTGCAACATAAATTCACTTAAAAGTCTATAATACAGTCTTTTAGGAGAATTTTTGCTCACACGCCAGGGTAAGCTGCGTTTATTTTTTTCGTACCAACTAAGAATTTTTTTTGGTAAATTAGATTTTAAATGCATAATAAAAACAATAATAATAAATCTTTGAATTTCATACAAGGACTGAGACCCTTTTCAAGTTCAATACCCAAAACTTTAAAAAAGCATTTAAAAAAAGGCGGTTATAACTATTCTAATATTGTTGATAATTGGACAAAAATGGTAAACAAGAAAATTTCAGACGCATGCTATCCAAATACCGTGAAAATGGGTAAAGAAATGAGAGATGGTACTTTGGTGTTAAATGTGCTTCATGGAAAAGAGCTGGAAATTGAATATGAAAAAAAAGAAATCATGGATAAAATAAATAGTTTTTTTGGATACAATTGTATTGGCCAAGTGACTTTAAAAATCGTCCAGGAAAAAGTTAAACTTAACCAAAATCAATTTTCCTCGATAAGAGACTTTTCAAGAATTAATGAAAAAATGAATAAAGTAAATAACAATCAATTAAAAAGTTCGTTAAATAATTTTTTAAAGGCTTTCAATGAAAGAAATAAATAATTTTATCTATAAATTACTATTTTTTATTTTAATTACATTTTCAGTTAACGCTGAAGATAAAATTTTAAAAATCGGTAATGTAGACGCTAAGATTACTGTAAAAGTATTCTCATCACTTACGTGTCCTCATTGTGCTAAATTTCACAAAAATATTTTTGAAGAATTAAAAAAAGAATATATTGATCAAAATTTAGTTCGATTTGAACATCATAGCTTTCCATTAGATTTAGCAGCGTTAAATGCAGAAATTATTGTTAGGTGCCATGTTGATAATAATAAAAATTTTCAATTATTAAGTGAGATTTATAAAAAACAAAATAAATGGGCAGTCGGATCTGATATAAATATCATTAACGAATCTATTAAAAAAATTGGACTAGATTTAGGTTTAGGTAATGCTGATATGAATGAATGTCTTAAAAATGAAGATGCTCAAGACCAAATCTTAAATGAGAGAATAGAAGCTCAAAAAAAATATAAGATTCAATCAACACCAACTATATATATAAACGAAAAAAAATATGAAGGTAATCATGAGTACAAACCATTTAAGAAATTAATAGAAAAAATTTTAAAGAAATATGAGATTTAAAAAATTAGAAATTAACGGCTTCAAATCTTTTTCTGATAAAACAACTTTTTTAATTGAAGACGGTTTGACGGGAATAGTTGGTCCCAATGGATGCGGTAAATCAAATATTGTTGAATCTTTAAGGTGGTGCATGGGTGAAAACTCAGCCAAAAGCATGCGAGGAACTGGAATGGAAGATGTTATATTTGCTGGTACTTCCAATAGACCTCCAAAAAACATTTCTGAGGTAGCTCTGTTGTTAGACAACAAAGCTAAAGATGGTCCTTCTCAATATAGTGAACTTGATGAACTGGTGGTTAAGAGAAAAATAGAAAAAAATAAGGGATCAAAATATTATATAAATGATAAAGAAGTGAGGGCACGTGATGTTCAAACTTTTTTTGCCGATCTATCTACAGGAGCGCATTCACCATCATTAATTAGTCAAGGTAAAATCGGACAGCTTGTAACTTCAAAACCAATTGAGAGAAGAGCGATTCTTGAGGAAGCTGCTGGTATTTCTGGTATTCATGCGAGGAGGCAAGAGGCTGAAACAAGACTTAATGCTGCTGAAAATAATTTAAAAAGAGCTGATGAACTTAAAAAGCAACAACAAAAACAATTAGATAATTTAAAAAAACAAGCTGAAGAAGCGAC
>MDTF01001089.1_pt1 | contig 13313 bp, 20 predicted proteins | sample 811191 | NCBI WGS metagenome assembly MDTF01 (sample SAMN05326649, study PRJNA326480) | marine metagenome | isolation source: seawater | place: Southern Ocean | collected 2011
AGGAAGAGTGGAGCAGATAGAAAGCATGCGGTGAACTTTCGTTGAAGCTGCCAAAAACCCGCAGTTACTCTGCAGCCGCCTGCTGTCCTTTATCGGTCGCACTATTCCCCCGGTCGCACTTTTGCCCTGCAACAGTAGTAAAATGCGAGCTGTTTCTTTGTTTCACCGCACGGAGTCTCCGTGTCACGGAGTTTCCAGGCCCGACGCACACACATGGGGCCACCCAAGAAGACAATTGTCAAAGGAAGCAGCACGGCGGCCAGCAGCACGGAGGCCAGCAGCACGGCGGCCAGCAGCACGGAGGCCAGCAGCACGGAGGCCAGCAGCAGCAGCACGGAGGTGGTATGCGCCAACGCGCTGCTCGAGATGAGCGACGCGCTGGACGAGATGAGCCCCAGCGCGCTCGAGTTCTTGTCCGATTGCACGAGCGCGCTCAGCATCATACGGCGGAATGCCGCCTCCACCTTCGAGCCTGTCGCCGCCACCTCCATCGCCCCTGCCACCATCACCACCTCCATCGCCCCCCCCACCATCGCCCTCGCCGTCGCCGTCGCCTCCGCATTCGAGGAAGGGGAGCTGGTCGCTGTGCTCGAACGCATCGGCATCGGCCCCTCAGGGTTCTTCCGCACCTCCGAGCCCACGCCCATCGCTCCCCTCGCCACCGCCTCCCCAGTCGCCGCCCTCGCCACCTCCAAGCCCGTCGCTCCCCTCGCCACCGCCTCCCCCCTCGCCGCCCTCGCCACTGCCACCTCTGTCGCCGCCAATCCCGAGCCGCACAAGTTCCTATTTGGAATCGTCTCTATTCCACGCGGCTATATCGCCACGCCCTACGAGGCGGGGGGTTCGTCATACAGCATCGGCAAGGCGCGTAAAGAGGGACGCGTGTGCAAGAGCCAGGAAGAGCGCGCGGCCTTCCTCCGTACGCCCTTTTATCTGTCCTATCTGAAGGGCTTCGATCTCATGCCGAGGTACCAGATCTCCTCCGACATCGACAACGTACTGGCGGTCAGCCTGCGCCTCTCCGCCATGTGTGGCTGGGTGTTGAAGGAGATCCGTTTGCTCCCCCCTATCAACTTCAGGTTCCTGACTAACGGGAAGCCTGCGCCACGCCCGTCACGGGAGGTATGTTGAGGAGCACTAACCCTAACCCTAACCCTAACCCTAACCCTAACCCTAACCCTAACCGCAGTTGAAGATCTACGACGACGCCGTCGCCAACGAGCGCGCCTTGCACCTCGGCGCCGTGATGAGCGAGCAGTTCGAGGCGGGCATTCGCTCTATGCCTGGCACGAGCTGCGCGTTCTATCTCGCCATGTTTATGGCATGCAGGGACGTGGCCGGCCTGCAGTGGGACCTCAACGACCCGCAGAAGCCGATCGAGCGCACGCACACGGAGACGTGGGCAAATATTTGCGACGACAACTGGAGTCGCCTGGTCATCGGGCACAAGCTGTCCTGCAAACATACCTTCCCCCCGACTACGAAGAAATTCGGCGTGATCTACACCGCCTACTACCATCACCGCCATCTGACCGACTAGGGTTTAGGCGCCCATTGCACGACTACGCCGCCGATGGCGGCTCCGAAGAGGCCACCCAAGGCATAGATTGGTACGTCACCGAGCTTGTCTTTCAAGTCATGTGCCATGTCCTCGGTGGCGATCAGTAGCTTTGTTATGATAAGGCCAGCAACCACGCCGAAAGACACACCACTGCCTATCTTTATGTAGGTTTCTCCTGACATAGCGCGTCACACACAGCTTAGAATTTATCACAAATGGGGTTCGAACCCATTTTCCCCACTGACGCGTTTTGCCGATGATCGACAGCTACATCAAGATTTTACATTAAGACGAAGGGCCTCGTGCTTCGGGGGCTACTCTCCTTATTAAAGACTCTCCCAAGCACGAGGCAAAACAAAAAGAGCTTGTCACTTTTTTTGATATCCGACAAGCTGCCGATGACTCGCTTAGCGGCAAAATGGGGGTTCGAACCCTAGATGGGGGTCCTACTGATGGGGGCCTTAGCTCTTGTCCGATGAAAAGGTGCGCCGGCTGGCCTCCCGGAGGAGCTCACGGATCGAAGGGTGGCGGCCGCGTAGGAGTCACGGGCGGGGGGGGCGGGTGTTTGCGGAGTCGATGGTGTTTGCGGAGTTCGCTGGACCTCGACCTCAGCCATCGCCCCCGCCTCTGCCTCCGCCTCCGCCTCCGCCTCTGCCGCCGTTGCCGCCGCCCTTGCCACCTCCAACTCTGCCGGATCAATGTACGCATCGTAAGGTAGGACACTCGGACTAGGTTGTACATAAGGCGTTGGAAAGGAGGAGATTTGCGCACGAGACATGACATTATAAGGATTCCGACCTGGGATCGCGGGCCCTCCGAGCCTAGCTCGTGTCTCCGCTATGACGTCATCCCGTTCCACAGCGTTAGTAAGCGGCCAGCCGCCGCCGAAGTCGGGCATGTTTGGTCCGCCATCGGGTGCTGCTGAGCCCGCCGCAGAGCGTATCGGTCCGAAGTGCGTATCGCCCACATAGTCGGCCTCTGGAAGCCAACCGCCGGTGTTGACCTCTGGCGCCGGTGAGTCCAAGGGGTGTGCATCGACCCACGCGTTGTAATCCTCCCAAGCCGAGGGCAAATCATGTGGCCCCATGTGAGCCAAAATCTGTAGGCGCATGTCCTCCTTGTCTGCCGCCATGACCCCCGCCCTCAGGTAGGAGCGCACGCCTGGCAAATCGGTCAGCTGCTTCCTGCCCCAATTCGTCGGGTAGAACCCCGTCCCGCCGTCGGGAATATGCTGCCCGCGCATTGTCCGCCGCCTACGGTAGCCTGGCTTGTTTACGTACTCTTCCATAGTAAGATTGTGCTCCGAGGTGCCAGATAGCCACGAGTCGAAGCCTGCTTTGCGATCAGCTAGGGCTTGCCGCCCGAACTGCTCCGGAGACAGCCTCGCTAGATAGGCTATCTTTTGAGCGTCATCCAAGCCATCTGTGTTGTATTGGTGTCTATTACTCTTTATGTACCTCTTCAATGCTCCATCCTTGACATCAGCTTTGGGGACGATCGAAACCCGCGAGGTATTAGTTCCCCATACCATAATACAGCTACCATTTAGAATTTATATCACACTATATCACCGGGTTAGGGAGAATGGGCCCAATCCCAACGACACCCATAGCTGCGCCCATGGCCATCCCACCGGCGATTCCTGCAACACCACACTTAGCCAGACGCTGATAGTCCATCAGCAGCGTCTTGTTGTAAGTCCAGCTCTGCGCACCAGGCACCCAGTGGCACATCAGGTCCGTGCCGATGCCTGCTAGCGCCAGATGAACGTAAGGGTTAGCAAGCCCCTTCGTGACACCCATCAAAACCCCCTCTAGGCCGAGACCCATCATTGCCGCGCCGGCGAGTGAGCTCTTGTAGTCTTGTTGACAGACGCTCGCCTTCGCCTTATCGAACATGCCAGCTCCGGAATATGATGGCGTGGAACCACAAGACGGCATACTGTCGTAGTACTCTTGGAAAAAAGCTAGCTGTAGAAAGTGGTGTGTCGCTTGAAGTAAGGCACCTCAATCGATTGGTTTAAATGTCGTTTTGCGTCCTGGAAAGCTTCCAGGATCTGAGCTTTAGACGGCCGCGGGGGTCCTTTCTGGGAACTTTCCTGAAGTTTCACGGAAGGAATAGCGTGCGCTATTTCCTGGCGTGCAAGCTGCTTCAACTGGAGATTTCGGCTCGATTTCTGCTGTTGCTTGTTGTACTGCCTTGGTATCTGCCTCGGATAGTGCCTGTCCATCCACTCTTGGCCGCTGTTTGCTGGCGGTGCCATACTCCTATCATGACCTCAGAAATTCCACAGCGATCGCCTGCGTGGTTTGCACTGCGCAAAAACAAGGTGACGGCTTCGAATATCGCCGCATTGCTCGGCCTGTGCAAGTACACCTCCCAAAGCAAAGCCATCGAGCGTGCGCGCGGCAACGACACCTTCCTTGGCAACCTGGCCACCGAGTGGGGCACCTTTAACGAGCCGATGGCCATCCGAGCCTACGAGGATTACACACACAACATGGTGCAAGAGACGGGCGCTCACGTGCACCCCGAGCACGGGTGGCTGCTCGGCTCGCCCGACGGCCTAGTGCAGAGCGATGGCATCATCGAGGTGAAGTGCCCATTCTATCGTCGGAAGCATCCGACCACGGGAGAAAAAAACCAACGCGTGCACCTCGAGCTGCCGCACCACTACTACCTACAGTGCATCACGAACATCGAGGTGACCGGCCGCAAGTGGTGCGACTACATCTCGTGGGCGCCAGAAGGCATGGTTATATGGCGCATCCCGAGCAACCCGAAGCTAATGGAAGTTATCATGGAGCGCTGCAAACCGATCTACGACGTCATAAAGAGCGACACAACCTGTCCCCGCAGCTGTCCCAGCTGGGACATAGCGCAGTTGGCACAGCGCAACAGGATGCAGGAATACATTGTCGCTCAGATTGTGGTAGGCGTCGAGGGCATAAATAAGCATCACTGGCCGCACGCCTCGATCCCTCGGCCGGACGAGAGCTCGCTGTCTTGAAGAGCTTGAGACCTCATCATCAACTGCTGCACTTTGCGCAGAGCTTCTGTGATCGGGGACCCAGTGCCATCACTCTGCGACGCTGTGTGTGAGCCGCCTCCGCTGCTAATTTCGCCGTCCGCACTTCGCTCACTCGGTCCACTCTGATTAGAATTAGAATCGCTAGGCTCAGCACCATCGCTACCACTGTCGTCTGTCTTGTCGTGATCTTCATCTGCGGCTGACATGGCGTCAGAAGAACTACCCTCTGACGTGTGTTCGTCCTGCGAGGTAGACTCGTGCAGCGCTGCGTGTAGCTCGCACGCTGGCACGTCGTCTAGCATCATGACCTGGAACGCTTCGCGGTCAAAGTGATCACTCTCCATAAAGAACTCTGTGGGCTTGCGTACCCGCCGCGCCATGCCGTTGAGCATCATGCTTTCCACCCACCCTAGCATCAGAAGATAGTTTGCCGGTTTTCCCACGCTACGAGTGTCGCAGCGAGCAGGATACTGCAGTAGTATTCAGTGAGGTGGCAACTGAGCGTGTTCACGCAGGGGCACACTAAGGCAACGTAAAGAGCGTATCCCGTTAGCGCGACGACAAAGGGCTGCGTCTTTCGCATCTGTGGCCTCGCATCAGATTTTCTCGAGGTCGCTAAACTCGCCCATCAACTCGCACGCTGCATCATACCATTGGTTCCTGTGCTTTGTGCTGCAGCTGCTAGCAAGCATGCGTTGCAGGTCCGCAAGCAATGCCTCGCGACGCAGCTGCAGTGCGCGCGCTGCCTCCCAGGATACCAAGCACTCACGGCGACAGTAGAACCATCTGGTCGGCCCATCGACCAAGCACCACGCCTGTCGATCCTGGAGCTCGGTCTTGCAACACTTGCAGTTGACCCACATGTTGACACTGCCTACTAGTACACTGTAGCATCGGAAAATTGCGGAAGTTTCTTATTTTTCTAAGACTCTAGTGTAAATCATGGCCCGTAGACAGATCGTTAGTAGCCACCTAAACAAGTTGCGAGAGCACACACAACACGTACAAGGCAACAAAGTTGCGCATGACAATGTCCTGCGCAATTTACGGGGCGCGTTCGTGCAGAAGCAGGCTGAGTACTTGCAGTGCCACGACGAGGGGCATCGTGCGATCGCATTATGGCAAGCGCACGCTGGCAGTCTAGAGGAACGTTTGGAAAGTGCGTTAGAAGAGCTAGAAAAGCACTCAAAACGGAATGAGTTATTTTCTGCTGATAACACGAGCACAGATGACAGTGGCAATCATAGTAACGTTGGCACTGGTGTCGGTGGCGGCTCGAGCGATGTGGCCGAAATCTGCGTCGATAGACCAGTCAATGAGAGGGGGGGCCGGGATGTACTCGGTGATACCGACCGGCTCGAAACGGAAGCAACCAATCTTCGGCATAGTGCCACTACCAGTCAAGGAGGAGGGCTACCCGAGGAACGACCTCCCGACGGAGGCCACGATGAAAGCAGTGCTCGCGAAGCACCGGGAGATCACCCTGAACTGCCAATTGGGCAAGGGCTAGAGGAGGGTAAAGTTTCTGATGCAGGGTTAGATCACGAGAATGGTGGACAGTAAGCATAAATTCAACATCGGTGTGCCCGATGGTTTGCTCTTCGAGGCGGCCGCTTCCTGCTACGCCCCGCGCGGCTATCAAAAGTGCTCCCAGACGGATGAATTGATGTACGACATCACCCCCACAGGTGGCCTAACTGGGGCACAGCTGGGTTCGACTGTAGCCTTTCAGCTGCCCCATTACGCGGACCTACTCGGTCCCATCGATCTGCAGATAAAGATGCGCGAGTGCACTTCACTTGCCTCTGATGACGTGAGGGGGAAAAAATTCTACGCCGGTTGGGTTGACCACGTGGGCTACGCGATGATCGAGAAGGCCACGCTAAAGATTGGGCAAACAGAGATCGAGACGCTCACGGGAGAGCAGATGCATATCCAGAACCAGCTAATGACGGTGCCGAAGAAGAAGAGAATTGCGGGCATCGGAAGCACTGGCCGTGCCCTTGTTTCGCTCACTGGTGATCAGGAGCATGATTCTACACAACTGAAAGGGTTTGATGGCCTCCCCGATTCGGGTCAAAATCTGTCTCGAAATCAGCGGTACACGTGGACAAACAACACGTACAAGTCGCCCCGACTCGTCATGGACGAGACATCCGCGTGTCCGGGTATGCACCTGTGCATCCCGCTACCCTTCTTCTTTGCGCAGAGCCCGAGCCAGTTCTTGCCTTTGGCCATGTTCGGCAACTGCGGAAACATGGAGGTCACCATCAAGTTTAGGACCCAGGCCGAGCTGATGATCATGGGATATTACAAGTATGACCCCGCGCAGTGCAGGACCATGGTGGATAAGACAGACGGGGGAAGACCCCGTCGGTCCAACACGACGAGTGGCCGCCGGCAGGAATTCTACCCGCGTGGACGCAAATCTGCCGACCCTGCTGATGCCCACCTCACCGTCACCAACGCACCGCGGGACGCCTTTTATAACTACGATAAGACCTGGCTGAAGGCCTCGGTGCCGTTTGATCCTACGGGAGCCTATCCTACCTCTGACACGTCCTTCGCATCGCTCGAGCAGCCCCAAAATACTGATGCGAAAATGCGCAAGGTCTACGTTGCGGGGGTGGAGGCGGACATCGAATCTACTGATTCTCAGACAGGCGACGATCCACAGACTGCGCCTAAGATTAGTTTCCCCGATGGCGCAATCGAGACTCTCAATCTCCGCCTCAACTACGTTCAGACGTCGGCCATTGAGTCGGAGGCTATTGAATCGACGCCACAGATGCGTCTACGGGAGGAGTGGAAGCAGCTGTCGCAGCCGTTCTCGATGGAGAGGCCATCTATTGGCTTTGGCGGCATCACGAAGAAAACCATTAAGGTGTCCATCCCGTTCCAGATGCCCCTGAAAGAGTTTATCTTCGTCATTCGCAAGAGCAGTGAGTTCCAGGCCTCAATCACCACAGGCGAGGCACCCGGGAGGGTCGACCAGGGCGCTACGTGCAAGAACCTGTTCGCCTACCACGGCGGTGAGAGCGAGCCAAACGCCGAACGGCACGAGAACAAGTTTGTACTGGACTCGCGAGATCACATCCCGATACAGCGATGCTCGAACGCTCTGCACTTTAAGCGCGTCCGCTGCACGCTTAACGGCGCCGAGCGCAACGCTCGGCTAAACTCCAACGGCCTCACGCGCGAGTACATGTTGAACCGCATGGGATCTGAGATGCACAGCAACTCCGATTCAAAGAACAAGGACCTGTCTGTGCAGGAAACCGGCCACGACACATCGACCGCGCTCAAGCAGGCTGCGGAGCTGTATGACCGCAAGGAGATCTACTACTTCTCCTTCTCATCGGCGCCCGAGTCCGTGAACCCGCGCGGTCACGTTAACCTCACGAAGGTGGCGCACACCGAGATTATGATCGACGTTGAGCAGGAGTGGTTCGCGCTAAACGATGACGCGAGTGACCAGTACGTTCTCGATCTGTGGGGCATTGGCTACAACTTCCTCACGATGGAGAACGGAGTCGCGGCACTCACCTACGCCTAAATGTTCTGACACGTGAGGGGGGGGGACATGGATCCACCGCCACAGTGCGGCTGCGAGGCCGTACTGAATAGTGAAAATTTTGAGCGTGTTATGCTATACGTGTGCGGTGCCATAATTGGGTTGGCACAGTTTACTATGACGTGCCTTTTGAAATCACGGTGCACGAACGTGAAATGCGGCTGGTTGAACATACAGCGCCAAGTTGTGAATGATGCGAGTGTGAGATCACTCACGAATCAAACAGCGGTGCAGGCTAGTGCTGTTTAGCAAAACTTTCTAAGTGTCAGGGTGTGTGATGGGATGAAGCGATATGTGGTAGGCCTCGACATCGGCACGAGTAACCTCGGCCTGTGTGTCTACGATTCAGAAACTAGAAAGGTGGTATGTTGGCAGCGGTGCTCATTGCTGTTGCCACACCAACACCGTTGGTGTGAGAAAAACATCGTGGAATGCGTCGCGCGGTTTTTAAAGAAGCACAGCGCATACTTTGAGGACGCGGTGGGGGTCATAATAGAGAAGCAGATGCGCCAGCCAATGAAGGGGGTGCAGTGGCTGCTTGCGATTCAAAACCCTGAGACTGCCATCGTGGTGAGACCGCAGGATATCAAGCGGCAGTATCATATCAGCATGGGACAGTACGAGGCTAACAAGAAGGCTGCCTGTGCGTGGGCACAGCAGTATCTTAGCGAGCAGCCACAGTTCTTCTCGCCAGACTGTGTGCAAGCATTCCACAAGGAGACGAAGCAGGATGACATGGCAGATGCGCTGCTGCTCGTTCGATACTTTTTAGACACCTACGTCGAGGGTTACACCGCAGCGAAATTCTGATCTTACACTGAGCAGCTATGGAGAAGACCGACCCTGCCTACTGGCAAGACAGCGAGGAGTCGCAGGATGAGGCTTACGAGTACGAAGAGCTACTAACGAAGCCGAGCTTCGAGCAGTGGCTAGAGGAGCATTATGAAGCGCACGAGGAGTTTTACGAGGCCTACCTACACCGTGGCAGGCAGCTGTATGGCGAGGCCTTTTGTCAGAAGGGTAACGACCTTGTGGCTGTAATGTTTGCCGTATACACTGCAACTATAATCTAACAGTTTGACATGCTCACAATGAATTTCATATGGATGCCTCTACTCACTGTTGGCTACCTGTACATGATGGCGACGAACGTACACGCGAAACTGTCAGCGGCTGAGGCCGTAGAGGTGCTGCAAGAAAGCCGCGGCGGCAAGCGGGCACTCTCGGCTATGAGAGACAGCAAGCGCGGGCAGCAGGATGGTGACGCCCCGGACCCTTTTAGACCGCATGTCACGCAAGGGCAGCGAAAGCTAATGCGAAAAGCAGCCGATGATCAAGCCGCCTACATCAAGGACGTGGAGCGGAATCTGAGGTATGGTCCTCCTGTTCATGATCAGTTTCCTGTATGGGGACGGCAGCCTCGGGGACCTCATCCTTAGGGGCGGCAGTAAACTTGCCGGTCGGCCCGCGTGGGCGATTGGCGGCACGGTGCTCGCGAATTGCGGCGCGCTTCTGCTGCATTTGTACATCCTGCTGTGGATTGTTCCGCAGCGCTGCTCTGTGCGCTCTTGCTACGTCTGCCTGCTGCTGCTGTGCGTCTGCCTGCTGCTGCTGCTGCTGCTGTTGCTGCCCCGCCTGTTGCACGTAGTCAAAGATTTGTGGTAGGCTTTCACGTGTCAGCACATTGCGGTGGCTGCCCATGCGGTTTCGTCGAGCGTCGAACGTGGCACTCAGGCTGCGTGACGCATAGTTACTAGGATTCCATCCTTCCATCGTTGTGCTGCAGGACGGTCGGAAAAATATCAGCCAGGTAGTACACATAGTGTCCACGCACGCGCCACTGCTTAGCGGCGTGCTTCTGCACATGTGCGTGAAGGTTCACCTCGTGCGCAGTCATCGCATGAAATGGCCCATTCCACGAAAGGTTAGTAACGACGTAGTAGGTCTTAGTCAGAGGAGCGAGACACAGGAACAGCCACATTTTCGTTCCTTGCGTTTCTAGGAAAGTACCAAGAAACAAAAGCAAAACTTTTAGGCACCAACACACATGCCGCACAAGGCTCCATCAGTCTTCCCACACTGGAAAGAAGCACCCTTGACGGTCACCTTCGACAGGCTGCATGTAGCAGGGGGGGAGTGTAAGGTCATGGTGAAGGGCTCGGCCAGCTTTTTGACGCCAGGCAGTCGCACTCAGTGGCCGAGGGTTGGCCCCGATGGGAACGTTGGCACAAAATATGGGACCACTGAGCGCAAGGACGGCAAATATCTGCTTGACCTCACCAATATGCAGATCGCGGGTCAGCCAAACAGCGAGTTTGATCAGTTTGCTGACAAGATTAGGACCTTGGACGAAGAGTATTTCGAGTTCATCTACGCAAACCGCGCCGATTTCTTGGGCCGCACGGGCGTCGACAAGGCTGGCCTCAGGCAGTCGCACCACCTCAGCGTCCGCAGGAAGTACACCGAAGACGGCACCTACTCGCACGATGCGATGCAGCTGAAGACACCTATGCGGCAGTACAACAGCAGCGGCACCATGACAGAGTTCGCACTGCCCATCTGTAACGGTACCGGCGCCGTGCTCAGCAACCAAGATATCAACCCGGGCGACGTGGTGTCCGCCACCGCCTACCTGGCAGGGGCCTACTGCGGGTCGAACATTGGGTTCGGCCTCAGTTGGCGATTCAGTGCCGTCAGTCTCGTTGCCACGGCAGTGCACGTGGCCTACCTCGAGCCCCCTGTCACTAACGTGGGGGCATTCGCCGAGCAGCGTTACTCGTTTCAGGAGCAACTAACTTCTGATCAGCACATGACGGATGAGTCCGGACCCAAAGACCCGGGCGAAGCGCAAGGGCGGCACTGCGAACAGTTCAACGAATAACTCTGATGATTGGGAGGACAACCACGCCACCCAAGGACAGCGCGAAGGCAATAACGAGAAGAAGAACTATGGCAGGCACCAGACCATGCCCGTGCTCGCGTCGGACACCTACGCAGTGGTCGATCTGCCAGATCTCAACGAGTTTGACCCTACGGAGATCATGGATGACAGCACTATCGTGGCGGTGGGCAAGCGACGAACGGGCAAGACGTGGGTTTTACGTAACATTATGTGGGAGAAAAGAGACGTGTTTGAGGCCGGTATCGTCTTCAGCCAGACTGACGAATTAAATCACTTTTGGCGCCAGTACATACCCGCTAAGTACATTTTCAAAAAGTACGATCCGGCAGTCTTAGACCAGGTGTTCCAGCGCCAGAAGGACATACTCAACAGCACTACTCTGACGGATCAGGAGAAGGAGAAGGTCGCGCCGTTCTTCATCCTGCTAGATGATGTAATCTCCGACGATCGACTCAAGTGGGACAGCAACCTAATGGAGCTGTTTGTGTCGGGCCGGCACTATAAGCTCTTCGTGCTAATCACAACGCAGTACGCCAAATCCATCACGCCAACTCTGCGCGGCAACACAGACTACTGTATCGTCATGAAGACGATACAGAAGAGGCAGCTGGAGTCGCTCTATGAAGATTATGCTGGCTTTCTGACGAAGGACGCGTGGGGTCAGATGGTCAACGAACAGACGCGTGACAACCACGTGATGATAGTAAACACGGCCCAAGATGACGACAGGGACCCAATCGATACGCTGGCTTGGTGGAAGGCGGTGGATCCGGGACCGTTCGTCATGGGCTCTGAGGCATACTGGGATTCAGCCAAAGTTGCTGACGACGGTGGCCTGCCTCCAATGCCAGGCGTCATTTCGTCGAGGAACATGGTAAACGTGAAGAATGTCTTCCCTGCTTCATTTGGCAACGTGTTGCAGGGTATGTAACTTTCTGAGCGTGGTCTGGGAGATGGACGATAGCACGGGGCACACTGTACAGACCGCAGTGTTACACACGTGCGTAGGTGCCATTATCGGCGGAGCGATTGAGGGCGTGATGCCAGCCTTTAAGCCTGACGCCTCATTGTCGACGCTCGCATACGAAACTCTAATGCAGGCCGCTTTAAACGGTTTGGCACTTCGCTTCTCAGCTCGCCTTCTGGTCGAGGACGACCCGACGTACGGAGTACTATTCTCAGGGGCACTTCTGATGGGGCAGCCGCGGCTAGGCAAGCGAGTCGCTTTGTTAAGCGAGCAAGTGCGATCGCAGGTTCATCAAGGCGTACTGCAAATGGCGCCACTGCCAGCAGCGCTGGCGCCGGCCAGTTGATAGTCTCCGTCATCCTCTTCCACGTGTCATCCAGCGTGCGCAGCTTCTGCTTCGACTTGATCATCGGGAAAAACATGCAGAATTGCGGGCAGCCCATCTTTTGGAACAGCTGGTTAAAAGTGTAGTTGTAGTTCAGGAAATTCTTTCGATTTTTGGGCTTTTGCGATTCGAAGGGCTGTTGCAGCTCGTTGAACAGCGCATCCAGCTGCAGGACGACTAACGGACCCGGGCATGGCGGTTGAATGCCAGTTATCCGGAAGATGATCTGCAACCACTTCTCGATGTAGATTTGAAGGTTTAGAGATCTGAGAACTCTTCGGATAGACTCTTTGTTGAGAACGTTGCACGTCCCATCACATATGCTCTGCGCAATGCGAAGCATTTGCTCATGAGGGATCGAACTTTCCATGAGAAGGAACTGGCTGATGCGTTCATGGAAGTGGTGTGCTCGTCTGTAGTTTCCGTATGGTCCATGAGCTTGTGGTTTCCCGAAGATCTCTTCGAAAATGATAGGACCGGGTTCGACGACCCCACAGGCCGAACAGACTCTGGAGCCGACGTCGCCCATGCTCGCCGTGCCAAACTCGAGCCGTCCATGTCCAGGGCACTCTTCGTTGCGACACCGTTTATCGTAGTTTGGCACTGGGCGCTCGTCAGCCGCAATAATGAACTCAAGATCTCGAAAAGCCAGATCGACAGCAGCCTGGTCGTCGCACACTTGTTCGGCATCTGCGGCGTGGGGGCGTGCTGCAAAGCGCGCTGTGGACATGACATCGTAGATGAAGGCTGTGGACATGTGCTGCCTGGACACGAAAAAATTCCGACTTTGTTTTGACTTGCGTAGTTTCATGGTAGTTTCCTGCGATGAAGGGGGTAGATTTCCCAGGGTTTTCCCCGTTGTCCTCGCAAATTACAACGTAGGAGATGATGCC
>MDTF01016280.1_pt1 | contig 13310 bp, 16 predicted proteins | sample 811191 | NCBI WGS metagenome assembly MDTF01 (sample SAMN05326649, study PRJNA326480) | marine metagenome | isolation source: seawater | place: Southern Ocean | collected 2011
TGAAAAAAAGATTTGGGATTTGTTAACTATTGCAGTTAAAGATAGATCTTCAGAATTTAGAACTCCAGTATTTATTTGTGGAAATGATAAAGATCTTGATGGAAGAGTAGTTGTTTTAAGAAAAGCAGATCAGCAAAATAACTTTGTTCAGTATCATAGCGATATTAGATCCTCTAAAATAAAAAAAATTAAAAACAATCCTAATTGTTCAGTCTTATTTTACGGTAAAGAAGAAAAAATTCAACTTAGACTTAAAACAGAGTGCAAAGTACACTTCGATGATGATGTTACAAAAGAGTCTTGGGAAAAGACAGGTCATATCAGTAGAAAATGTTATTTAGTTACTAATGGACCAGGCACAGAGTCTGATACACCAACTTCAGGCTTAGATAATAAATTTGATAATTTTAATTTTACTAAAGAAGAAAGTGAATCGGGTTACAAAAGCTTTTGTGTCATTAAATGTAAGATTAAAAGTATTGAATGGTTATACTTGGCTGCTAAGGGTCATCGCAGAGCTATGTTTGATTTAGAAAATAATAAAAAAAATTGGTTAGTTCCCTAGTTTTTTATACTTTTTAAAGTTTTCAACATAATGTCTTGCGTTTTCTTTTATATCTTCAATCTCTTCATCTGTAACCTGCCTGATTATTTTTCCAGGACTACCGAGCACCAAGGATCTTTCTGGAATAATTTTATTTTCAGTTATTAATGTATGAGCTCCTATTATAGAATTTTTTCCGATTTTAGCCTTATTTAAAATTGTAGCACCGATACCAATTAAGCAATTATCTTCAATTTCGCATCCATGTAACATTACCATATGTCCTAATGTAACGCCTTTACCAACTGTTGTTGGACAACCTGGGTCTGTGTGAATTATGCTTCCATCTTGTACATTAGAATTTTCACCTATTATAATTTTTTCTATGTCACCCCGCAAAACTGCATTGAACCATATATTTGAATCTTTTTTCAATTCAACTTTTCCGATGATTATAGCATTGGATGCTACCCAGCATTTAGGGTCTAATTTTGGTATATTGTTTTCTAAATCGTAAATCATATAATTAGTGAATAATTTATTTTAATAAATTATAATACATTATGTCTTTAACAAAAACACCAAATTGTGCTTTAGGCATAAAAGCTAAAAAATTTAAACTCAAGTCAATTAATAATAAATTTGTCTCTCTAAAAGATATTGAAGGTGAAAAAGGTACTTTAATAATGTTTATTTGTAATCATTGCCCATATGTGAAAGCTATAATTAAAGATGTTGTTGATGATTGTAAGAGTCTTTTAAAAGATGGTATTAATTCAGTAGCCATAATGTCAAATGATACAAAAAATTATTCAGAGGATTCTTTTGAAAATATGATTAAATTCGCAAAAGATAATAAATTTGAAAATTTAGAATATTTAATAGATGAAACACAAGAAGTTGCGAGAAATTATAAAGCAGTATGTACACCAGATTTTTTTGGATATAACAAAGATCTTGAACTGCAGTATAGGGGTAGAATTAGAGAGATAAAAGATTTACAAACGGTTCACACTAAAGAAAGTGATTTAAAAATAGCCATGCAAATGATAGGGCGCACAAATAAAGGTCCAGAAAAGCAGTTACCGAGCATGGGCTGTAACATAAAATGGTTTAAATAATGTTTGTAATATCTACAAGAAACTTTCCACCAGAAGTTGGTGGAATACAAAATTTGATGGAGGGTCTTTCAAACGCACTTCTTGGGCATGGACCAGTAAAAGTTTTTGCAGATAGCTTTGAAGATTCTGAAATTTACGATAAAAACTCTATGTTAAACATTCAAAGAGTGACTGGCTTTAAAGTATTCAAAAAATATAGAAAAGCTAATTTAATAAGTGAATTTATACAAAATAATAACACTAGAGGCATATTTTTCGATCATTGGAAAAGTATTGAAAATATAACTGAAAATACATTGGCAAAAACTATTAGCTTTTGTTTAATTCACTCTAAAGAAATATATCATCAGCCAGGATCTGCACTAAATAAAAGAATGCTAAAATCTTTAAACAAAGCAAACTTTATAATCTCAAACTCAAAATTTACAAAAAAACTTATGATAGAAATGGGATTCAAAAAGGACAATATTAAAATAATAAATCCTGGATGTAATTATCCAATTAAAATTGAAGAAGAATATGCAAAAAAAGCTAAAAAGTTATACGGTGATGCTTTTCCAAAAATTATAACGGTATCAAGACTCGATAAAAGAAAAGGTCACCAAAATATATTAATGTGTTTAAAGAACTTAAAATCTAAATTTCCCAAGATTAAATATATTTCAATTGGAGATGGTGAGGAAAGAACGAATTTAGCGAATTTAAGAAAAGAGCTTAATTTAAATGACGAGATTAATTTTATACATGATTCAAATGAAAAACTTAAAGTTGCACTCTTGAATGAATCTAATCTTTTCTTAATGCCATCAATTATTTACAAAAAATCAGTGGAAGGATTTGGTATATCTTTTATAGAAGCTGCAAGTTATGGAAAGGCATCAATAGGTGGAAATTCAGGTGGAGAGGCAGACGCAATAAAAGATGGTATTACCGGATATCTTTGTGATGGAAATGACTTAAATTCTATCTATGAAAATATAATAAAAATATTTGATAATGATAAATATAAAAAACTAGGTTTAAATGCATTAATTTTTTCAAAAGATTTTAAGTGGGAAAAAGTAGTAAAAAGTTACACTAAATTAATCTAAATTTTTTTTAATTTCTTCTAAAACTGTATTAGAATTTAAATCTATAAGTTTTTTTACAGTTATTGTTTTAAACTCTGATGTTCCCATACTTACTTTTTCAGCAGATGTATGATTGCCAAATAAAACTAATCCCTTTTTATTAAGATGAGTGCAGATATGAGCAGGCCCAGTATCGTTTGAGATTACAAATTTTGCATTTCTTATTAATGTTATAAGCTGTATTAAGTCAATTGATTTGTAACCATCTAAAAAAATTTTTGCATTAAAATTTTTTGATTCTTTTATTTCGTCAGGTCCGGGAGCTATTAAAATAGTATATTTATTTTTATAATTTATATTAATTTTATTTACTAAATCATTGTAATAAGGCCATTTTTTATTAATATGTTTTTTTGAACAAAAAGGGAATATTAGAATATACTCATTGTTAGTATATTGTTTTATTAATCGATTAATATTAGTATCGGCCCAAGACAAATCTACCTTCTTAATATTTTGTAAATTTATATTACTTTTTCTAAGCTGAATTTCCATACGATCTAGAACCGGTTCTTTATTAAAGTCTTTTTTTGCTTCACCTTGACTCAAAGTTGTATCTGTTGATGACCAAATAGGTTTTGTTATTAGGTACTTTCTATAGAATCTTGTTCTACTTGAGTTTTGTAAATCAAAAACATGTGAGAATTTATATCTATAAAGTAACTTTCTTAAACTCATTAAATAAATTAAATTCCATCTTGGTAATCTTTTATCCAAAAGGACGCCGTCAATATAAGGGCACTGGGACATAAAATCTATAAATGGGCTAGATGTAAGAAGCAAAACTTTAGATTTCTTATAAGTATTTTTTATGTCTTGTATAGCACCATTCGCCTGAATTAAATCCCCTAATGAACCATGTTTTATAATTAATATATTTGACATTATTTTAACTTCGTATATTTTTTTTTCTAGTATAGTCAAAAAAATTAATATGAATACAAAATTAGACAAAATATTAACAGAAATATCAGCAGGGGAACTAGTTGATAAAATAACAATATTAGAAATTAAAAAATTAAAGATACAAAATAAAGAGAAACTTACTGAAGTTGAAAAGGAATTGTTTTCACTAAAAGAAACGTTTGATAAATTTATTGTTAAAAAAAGCAATATCGAAGAATTGATGCAAAATCTTAAAGATATAAACCTTAAACTTTGGGATATAGAAGATGGAAAAAGATTAGCTGAAAAAAAAAATGATTTTAGTAAAAACTTTATTACACTTGCTAGAAATGTTTACAAATTTAATGATGAACGAGCTAAAATTAAATTACTAATAAACGAGACATTAGGGTCAAATATTAAAGAAGTTAAATCATACGAATAGTTAATCTAAATTTAAACTAGGAATTATTTTTCTTAATTGTTTAGAAAAATTAGGGTTGATAGATACTGTAAAAACTCCTTGTCTTTTCTTTAGTTCTTTCAAAATCTTTCCATCAGGTGAAACAATTAATGAATGGCCATACGTTTTTCTTCCATTATAATGTTTGCCACCTTGAGCTGGTGCAAAAATATAACAAAAATTTTCTATTGCTCTTGCTTTTAATAATGAATGCCAATGTCTTTTACCAGTAGTTTCAGTAAACGCTGAGGGGACTGATATAAATAGACATCCTTTTTTTGAAAGTTTTCTGTACAAATTCGGAAATCTTAAATCAAAACATATCGACATACCAAGTTTGCCCCAGGGTAATTTTGCAAATTTGTATTTTTTACCTGGAGAAAAAGTTTTAGATTCTTGATATTTTTCTTTTTTACTAAGTACAGCGTCATACATATGTATTTTATCATAAAAAGAATGCACCGATCCTTTTGAATTAATTAATACCGATCTATTAACTAATTTATTTTTTTTGTTTTTTATAATAAGGGAACCAATTAATATCCATTTTTTATAATCTTTTGCTAATTTTTTAATGCCCTTTAAATAAAGATCATTTTTCATGGATGTGCAGATGCTTAAAAGTTTTTTTTTGTTTAATGAAAAAAGAGAAGAAGCTTCTGGTGTTAAAATAAAATCAGTTTTTTGTTTAACAGCTTTAACGATTAGTTTTTGAGTTATTGTTAAATTATTTTTTATATTATCGTTAGATTTAAGTTGTATACAGGAGACTCTGAACATCACTTCATTATAGAAGATGCAAAATTCCAATTACAATCAAAACTAGGAATATAAACTCCTGAAATATTGACGTTACCAAAACTTTTTTCCAAAACTTTAGACCAGTTATCTACTTGTTTAGGTTTTTTGTCTTTACTACCCACTTGTGCTGTTATCACTCCGCCTGGCTTTAAAATTCTTTTTAAACCTTTCATATTTTTTCGAGCGAGATCAATACAGTATTGATCATCATTAAGATCAACAAAAATTTTATCATATTTTGAGTCTTCCACTGATTTAATGCTTTCAAATGCATCACCCCAAAAAGTATTTACGTTGTTGCTTTTTTTAACTTTGGAACAAACTTTGGGTAGATGTCTGTAACAAGATTCTACTATTTCAGGATCAAGCTCGTACCAGTCAATGTAATTAGTGTTGTTGTCTAAACATTCTCTTGCAACACCACCGTCGCCCCCGCCAATAATAGCAACGTTATTATTTTTTTTACTTAAATCATAACTTGATTTAAAAAAAGTTGAACTGTAAATTTTTTCATCTTTTTCTGCAACTTGGATCTCGTGATCGATAAAAAGCGCATTACCGAATTCTTCTAAGTTCATTATTTCTACAAATTGTCCAACTTTAGAGGTAAAAGTTTCTAGTATATTGTTGACTACATAATATTTTTTTTGCCCAGGAGTACTATAAATATCATCATATAAACTTACATTGTTACGTTCGAAACTGTTTACCACAACTCTTTCATGCTCAATTTCTTTTTTTAATATTTTTAAGGCAACTTTAGGGTGAACATTACCGCATGTAAAAAAATCAAAACTAATAACACCTCTTTCAGGAAAGGTATGAAAACTAAAATGACTTTCCGACAATAAAGCTACTAATGTAAATCCTTGAGGTTGAAACGTATGACTACTAACATTTAAAATTTCGACTTTGGCTGCTTTGGCAATTTTATAAATAATTTTTTCATAAAAAGATTTTGGATAATCTTTTTTCACGCCTAGAAAATCTAATGTGATGTGCTCTCCAACTTTGATCATAAAAAACTAGTCCTTTTTATAATTTTTCATCTTACCTAAAACTATCTTCATTTCATTTTTAGAAAGTATTTTAGGAATACCAATTCTTAGGGCATTAATATATTGATTACAAATATTTTCGATCTCTTGTGCTAGCTCAAAAGATTTTTCTAAATTTTCTCCAAATGCAATCTGGCCGTGATTTCCAATAAGGCATGCTGATCTATTTTTTAAAGCAGATAAAATATTATTCGATAACTTCCTGGTACCAAAAGTTGCGTATTTTGTACACTTTATATCCTCACCACCTCCAACAGCAACCATGTAATGAAAGGCAGGTATAGATTTTTGGTGAGACGAAACTGCTGTCGCGTATATAGAATGTGCATGAACAATTGCTTTTGCATCTTTTTTATTAACATAAATATCCTGATGAAATCTCCATTCTGATGATGGAATTCCTTTTTTTCTATCGAATCTTCCTTTTAAAGAAACAAAAATGATATCTTTAAGTTTTAACGAAGAATACTTCATGCCAGATGGAGTAATATAAAAACCATCTATTTTTTTTTCTTTAGCTCTTACAGATATGTTTCCAGATCTTAAGGCTGATAAATTGGTAGAATTTAATTTTTTAGAATATTTGATTACTTCAAATTTTAATTTATTCACTTATTTAGATATCTGTCTTAAAAAAAACTATTGATTTATCAGAGTGTATAAGATTATTTTTTAATTTTAATACGTTTTTCATCAATTTGGGCAAATTTTGTTTTATCTAGATGCTGGCTAAAAGGTCCTTGTTTTACTTCAATTATAAAGCAATTTTTAATAACTTTAAACCCATGGGAACCATCCATTAGGATTAAAATTTGATTTTTATTTACAATTTTACTAAATAAATATTTCTTATTATTTTGATAAAAATCCACTCTTAGAGATCCTTTTTTTATTAAAAGAATTTCTGTAGTTTTTTTAATTTGTCTTAAATTATAATTATGGGTATGCGGTTTTATATAATGATTTGATTTATGATTAATAAAACCTAACTGTAGTGTTGAAGAGTTTGGTGTTACAAAATTTACACCAGATTTAAAAAATTCTTTTTCTTGTACTATAATTGCAAATAATTTTTTTTTATATATAATTTTTTTTAATCCGACCATAAATTATTTTTCTAATTTTATATCATTCTCCATCATAATAGATATGATTTTATCTATGTTGGTTTTATTCTTAAAGTTAAAGGTTTTTTTAGCTTTCTTGAAATCACCAATTAATGTTGCATTTTTTATCGGTCTAAGTAATTTTTTATTTACAACCAAGTATTTCTTGTAATCTAAGCCAACGTATTCAAAAGATTTTTTTAAAAAGTATTCTACGCTATAGCTTTTCCCGGATGCTATAATAAAATAATCTGGCTTTTTAAGTTGCATTATTTCATAGGCTGCTTCAACATAGTCTTTTGCATAGCCCCAATCAATTTTAGCCCTTATATCACCGAGTTGAATTTTTTTTTGCTTTCCGTAGTAGATTCTTGCTACACTTTTCGTAATTTTTCTTGTGACATATTCTTCTGGTCTTATTTCAGACTCATGATTGTAAAAAATAGCACTGTAAATTTTTAAATTATAAACTTTTTTATACATTTCACATGCGTAATAGGCGGTGACTTTTCCTAAAGCATAAATACTTAAGGGGGAAAATTTCTCTTCTTCGTTTTGTTTTTTTTTTTTGGTGTCACCAAATATATTTGAAGATAGTGGTTGAAAAAATTTAGATTTAGGAGAGTGATTTTTTATAATTTCTAATAATTTAACTACAGAAGAACCTGTTACATCAAATGAATATGTTGGTACTTCAAAACTCCATCTAACATGGTCTTGATCTGCAAAATTATAAATTTCATTTGGTTTTATTTCTCTAATAGTTTTCTCAATAGAAATGAGATCTAGTAAATCTCCATGACGAATTTTAAAATTTGGGTGATTTATTAATTCTTTTAGATTGCCTAGATTCCCGGTCGCAGATTTTCTTACAAGAGCGTAAACATCAAAATTTTTTTTTACTAAAAATTTGCATATAAAAGATCCATCCTGCCCAGTAGCACCTAGTACTAATACTTTCTTTTTTTTCATTTTTTTCCAATTACTTTCATATTAGGGAATGGTACTATAAATTTTCCTCCTTCATTCAACCATTTTTTTTCTCTGTTAATAAATTCTTTTATAAAACCCCACGGGGTAACAAAAAAGAAATCTGGCTTAAGTTTTTTAGCTTCTTTTTCTGAAATAATTTTAATACCAGAGCCAATTGTGTATTTGCCCCATTTAAAGGGTGATCTTTCTGCGGCATAAGGAATAATTTTTTTATTTAATCCATAGTATTGTAAAACAGTATTACCTTTTGTTGAAGCACCATAAAGAAATATTTTTTTTCCTGCTTTATGTTGGGCTTTTATAAATCTAAGAGTCTTATTTTTATTGTCTATCACGCGTTGTACAAAATTTTTCATCATTTTCAGAACATTTTCATTTGGTAATTTAATACTACCAGTTTTAAATTTTCTACAATAAAAACGGTAACTACCACCATTAATTTCATTTTTAGAAATTTTAAATATTTCTAAACCATTGTTTTCAAATAAATATTTTATTGAGCTAAAAGAATAAAACTCAATATGTTCATGACAAATATTTCCAAGATCATTTTTTTCTATCATCGACTTTAAGCTCATTAGCTGAGCAACAAAAATACCATCTTCGCTCAAAGAATTGGCGGCATCTCTTATAAATTTATTTGGATCTTTGAGATCATAAAACATTCCAATTGCCGTAATCAGTTTTGGTTTTTTTAATTTATTTTTTTTTAAAATTTTAAAAAGTTCTTTGCTTGACCAAAAATTATTAATTAAAAAAGTACAATTTTTTTTAAGCTCTTCTTTTAAATTTTTTGCTGGTTCACAACCAATAGTTTTAAATTTACTTTTTTTAAAATATTTTAACAAAGTGCCGTCATTGGCTCCAATATCTAGTATTATGTCATTTTTTTTTAATTTTGCTTTTTTAACGCAGTCTAAATATAATTCTTTCAAGCCATCCCTCATAGTTTTTGTAACTCCTGACTTGTACCAATAAAATCTTCTGTACATGATTTCTTGTGGTGCTAAATGTGAAAGTTGAATAAGCGTACACTTTTTACAATAAAGTAGATCAAGAGGAGATTTAACTCCTTTAAAAATTTCTTTCTTGCTAACAAAATTGCTTACGTACAAATTACCAACATTAAATAATGATTTGAGGTGATTATGTTTACACAGTAAGCATTTTGATACTTTTTCTATTTTTTTTAACATTTTCAGAGTTTAAAGTTGATGCAAGTTTAATTATTATTAACTTAGTTTATTATTATGTTATTGTAAAAAGATAAATTTATAATATCAATAATTATACAAAAAAAAATGAAAAAAATATATATAGAAACGCCAGTAGGTGAAATAATTGATAAATTGACTATTCTAGAAATTAAAAAAAAATATATTTCTAAAAAAAATGATCTATTACATATTAATAAAGAATATTCTTCCTTGAAGGAATCTCTTGAAAAACAAATAAAAGTTGATCACCGAATAAAAAAATTATGGAAAAATTTATTAAACATAAATAAAAAAATATGGGATATGGAAAACTACAAGAGAGACGTACAGAAACATTTAAAAAAAATTACCCAAGTAGCTACTAATGTCTATAAATATAATGATGATAGAGCTAAAACAAAGCTAAAAATTAATAAAATAACTGGTTCTAACACAAGAGAAATTAAAAAATATTCTAAATATTAATTTTTGGTATTATACAAAAGATTAAAAAATTTTTCAAAATGTACCTGAAAATAAAAATCATAACTTTTTTCTCCATGAACCTGTCTTGCTGGAAAATGAGGACAAGCTTCTAGTAATCTCGGAGACTTCAATCCTTCGGCAATATCTATCCCTAATGTTGAGTTGCCAATATGGACTTTACTACTTTTTATTATCATTGCCATGTCTAAAAAATTTTTACACTCATAAAATTCTAAATTTTTTAGTTCTCTTCTGAGATTTAGATACTCCTCATATGTGCCAATATAATAAGATTTTTCAAATTTTTCTAAAAAGTTATAACTTATAAGGTGATTTTGATATCTAGGAGATCTACATATTGTGATTTTATTCTTCATGTCTGGATGATCTTCAACTTCTAAATATTTATTGCTTAGATCTGGCTGCACTCCTGCTACATGGAACCCATATCGATTATTATCAAATAATAAATTAAGCGGTAATTCTCTAATTAAATTAAAGTCGATATCAATGTCTTGACTACTAAAAACGTCTACTACACTTAAATAGCTTTGCTTTTTTAGCAATGGAAGCAACATATTATAAATTTTTTTATTAAAAAAAAATTGACCAGCGGGATGGTCTGGGTAGTGGTTTGTGATAGGTAAATCTAACTGAATATAAAGTTTGCATATGTGAGTTTTGGATATTTCTTTTAAAATCGGTAAAATATTTATTATATCTCCTGTGTGACCTGAATGAAGAAATGAAATCTCTTTTTTTTTTGTTAAATTTTCTTGTATTAAATTAATATAATTTTCATATTTATTTTTAAATAATATTTTTTCTTTTTCAATTTTTGCTAAATTGATACTTTCTTTGTACTTATTTCTGTTAAAAACTTTGTAAAAAAATTGTAACATAAAATTATTTTTAATTTGCATAAAATATTTTTTCTTTTTTATTCTTAAGAAATATTGCTTTGATTAAATAATTTTTTTATTTCTTTCTCAGATGCAACACAAATGCCTTTTTCTGTAATTAATTTCGTAACTAGTCTAGCAGGAGTAATATCAAAAGCTAGATTCATTGCCTTACTTTTTTGTGGGTAAATTAAAATTTTTTGGAGTTTATTGTCTTTATCCAGCCCTTCGATGTGTGAAAGTTCTGCTTCATCTCTTTCTTCAATTGGTATTTCTGTGGGGTCTTTTATCTCCCAATCAATTGTTGAACTTGGAAGAGCTACATAAAAAGGAACGTTGTTGTCTTTTGCGGCTAAGGCTTTTAAATAAGTACCAATTTTATTACATACATCCCCAGTTGATAATGTTCTGTCGGTACCAACAATGCACATATCAACTTGACCTCTATTCATTAACAATCCACCAGCGTTGTCGGTAATAATTGTATTGGGTACCCCCTCCTCATTTAATTCAAAAGAAGTCAAATTAGCTCCTTGATTTCTAGGTCTTGTTTCATCTACCCAAACATGGATTGGAATGCCTTTTTTATGAGCGTGATAAATTGGTGAAGTTGCTGTTCCCCAATTTATTGTGGCGAGCCACCCAGCATTACAATGTGTTAAAATATTAACAGTATCTTTCTTTTTATTATAAATTTCTTCAATTATTTTTAATCCATTGAGACCAATATTTTTACAGAAATTTACATCTTCATCACAAATTGCTTTTGCTTCTTTTAAAGCAATTTTTAATATTTCATCACTATTAATACCTAATAATTTTTTCATCATACGATCGACTGCCCATTTTAAATTTATAGCAGTAGGTCTCGATTGAATTAAATCTTCTGAACTTTTTTTAATAAATTCTGGATCATTATTTTCTTTAACAGCCAAAAAAATCCCATAAGCAGCTGTTCCGCCAATCAAAGGGGCACCTCTGACTTCCATTATTTTGATTGCATTAATTGCATCTTTAATTGTCTTAAGGTTTTTAACGATAAATTGATGCGGTAGTTTAGTTTGGTCAATAATTTTAACTACGTCATTTTCATGCCAAATTGTTCTGTATTCGTTATTTTTAATTCTCATTTAATAAGAACTCTCCCAGCAACAGTTTTTAGTTTTTCTATTGTCTTTTTAGTTCTTTTTTTAGGATCCGTTATTATAGCAACGTCTAAACAATCATTAGCAGGATCTTTTTCTACCGAAAAATCTTTAAATGTTTTTATAACTTCCCTAATCATGTTCTGTGCATTAGATGCATTTTTCTGCAGTGTTTGAATAACCATACTAACGTCAACTTCGTCATGATCAGGGTGCCAACAATCATAATCGGTGACCATTGCAACTGTACAATACCTGATCTCGGCTTCTCTTGCCAATTTAGCTTCTGGCATATTGGTCATGCCAATAACATCGGCGCCCCAAGATCTATAAAGATTAGACTCTGCTAAAGTTGAAAATTGTGGCCCCTCCATAACAATATAGGTTCCACTTTTTTGATTTTTTATATTTAATTTTTTCAAAGCAGACTCACAACATTTAGATAAGCCTGGACTAGTAGGTTTTGCCATTGAAACATGTGCTACAATTTCGTCATCAAAGAAAGTTTTAATTCTTGAAAAAGTTCGATCAATAAATTGATCTACAATTACAAATTTTCCTGGCTCTAAATCTTCTTTTAATGATCCAACAGCTGAAATTGAGATAATATCTGTCACATCGAGCTGTTTCATTGCGTCTATATTTGCTCTAAAATTTATATTCGTAGGATTAATCATATGTCCTCTAGAATGTCTTGGTATAAAACAAATCTCTTCACCGCTTAGTTTTGCAATTAAGATTTCGTCTGATGGTTCTCCCCATGGCGTTTTAATTTTTTTCCAGGTTGTCTTTTCAAAACCTTCCATTTTATAAAAACCACTACCACCAATTATCCCGAGTTTTCTTTTTTTCATCATTTAATTATTAATAGTTTTTTGCTACATATAGAAGCTAAATATGGATTTAAAAAAACATATAAGATCTATTCAAGATTATCCTAAAAAGGGAATTTTATTTAGAGACATAACAACTTTAATTGAAAATCCCACAGCTTTTAATTTTGCTATTGATAAAATTGTTGAAATATCAAAAAAAATTAAATTTGATAAAGTTTCAGCAATAGAATCTAGGGGGTTTATATTTGCGTCAACTGTTTCTTACTTGACAAATAAGCCTTTAGTTTTATTGAGAAAGAAAGATAAATTACCTGCTGATAGATATTCTGTAGATTTTCAACTCGAATACGGTGAAGCAACAATTGAGGTACACAAAGATTCAATTGGTAAAAATGATAGTGTCTTAGTAATAGACGATCTTGTTGCAACAGGGGGCACAGCAGAAGCTGCAGCGCAGCTAATTGAAATGTCGGGTGGCAAGGTTGCAGGGTTTATTTTTATTATAAATTTATTTGATTTACCTGGAAACAATTTACTTAAAAAAAAATCTTACTTTACTGAGAGCTTAATAGAGTTTCCAGGTCACTAAATTTCTTTCTGGGTCCATGTCTTAGGCGTAAGTTCATTATTTATTTCTATTTCAA
>MDTF01005922.1_pt1 | contig 13299 bp, 14 predicted proteins | sample 811191 | NCBI WGS metagenome assembly MDTF01 (sample SAMN05326649, study PRJNA326480) | marine metagenome | isolation source: seawater | place: Southern Ocean | collected 2011
ATCTGGATTATGGAAAGGCTACAATTTATGGAATCTTTATAAAAAAGCTCAAACGCCATTAAGTTGGCATAAAGAATTATTTGATTATGGAAAAAAAATTGGTATTACGGTTTTTAGTACACCATTTGATGAAACGGCAGTTGATTTTCTAGAAAAATTGAAATGTCCATTATACAAAATTGCCTCATTTGAAATGACGGATATACCTTTAATCAAAAAGATTGCTTTAACCAAAAAACCTATGATTATTTCTACAGGAATGGCATCATTAGAAGAAATTGATGTAACTTTTAAGGTAGCAAAGAAATTTGGTGCTAAAAATATAATGCTTTTATATTGTGTTAGTAATTATCCTTCAAGAAATGAAGACTTTAATCTTAATAATATCAAGATACTTAAAAAAAAATTTAATTGCCCTGTGGGTTTATCGGATCATTCTATAGACAATAAAGTGGCTTTTGCTGCAATTTCGGCAGGAGCAGAAATAGTAGAGAAACACATAGGTCTTGAAAATCAAAAAAAAGGACTTGATATTAAATTCTCACTAAAAGGAAAAGAAATTAAAGAATTTAGAAAAAATATTGATGAAGCATATAATTTACTTGGAAAAGAAACTTTTTTTAGAAATAGCTCAGAAAATAAAAGTAAGATTTTTAGAAGATCAATATTTTCTAACAAAAAGATACTTAAAGGAGAAAAATTTAGCAAAGAAAATATAAGAAGAATAAGACCAGGTATTGGATTGCCTTCAATCTATTATGAAAAAATTTTAGGAAAAAAATCTCCTACTTTAATAAACAAAGCTGAACCATTAAGCAAAACTCTAATAGAAAAACTTAAAATCAAGTAATTATCACTCTATGAATAAAGTCTTAAAGCAAGATAGAGATAAAAAAAATTAATGACAAATAAGCTCATTCCATATAGCAGGCAGAAAATTTATTTAGACGATATTAAGTATGTTAATAAAATTTTAAAAAGTAATTTTTTAACTACTGGACCAATGGGTGAACACTTCGAAAAAAAATTTTCTAATTCTGTAAATTCAAAATTTGCTATATCTGTTAACTCAGCTACCAGCGCTTTGCACATTGCCTGTAAGGCACTTGGTTTAGGTGTGGGGGATTATTTATGGACATCACCTAATAGTTTTGTTGCTTCATCCAATTGTGCATTATATTGTGGATCTAAAGTGGACTTTATAGATATTGAACTAAATAACTATAATATTGATATTGCGATTTTAGAAAAAAAATTAAAAATAGCAAAAAAAAATAAGAAATTACCAAAAATTATTGTACCTGTTTTATTTTCTGGACATCCCCACGATATGTCTAAACTTAAAAAATTAAGTAAAGAATATAATTTTAGAATATTAGAGGATGCATCACATGCTCTAGGGGCTAAATATTTTGGAAATAAAGTAGGCAGTTGTAAATATTCTGATATTACAGTATTCAGTACACACCCTGTAAAAATGATTACTACTGGTGAAGGTGGAGTAGCAACAACCAATAATCAAAAATACTACAAAATTATGAAAATGCTTCGATCACATGGCATTACAAGAGAAAAAAAGGATTTTGTTAATAAGAAATATAGTAGCACTCATTATGAGCAACATATGCTTGGATTTAACTATAGATTAAGCGATATACAGGCAGCTCTTGGAGTTACACAACTAAAAAAAATTAATTACTTTTTAAAACAAAGAAGAATTATTAAGGATTTTTATGATGAAAAATTAAAAAAATTTCCATTTATTTTACCATCAGAAAAAAAATATATTACATCATCTTGGCATTTATACCCTGTACTTTTAGATACAAAATATACAACAAAAACTAAGGATGATTTAATCAAATATTTAAGAAAAAATAATATTTTTGTAAATACTCATTATATACCTATTCCATGTCATCCGTATTATAAGAAATTAGGATTTAGAGAAAAAAATTTTCAAAACAGTGTATTTTTTTATAAACATGAAATTAGTCTTCCAATATATGTTGGTTTGAGTAAAACTGATCTTAAATATATTATTTCAAAGCTGGCAAATTTTTTCAAAATTAAATAATTATTAATAAAATAAATTTTTAGTTTAACTGGGATAAATATTATGAAAATTTTAGGAGTAAATTATTTAAGCGAGTCATCAGTTACTCTAATAGAAGATGGTAAAACTTTTTTTCAATAAGTGAAGAGAGGTTAAATAGAATTAAAAATTGGTATTGTAACCCTTGGCAATCGGTGCTGGAGGTGTAAACCTATTTGAAAGAATATTTTTAGGTTTACCGTCTATAGTAGTCTTAACAAGTGAGAATCAAGTAAAAAATATTAATGGTGCAAATAAAAGAAAACTAATTGAGTATCTAGGGAAATATAAAAAGATTAAGCCTATAAATATTTCAAATAAACTCCAATTTTTAATTGATAATCCAAAGAAATTTCAAAAATTGGCTAACAATTGTTATAATTGTATTAAAACAAACTCGCATAGAAATATTTTAAAATTGTTAAATATTAAAAATATCAACTAGCCATAATCTTTATTATTAAATTTATTAAACTAATTAATTTTGATAGAGGTTATATAAATTTGTAGATTTTTAAAAAATGAAAAAACTTAAAATATTTAAAGCTAAAAAGATACTTCATAATAATGGTCAAATAATAGTTTTTGAAAAATCAAGTAAAATTGATTTTAATTTTAAAAGGGTATTTATTGTTAAATCAAATAAATCAAAAATTAGAGGAAAACATGCACATAAGAGATGTGCTCAACTACTAAACTGTCCTATTGGGTCAGTTGAAGTGCAATGTGAGACAAAAAATAAAATTAAGTATTCATTCATGTTAAATCAGCCAGAAAAATACTTAATTATCCCACCTATGGTTTGGGCAGTTCAAATTTATAAAAAAGATAATACTATTTTGACAGTTATTTGTGACAAAGTGTTTAATGAAAAAGACTATATTCGAGATTACAATAATTTTTTAAAATATTAGCTTTAAATAAAATTAAACAAATGAAAAAAATTACTATTGGGCTAGTCACTTATAACAGGCCCATTCTTTTGAGAAGAGCAGTACAATCAATCTTAAATCAATCTTACAAAAATTTTGTATTATATATAGGTAATGATTATATTAGTGAGGACATAACTTTTTCCTCTTTAGGCATAAAAAAAAATGCCAATATTATAATATACAATCATAAAAAAAACTTGGGGGAAAGAGAAAATCTTAATTTTTTATTAAAAAAAAGTAAAACTGAATGGTTCTGTTGGTTGGGAGATGATGATTTTTTACATAAAGATTTTTTTAAGATCTTATACAACGGTACTTTAAAATTTAAACAACACAAAATAGTTGCAAGTTACTCTGATTATTCTAGGAAAAAATTTAAAATTGATAAAAGAAACAATAATTATTTATTATTTAAAAAAGAAGATTTTTTAATTGGCTACACATCAAAAAATATTAGGCTAATAGGTACTTTTGGTTTAATTAAGACAACTATCTTAAAAAAACTTGAAGGAATACCCAAAACTGGACCATCACTAAAAATTAATGGTATAAAAACAAATCACTATCCGTATTGTGACCCTCTGCTTGCAATGCTGTTGAGCAAAGAAGGTAAAATTATCTGGATAAATAAAAAATTAGTTTATTTAAACACAGACTCCAATTCCATTACTGCAAGGACCACAGAATATAAAACCTATGTCGCAGCTGAATATTATGTACTCCAAAAATTAAGAAATATTACTAAAAACTTTAAAAATAAAATACAGAAAAATCAAGTATTTGACAATATGATAAAATGGTTTTTCATTAATAGAGCAGGCATTATTGAAAGAAGAAATCCTTTTATAAATATTTTTTTTTCTCTAAAACTAATTATTGACACATTTGTTCTATTTAATAATCATTCAAAAAAAAATTTACAACTATCATTTAATCATGTGTTTGAAATTCTAAAAGCAATTTTCAGATCAGCAAAAAAAAAATAAATTGAAAAAAAAAACCTTTTATATTTGGAGTGGAGTTTATAAAAACTTTAAGGATGCTAATAAATTTAAGGTGGGCATGGGATTCAAGGGTAAAATATGGAAAAAAGAACAAACTAAAATTTTTGATTTATGTAAGGACTGTTCATTAGCACAAAAGCCAATTCCAAAACTTTATAAAGAAAGAAACATGGGATTAATATCTATATTAAAAAATATTTTTAAGAGAAAAAAAAAGATTAAAATCTTAGATTATGGTGGAGGATTCGGTATTGCCTATTATGTCCTAAAAGAAAAATTTAAAGATGATGTTAAGTTTTTTATTTATACAATTCTGGAAATATCAAATGTTTGTAAGTTTGGAAAAAAATTAAGTCCTAATATAAAATTTACAACTAAAGTTAATAATAAAATTAATTATGATCTATTGTACAGTTCTTCGGCACTCCAATATTTTAATAATTGGCACAAGATTATTGTAAAATTTACTAAATTAAAACCTAAATTTATTTTTTTAGCAGATACTTTTGCGGGAGATATTCCTAGCTATGTTAGTCTTCAAAAATATTATGATAGCAAAATTCCTCATTGGTTTATTAATATTAATGAACTTAATAAACTATTTTTGAATAATGGATATAAGCTAGTTAGCAAAAAAACAACTGTTGCAACAAGACTAAAATTTAAGACTATTATACCGATGCAAAATTTTAAAAAAAAATATGTTTTAAAAAATACTTTAAATCTTTTATATGAAAAAATTTGATAAAAATGTTAACGTAGAAAGAATTTATGATTAATCTCTTTGAATTAAAAAAACAAAATATACACCTTAAGAATCCTATACTAAAAAACATAAAAAAAGTTCTAGAAAGTGGAACGTATATTTTAGGAAAAGAAGTTAAAAAATTTGAAATTGCTTTTGCTAAGTATTGTAAATCTAAGTATGCGGTAGCAGTTAAAAATGGAACAGATGCATTAATATTGAGTTTAAGAGCTTTTGATATTAAACCTGGTGACGAGGTTATTACCACTAGTCATACGGCTCTAGCAACAATTGCTGCGATTTTATCTATTGGGGCAAAACCAGTAATCGTCGATATTGATAAAGATTATTATACTATTGATCCAACTAAATTAAACTTTTCTATTAATAAAAAAACAAAAGCAATTATTCCGGTACATATTTATGGTCAACCTTGTGATATGCAATCTATTATAAAAATAGCAAAGAAAAATAAAATTGCAATCATAGAAGATTGTTCACAAGCACTTGGTGCTAAATATAAAGATAAAAATGTAGGGACATTTGGAAAAATTGGTACATTTAGTTTTTATCCCACTAAAAATCTTGGTGCCATGGGTGATGGTGGTATGCTGATTACAAACAGTATGTTGATTTATAAGAAACTAATAAAATTAAGACAATATGGATGGGATAATAAAAGAAAAACTACTTTTCCAGGTATTAACTCGAGGTTAGATGAAATTCAAGCAACTATACTGAATATAAAATTAAAGAAACTCGATATTGAAAATTCTAAAAGAATTAGGATATCTAAAATTTATAAAAAAAAAATATTAAACAAAAATATTATTTTACCAAAAACAAAAAAAAATTCTAAACATGTTTTTCATATTTTTGCTATTATGACAAAGAAGAGAAGTCAATTGATTAGATACCTCAGAAACCAAAAAATCTTAACAGGGATACATTATTCTGAGCCAGCGTGTTTCAGCAAAGGTTATAGAGAATTTTGCAAATTTAATGTAAAAAATTTAAAAAACACAATTAAGGTATCTAAAGAAACATTAAGTATTCCAATTTATCCAGAATTATCTAATTATGATATGAATAAAATTATAAAAATAATTAATAAATTTAAATAAACTAGTGATTGATAAAATAATTAAAGAAGATAAAATTTATGCAATAATCATTAAATCTGATTATTCAAAAGATGGAATTGAGTTTTTTACACCAGATGATTTTTCACAACAATTAGCTTACATGAAAAGGCCTAAAGGTTACAATATTAAGCCTCACATTCATACGACCACTAATAAGAATATAAATAATACTCAAGAAGTCCTTTTAATAAAGTCTGGAAAGGTAAGAGTAGATTTTTATGATGATAAAAAAAACTATTTTATAAGTAAATTGCTGTTTAAAGGCGATGTTATACTACTGGCCTTTGGAGGTCATGGATTTGAAATTCTTGAAGAAGCAGAAATTATAGAAGTAAAACAAGGACCTTATGATGAGAGTAAAGATAAAACTAGATTTGAAAATGTCAAAGAAGATAAAATAAAAATTTCTTAGAATGACAAAAATAATAGTTCCAGTAAACACACCACTTCTAAAAGGAAATGAAAAAAAATATCTAAATAAATGTATAGATTCTGGCTGGGTAGGTTCGGATGGTCCTTTTGTGAAAATTTTTGAAAAAAAGTTTTCAAATTTAGTTAATAGAAAATATGGAATTGCTGTGTCAAGCGGAACAGCAGCGCTAGATGTTGCATTTGCAGCTTTAAATTTAAAGAAAGGAGATGAGGTAATATTACCAACTTTTACAATCATATCGTGCATAAATTATATATTAAGAATTGGTGCTATACCTGTATTTATAGATTCAGATCCAAAAACATGGAATATGGACACAAGTTTAATAGAGTCAAAAATTACTAAAAAAACTAAAATTATTTTAGTAGTACATATTTATGGGTTACCAGTTGAGTTAGATAATATATTTAAAATTTCAAAAAAATATAAATTAAAAGTAATCGAAGATAGTGCCGAATTAATTGGACAAACATATAAAAAAAAACCATGTGGTAGTTTTGGAGATATTAGTACATTTAGTTTCTATACAAACAAACATATTACAACTGGTGAAGGTGGAATGGTTTTGACAAATGACAAAAAATTAGCAATGAGATGCATGAGTTTAAGAAATCTTTTTTTTAACAATAAAAAAAGATTTGTTCATACAGAGCTTGGCTGGAATTATAGAATGTCAAATCTCCAAGCGGCAGTGGGTTTAGCTCAGTTAGAACAATTAAAAAAATTTGTAAAAATTAAAAGACATATAGGAAAACTTTATATAAATGAACTTTCAAAAGTTAAATATATAGATTTCCAAGTAAAAAAAACCAGCTATTCAGAGAATATTTATTGGGTTTTTGGAATAGTCTTGAAAAAAAATTCACCAATTTCTATTAATATTTTAACAAAAAAACTTTTATTAAAAGGTATTCAAACAAGACCCTTTTTTTATTGTCTTCATAATCAGCCGCTTCTAAAAAAATATAAAATAAAAAAAAATAAAAATTTTTTAAATGCAGAATATATTGCAAACAACGGTTTATATCTGCCAAGTGGATTAGCTTTAACAAATAAAGAGATAAAATTTGTTTGTAGTGAATTAAAAAAAATTCTAACAAAAAACTAAATTATAAAATTATGAAAAAAATTGGTATATATTTATCAGTTGGTCCTCACGCAGGTGGTTCATATCAATATTGTCTTTCCGTAATCGAAGCGATAAATGAAATTAAAAATAGAAAAATCAAATTTGTATTTTTTATTTTAGATTCTAAGTGGAAAAAAATATTACCTAACAAATTTGAGGCAATTAAAGTAGAAAAAAACACTTTTTCAGAGCGAATAGTGGGTTTAATTAGAAAAATTAATTTACCTATCGGGCTCCATAAGCTGATTTGTAAACTTTTAAGTAAAAAAATAAGACTTATGAATAATAGCAATTGTTCATACATTATTTTTCCCTCACAGGAGGATGAATGTGGAAATATACAACTAAATTCGATTACAATAATTCACGATTTAATGCATAGATATGAGGGGAGATTTGAAGAATATAACGATTTAGAATACAAAAAAAGGGAGCTGTGTTTTAAAAGGATATGTAAATATTCTAATAAAATAATAGTAGATTCACCTATTGGCAAAAAACATGTAATGGAAAGTTACAACTGCAAAAGTAATAAAATAAGTGTACTACCGTTTACAACACCAAAGTATTTAGAAAATTCCAAATTTATTGATATTTATAAGAAATACAAGATTCCAAAAAAAAAATTTATTTTTTATCCAGCACAATTTTGGGAACATAAAAATCATATTAATTTAATAAAGGCATTTAATATAATTAAAAAAAAAGGGATAAATATAAACTTAGTATTAGTCGGGAAAGAAAAAAATAATTTAGTAAAAGTAAAAAAGAAAATAGAAGATTATAATCTAAAAAAAAATATATTTATTCTTGGATACATAGATCAGGAAGATATTTTCACTTTTTATAAAAAAGCATCAATGATGTGCTTTGCTTCGGCTGCGGGACCTACTAACATTCCACCCATAGAAGCGATGTCTTTGGGGTGCCCTTTGGTATGCTCAAATGCTTATGGTATGAAAAAACAAGTTGGAAAAGGTGGTTTAATTTTTAATCCAGATTCTCCTAGCGATATGGCTAATAAAATTTATCAATGTTTCAAAAATAAAAAATCTAATAAAATATTGATAAAAAATGGTTTCAAACAATATTCTAAATTCAATAATAAAAATTTTAATATTCGTCTAAAAAAAATTATTTTTGCTTGAATAATATTTTAATATACCTTTTAAAAATAGTATTAATATAAATAATAAAAACTAACAATTTATTTTGATTATTGTTTAATCTAATTTTTGTTTCTTCATTTAAGTGATTCCAAAAACCATATTTACTTGAAAAACCTCCACTAGCAACAATACCAATTAATTCATCCTTAGATGTAGACTGTCCTTTAAAATTGTTATTTACTAACATTCGATAAAATAGATCATAATCAGCAGAACATCTATACTTTGTATTGTATAGTCCTAAAATTTTCTGAGTATCGTCTTTTATAAAAAAACCACTCGAGTGTGACGTCTGTGAATCAAAATTATACTTTATTCTATTAGCATTATATCCAGTTTTAATGATTTTGTTGTTTTGAAGATAGTTCCTCTCAACAGAACCAAATACAAATGAACAGGAGCTATTCATAAAATAATTACTTACAATTTCTATAGCATTTCCTTCATAAGTATCGTCAGAGTTGATAATTCCTATTATGCTTCCAGTACTAACAATTAAGCCAAAATTCATAGCCTCATATAATCCATCATCTTTAATATTGCACCAATAATCAATCTTATTTTTATATTTATTAATGATCTCACCAGTGCCATCTGTTGATGCACCATTAATAATAATATATTCTATATTTTCATAAGACTGATTGATTACACTATTGATAGTTTTTTCTAGTGTGTGGGCAGAATTTTTAACAACTGTTATTATTGAAAAAAGAGGCTTGTTAGCAATATCTTTTTTTACAATTCCATTTATTCTCATCCCACCTTCTTCAATGAAGTTAATTTCATCTATTAATGAGGTTTTGTTTATAAATTTTATCATTATTAAAATTGAAAGAATATATTAAACGATATAGTAAAATATCATAATTAAATAATATAATTAAATTTATAGATGCAAAAAAAATAAGACTTAATTTAGGATGTGCAAGCAGGCCTTTAAAAAATTATCTAAATGTAGATCAAGATAGCTTATCTGTAATTAAAAAAAGATATCCTAATTTAAATAAAATAAAAAATTTAAAAATTTATAATTACAATATATTCAAACTGCCATTTTTAAATTCAAGCGTTGATGAGATACGAGCAGACGGATTAATTGAACACTTGTCATTTGTCGAAGAAAAAAAATTTTTTTATGAAATTCAGAGAGTAATTAAAAAAAATGGAATAATTAGATTCTCTACAGTAGATTTTGAAAAATCAGTTAAACAATGGCTTAAGGCGAAAGATGAATGGATTGATTTTCACAGAGAAGATGATGAGGCAATCAAGAAAACATTTTGGTTCGGAACATATACTTATAAACCAACTAATAGATGGGGATATTTAGCAGCAACATTTTTTGGTAGTCAAAATGGTAAGGGTCAATATCATAAAAATGCCTACACAAAAAAAAAGCTTAGATCAATTTCTAAAAAATTAGGTTTTAAAGTAGTAGAATTAAAAAATTTTAGATGGAAAAAAAACAGAGACCACATGATTAATTTGATAGCAAAAAAATTATAAATTAAACTATGAGATTAATTTTAACAGGTGGCCTTGGTCATATCGGAACTGGTTTGTTAAATAAAACCTTTAAATTAAATAAATTGAAACAAATTATTGTAATAGATAATACAATCTCTGTTAAACCTAATATTTTATTTGGGTTTAAAGCAAAGTTGCCAACTAAATTCATAGATGAGGATATTAAAAATTTTGATCTAAAAAATTTTTTAATTAAAGATGATATTATTGTACACTTAGCTGCGATAACTAATGCTGCAGAAAGCTTTAAAATTAAGAAAAAAATTTTTTCAAATAATTTTTTGATAACAAAAAAAGTTGTTGATGTAGCATCAAAAAAAAAAATTAAATGTATTTTTTTATCGTCAACTAGTGTCTATGGTTCAAATAATAAAATTATGTTTGAAGATGAGAAAAATAATTTAAATCCTCAAAGTCCATATGCTGATTGTAAGATAAAAGAAGAAAATTATATTAGAAAACAATCAAAAAAAAATAATTTACCAAGTGTAATATTAAGACTTGGAACAATATTTGGAACATCAAGAGGTATGAGATTTCATACGGCTGTAAATAAATTTTGCTACCAAGCCTCGATGAACATACCTCTTACAATTTGGAAAACAGCTTATAACCAAAAAAGACCATATTTAGATATTGAAGATGCAATAAAATGTATTGAATTTATAATAAATAATAACTTATTTGATAAGCAGATTTATAATGTTGTAACAAAAAATATAAGTATAAAAAATTTATTAAAAAAAATAAAACAATATAAAAAAATAAAAATTAAATTTGTGTCCAGCAAAATTATGAATCAACTATCGTATGAAGCAAGTTGTGAAAAAATATTGAAAAAAGGTTTTAAATTTAAGGGAAATTTAGATCTTCAAATTAAAAAAACATTAAATTTATTGAATGGAATTAACCATGAAATGTAAATTCACAGGAAAGAAAATTAAACCATTTATGTCATTTGGAAAAATGCCAATAGCTAATGGTTTTTTAAAAAAAAAAGATTTTAATAAAGAGTTTTTTTACAATATGGAAGTTGCATTTTCAAAAGAAGTGTCACTTTTTCAAATTGCAGACCATCCATCCCCTAAAAAAATGTTTCATAAAAATTATCCATTTTATACTAGCAGCTCAAAAAATATGGTTGAGCACTTTAGGAAATATTTTATTTGGTCCAAAAAATTTCTGTTAAAGAATTCGAAAATAATAGAAATAGGATCTAATGATGGTTCATTTTTAGTTAATTTTAAAAAAGAAAATTTTGATTGTATTGGGTTTGAACCATCAAAAAATGTAAGTGATTATGCAGCAAAAAGAGGATTAAACTCAATTAATAAATTTTTTAATCTTAAATCGATTTCAAAAATAACAAATTATATTAATAAAACAGACTTAATATGTGCAGCTAATGCTATTTGTCATATCCCAGATATCAAAGAATTATTTACATGTGTTGATAAATTGCTTTCTAAAAATGGTGTTTTTGTTTTTGAAGAGCCTTATTTAGGATCTGTGTTTGAAAAAACCTCATATGATCAGATATATGATGAGCATATTTTTATATTTTCAGGAAGTGCAATTAAAAAAATAGCAAAAAAGTTTAATATGAGATTGATTGATATGATCCCACAAAAAACACATGGTGGCTCAATGCGATATGTTGTAACTAGAATTGATAATAATCATAATACTTCAAAGAGTGTAAAAAAAATTATATTAAATGAAAAAAAGAACAATCTGGATAGTGGCCTTTTTTGTAAAAAATTTAAAAATAATTGTGAAAAACTAAAAAAAGATCTCCAAAAAAAGTTAATTGAACTTAAGGCCAAAAATAAAAAAATTTTTGGTTATGCGGCAACTTCTAAAAGTACTACAATTTTGAATTATTGTAATATAGGTCCAGAAATTATTGACTTTATAACAGACACAACACCTGAAAAAATTGGCAAATATTCACCTGGAAAGCATATTCCAATAATAAATCATAATGAATTTTTTAAAAAAAATTATGATGTAGCGGTATTATTTGCGTGGAATCATCAAAAAGAAATATTTAAAAAAGAAAAAAAATTTTCCTTAAATGGAGGCAAATGGCTTACGTTTTTCCCCAATATTAAAATATGGTAAAATTTATAGTTCATCCTGGCTTTGTTAAGACTGGGTCAACATTTTTTCAAGAAAATATCATTCCGCATATCAATAATGCTTTGAATTTAGGAAAGCCTTATAATCAATCAAATGACCTGCAAGAGAACTTTAAAACTATAATTTACTCTAAAAATGATAAATTTAAAAAATTACTTTTAATAAAAAAAATTTCTAAAAAAATATTATTAATAATAAAATCTAAAAAAATTAATTCAATAATATTTTCTGATGAAGCATTTTTAGATTCAGAATCTTATAATCCAAAAAAAAATATTTTTTTTTTTAAAGAATTAATTAACAATCTTAAGAAAAAAACTAAAATTGATTTAGAGTTTATTTTAACAACTAGAGAGCAGTCTAAATTAATCATCTCAAGATTTGCTTATGCCCACCCAAATATACAAAATAGAAATTCTTCTTTAAAAAATTACATAGATAGTAACATTAAATCTAAAAGTTTTTTCTTTGAAAGCTTAAAATATTTTAAATTTCAAAATTACATTAAAAAAGAATTTAAATGTAATGTTAATATTATTCCATTAGAATTTTTAGAAAAAGATAAAGAACAATACTTAAAAATACTTAAATATATATTTTCAAATGATATAAATGTTAAAAATATAAAATTTTTAAAAAAAAATGTTAATAGCAAATATTTAAATTTTTATATCAAGAAAGGTAACTTTTGGTATGATTTTTATCTTTTGATACGTAAAATTAAAATTGTCATACCTAAAAAATATATTAAGTTTTTAAAAGATTATTTATTTCAAAAAATAAAATTTAATAAGAGTAATATATCAATAAAACATGATAATTACACCTCTAAAGCAATTTATGCATATTATGCTGAGGACAATAAAAAATTATTCATAAAAAAAAAAGTTAACTACCTGAAAGATTTTTAATTAACTTTTTTTTGAAGTATCTTTTTTAAATATTTTAATAAAAAATAACTTAAATTTTTGC
>MDTF01008837.1_pt1 | contig 13299 bp, 6 predicted proteins | sample 811191 | NCBI WGS metagenome assembly MDTF01 (sample SAMN05326649, study PRJNA326480) | marine metagenome | isolation source: seawater | place: Southern Ocean | collected 2011
GAAATAAATTCATCCCCTATAACAAAACCAGCCACTACTTGTGGAATTGATAAATTTCCATAAATATCTTGAGTGGTAACTTTAAATTCATAACTTTCTTCCTCTAAATCAGATAATATGGTGGAGTAAATTTCATTATCGTTATTAATATCAAATGTTTGTGTTGTGCCATTAAATTCTATAATTATTTGATTTGAGTTCCCGAGGAATTGTGTGTACCCCTCTAGCTGAGCTCTGTAATATCCTGGTCTAATGGTTAAAGTATCTAATCGTCCTGCATAAATTATTTCTCCATTTAAGTACTGCTCATGAACGGACTCTATATCTCCGCAACGCAGAAACATCAGTGATAATGCTGATAAAAAAAGCACTAAATAAGGTTTGGTTTTAAATATTTTCATGATTTAAATATATCTTTAGTCAACGATACTTCCCCAAAATGAGAGCTCTCCAATTACTGATACCATTTGATTATTCCAAGTTTCTAAATTTACAAATCGTATGTACTTGATATTGTATTGTTGTACGTTACTGTCAAAAACAAAATCCTCTCCATTATCTTGAAATAAATAATCTTCTTCGGTATTAGAACCTGGGGGTAATCCAGATGGTTTAAAAGATTCAAATTCACCCAGAAGTATCCAGCCATCCCCAGGATTTGAAGGACTGTAAATTGGTAAATTATCTAAATCCTCACGTCCATAAATTTGAAATCTTTTTGGGTTCCCATGCTTATACAATTCGGTACCACCTCTTTGGTATAGTTTAAACCTATTCAGTTTAGCTAATTGACCTAAACTAATTGTTAGCTGGTGTGGAAGCGCTAAAAAACTAGTGTGTCCACAATTCCATTGACTACTCCAAGATCCATCCCACATTTGATTTGCTGAAAACCCGTACTCACTAAAGCTTTCGTCTCCAGGCATTGGTTGAACAGAAAAAAAGCCTTTATCTAAAAATACATCCTCCAAAGGAGTGGTTTCTAATGTTTTTGTTATGGTTTGATTACCCCAACGATCTTCAACATAAATAATAAAAGTAGTAAGAATGGGGTCGTAGCCTCTAAAGCTGTATGAGCTATTTGCCTGGCTTGTATAAAAAGATTCTTTAAATACCTGATTCCCATCCAGGTCTATAATAGACATATTTAACGAAACATCGGCTCTAGTAGGATTTAGATAAGATATATTAATTCCCCCAAAATCTTGAGCACCTTCAATAGATTCCAATATGGCATGTATAGGAGCTTCTAGAGGAGAAATTGTTGTGGTAACTGCAACAGATTCATTATCACGTGTATCTATTGCTGTAACGTCCACGTTGTAGTCTCCAGTCTGTCCAAAACCAATAATGCTTAAAGTATCTATAACCGAAGAAACTATTACTTGTTTTGAAATACCGTTTTCGTCATTGTAAGCACCTCTTATGTAAAGCAAGTCTTGGTTTGTTGGTGGTGTAAATTTTATAACTGCCCCGCCAGGTCTGTTTTCAACAGAATTAATTTTGACAGCATCAGGTGGGGTTTCATCAGATCCGTAAGCACTTCGCTCCTCTTCTGTACATCCCAAAATTAAGAGTATACAAATTAGTGAATACCCTACATGAATATTTGTTTTTTCCATTTCCTGTTTAATAGTGTTTATTATTTTTACCATCCTGGGTTCTGAATTAAGTTAGGGTTTCTTAGCAACTCTGTTTGACTAATAGGCCACAAATAGTCTTTTGTTAGGTAGTTTCTGTAAAATATATTTTCAACTTGATAAAAGCCTTCAACGTCTGGCTTAAATATATTCCAACCTCTGATAGGCTTGCTAAAATATTCACCGGCAAGTTTCCATCGTCTTAGGTCCCAATAGCGATGACCTTCAAGCGCTAGTTCAATCATTCTCTCTTGATGAATTATAGCTCTCATACCCTCTTTTGTACTTGGTTTACTAGGGTTTGAAGAATGCATTTGCCAGCTATTGACTAGGTTTCCACCTTCATCCAATCCAGCTCTGTCTCTAACTCTTTGAATATATTCATAAACATCAGCATCTGGTACTGCCTTGGTTTCATTGGAAGCTTCAGCATACATTAAATATAAATCTGAAAGTCTTATAATGGGAAACGAATATCCTTTTATGGTGGAGCCTTCTAGTGAGATTATGTTTTCATAGTGCACTAGTTTTTTTGCGAAATACCCTGTAATTGAATAAATTTCAAATCCTTGTTTTCCAGAGGGAGCTCCAGCTTTAGCATTTAAATGTGGAATATTATTTATGTTTTCGGTCTCTAATGAAAACCATTTACCACCATCAAATCCTAAAGTAGAATAAAATCGAGGTTCTCGATAGGTATGAAGTTTTGCTGTCGCGTAATCATTTTCTATATAAAACTCATGATAATTTTCATTGTTAGCATCCAAAATAGGTGTTTGGACCACATCAAATCTATTTCCATATTCCCACGAAATGTCTTCATCAATTGGCACGCCATTTCGAGTATAGAAAGTTTCAACCATGTTTAATGTAGGAGCATGAGACTTTTTGGTATAGCCAAATAATGCAGAGTGGTCAGCAGACCACCTAGGCTGGCACCATTGTTGAAGCTCTCCTGTCCAATCAGCTGAAAAAGCCCATATTATTTCAGAATTAAAAGGTTCAGTAATCGCTGCTCTGAGACTCAATTCTTGTGTTACTTGGTCATTAATACCTCCATTTATAGGAAGCTGCTGATTAAATTGATACAAGAAATGCCCATTAGCTTCAGCGCTTTCAATGGCCTCCAACACCGCTTCTTTTGCCAATACCCACTTTTGTGGGTCATAGGATTGGTTGACCAAACTATTTCCTAGGTTGTCAACGAGACTACTAAAGTCTGAATTTCCGTTGTAAATAGGACTGGCGCTAAGCATTAAAATCTTAGCCTTTAGCGCTTTTGCTATTGGCATGGTTATTCGCCCCTTTTCTGTGTAGACATAATTAATTAAGCCTGGTAAATTCTCTGCTTCAATAACTTCATCAAGCAACTCTGTTAGATAGCCAACAACATCGTCAATAGAATCTCTGTATATATTCGTTTCTGAAGCGGTTGCACCGACAGGAATATTTGTTCTTACAATTGGAATAGGACCATACATCTGCATAAGCCAAAAATGATAAAATGCTTTGAGAACTTTAACTTCATCGAGCCAGCGAAGCCTTTCTTCCTCTTCAAGCCCTGGAACCGCGACTAAATTTTCTAAAAATATATTACAATCTCTTAAGGCAACAAAAAGACTGTGCGGTGCGCCTCTTCCACCTTCCCAGTAATTCAAGTAAGGACTGGAGGAGTTTTGCATTCCTTTTGCCACTCGAAAACTAGTTTCGTTGTTCATGTAAAAATCATTTTCAGCGTAATACCAAACTTCATCCCCTGCTAGCATCGAGAAATTCTGTTCCACATGCGCATGTTCAGGAATATAAGTATAGCAGGTTGAAAGAAAATTTTCTGCTGTGGATCGTGTATTAAAAGCTAAATCTATAGTCGCAATATTGTCTGGTACAACATCAAGATAATCATTTTCACATGAGGTGAAAATTAAAATGAAAAGTATAACTATTTTTTTCATGTTAGATTTTTAAAAATTTAAATTTACACCAATATTAGCGCTTTGCTGTATTGGATACCCAAGTCCGTTACCGCCCATTTCTACATCCCATAATTTAAACTTACTAAAGGTTAGTATGTTTGTGCCTGTAATATAAATCCTTGCAGATGACAAGTTAACTTTTGATGCTAACTTATTAGGGACTGAATAACCAAACTCAATAGATTTAAGCCTCAAGAAGGAGCCGTCTCGAAGCCACCAGGTACTGTTGCGATTATTATTGTCTATTAATTGATCGGAAAGTCTTGGCCATGCGGCATAAAGGTTTCTGTCGTTTTCAGACCAGTGGTCGTTTGCCCAAGCGTTTAGGAGGGCATTATTTCCAATAGCGCTTCCACTTGTATCTATAAAAGGAGAGGTATTAAACGCATCTATAAAAAATGAAGATTTTAGAGAGCCTTGAAAAAAGAATGATAAATCAAATTTTTTATAAGAACTAGAAATCCCAAATCCGTAAATTACTTCAGGAGTTGTTGGGAAGCCAATCGGAACTTCATCATTGACATCTATAATACCATCGTTATTTATATCTTTATATTTAATATCTCCAGCCATATAGTCTCCAAAAGTTTGCACTGGAGAATTTGCAATATCAGCTTCGTCAATAAACAAACGCTCTGCTATGTATCCAAAAGGTTGGGACAAATTTAATCCAATCCTTGAACGCCAAGGCAGACCTGCATTTGTATAATCTAATTCTTCATAAACTTCAAATTTGCTTGTTGCAAATGAAAAGTTAGCTCTAGCTGATACAAAAAGATCATCACTGAGATTGTCTTTATAGTCTAAAGTGACCTCAAATCCACTTGATGAGGCCTCTCCAACATTTGCTCTAAGAGGTGCTTGAAGCCCCATTGATGCTGGTATTTGCGCTCGGTCCATTAAAATATTAGAACGGTATTCTGTGAAATAATCTGCTTGAATATCAATAACTCCAAATAAGCCGAGTTCAAGCCCAACGTTTAACATCCTTGCTTTTTCCCAAGTAATTTGGTCATTTGCATAACGATCAATGCTGACGCCGTTAATATAGGTACCGAATTCTTGCCCAAAATTAGAACCCATGCCTCCGTTATTTAGATTTACTTGAGAAATATAGAAAAAACGATCATCGGCACTTCCAATTTGATCATTCCCAACAAGTCCATATGTGCCTTTGAATTTTAACTTTCTAATAGCATTTGAAAACGGCTCCATGAATTTTTCTTTCGACACATACCATCCAAGTCCAAATGAAGGAAAAAACCCGAACCGTTCTGACTTAGAAAATCTTTCTGAACCATTATATCCAAAATTAAACTCAGAAAAATATTTATCATCAAATGCATAAGTGAACCTTCCTGAGAGTCCTATGTTTCTGTAAGGTAGTGAGCTTTGAAGGTTTCCTGCATTGGCATATTTAAGTTCTCTTAAGATCCCTATTAACATTCCTGAAAGTTTGTGTTTTTCATTCAGCGTTTTTTTATAGTTTATTGAGCCCTCAAAATAAGATGAATTTGTTATGATTTTAGTACCTTCATTATACTCTAAATATTCAGTTCCTTGGTTTGGATTTAATGCTACTAAAGTGTATAGATCGCTTTGAAAATCATAATTCCCAAGCGAGTAGTAAAATGGATTGTACCGTCTTTCTAAGTTGTAAAACGAATAGCGCGATGTATTTGCTAATAATCTAAGGCTCATCCCCTCTGTTAAAAAGTCTAAGTTTTGCTTAATTTCAACGGTTGCTAAAAAGTTATTATAACTCTCATCTTTATAGCCTCTCATCAAATCTGCATATGGGTTTAAGTACCCTCCAAACTGACCTGTGTTTCCAAAAAGCACATGAGATGAGTTTTGAAATTGTGCATCTGGCTCATAAAATTTAGGATATAGTACAGGATTTGCTTGCATTGCCTTTCTATATATAGCTTCTCCACCATCAATTGGTCCTATATAATCATCAAAATTTCCATTAAATCTGAGAGCTACTTCAGTGGTTGGGGTTAGATTTACATTAATGTTGGACCTCAACGAAATACGCTTAAAATTAATGTTGTTATTAAAATTATTTCGAGGGTCCACCTTTAAGTTCCCATTATCTGAATTTACGGTAGTTGCTAAGTAATATTTAGCAATTTTACCACCACCACTTACATTGAAGTTAAATCTACTGTTTAGCGTATAATCTTCAAGTAATTCATCAAACCAATCTACAGTGGGATAGGCCATTTTGTTTCTATTGGGATCTTTAGAAATTAATATTTTTTCTAAGGAATATATTCTACCTCCTAGAGCATTTCTGGTAACTAAAGCTTCGTTGTGTAATGTCATATATGTTATTGGGTCGGCTATTTCAAGAGATCGTGTTGGTGCTGAGTACGATTTCTCATAACGTACATTAATTTTAACCACGCCTTCCTTTCCAACTTTTGTAGTTACTAAAATAACTCCATTTGCCCCCCTCGCTCCATATAAGGATGTGGCGGTTGCATCTTTCATTATAGAAAAACTAGCAATATCATCTGGTTGTAACCGAGCTAAATCTCTCGAAGTTGTTTCTATACCGTCAATAAGGATTAGTGGAGACCTTGCATATCCAAAGGTACTAACACCTCTAATAAAAAATTCAGCATTATCTCTCCCAGGCTCACCACTTCTTTGATAGGCTATAACCCCTGCTACTCGGCCTGCTAGGGCGGTTGTTAAATTACTTGAAGAGGTTTGAAGTTCTGTAGGGTCTATAGTTGTTACAGCTGCAATAACACTCGATTTTTTTTGTTTTCCGTAGGCAACTAGGGTAACTTCATCTAGTGAGAAAAGATCTTCCTTTAATATGATGTTTAAATTGGTTTTGGTCTTTATAATAATTTCCTGAGTCTCATAACCAATATAGCTAAATATCAAAACAGAGTTAGGCTTAACATTGATGGAAAAATTACCATCAAAGTCTGAGATAACTCCATTTATTGGATTTGTTTTTTCTGAGATATTAACACCAGGTATGGGAGTATTATTAACATCACTAACATTTCCTGTAATTAATTGATTTTGTTGAGCTGTTATACTTGATACAATAAATAAAAAAACACCAATGAAAGTGTTTTTTAACAAAATGATTGCGGTTTTAATCATCATCACAGGATTGTGTAATTGTTAGTGGTTAAATACGTTTAAAGATACTATGTAAATATAATTAAAAATAAGGAGTTGTTTTGTGTGGAGTATGTAATAAATTTCTTAAAAAATTAAGAATTAATTAAATTTTCTATAAATTAATTAACTATTAATCGAAATTTAATCGAGCTTTTAATTTAAGTCTGCTATATTTATGTTTTAAAATAAAATGTTTTGTGTATGAAATCTGTGAAGTTTTGTCTTTAATTTTTAAGACTCTACTTTATAATTATTTGTATGATAAATTTCTTTTAAAAATATATAATTTGTGATGGTCACAAGTATTTAACTAAAACTAACTGTATGAAAAAAACTACATTTCAAAGAAAACAAAAGGTTATTAAAAGTTTTTTAATCCTCTTAATAATTGTATTTGTTTCTAACCTAGAGGCGCAGACTACCCTACTAACTATAGGTTCGGATGGTGCTTTGACTATTAATAACGAAGGAACTCTTAATGTTTCCGGATTGGAATTAAAACCAAATACGAACTATACTATTAATGAAATAGAAGTATCAAAAGAGTTGACAGCAGTATCTTTAAGTGGTACAGAATCTATGGAGAAAGTTTATACCTTAGATTCTGACATCGAAAACTTTACAGGTACCATTACCTACAACTATGTTGGCAGTGAAATGAACAATCTAACACATGATACATCTATGTATATCTATGATTCGTCAAGTTCTGCGTGGTCCGAGTATTCGGATACGGATTCTGTGGAATTTACAGTGACAGGTATGTTTACGGACCCACTTCAAATAAACCAGGTCACAGTAGGTGCATCAAATAGTCTATCTGTTGATGACGCTATGGCAATAGGAATTAAAATTTATCCAAATCCATCTTCTTCAGTCATTAACATAGACTACTCAGAAGATTTACAACTAACCTTATTTAATCTTTTAGGACAACAAGTATTAAGCTCTAGTTCCAAAACAATTAACATTTCAAACTTAGACCAAGGGACTTACATCCTAAGCGCTAAGGATTCAAACAATACTATTAATAACTTTAAAATAATCAAACGATGAAAAATCAAATAAAATTAATTTTAATACTTGCTATTGCATTTACATGTAATGATTCTTTTTCACAAGTGGCAGATGTTGATAAAAAACCTGCACTTGTTTTTGTAGAGGATGGAAATCAAAACGTAGCTTCAGGAAGAATTTATGCTTCTTCAGTTAGAGGTGCTTCACGTAATGGTAACGGAAACTCTAATGGTGTCTTTGGAAACCTTGGAGAGTGGGCTGTTGACTTAATAATTTCACAGTTTAGTCCAACCGATGCTGCTGGAAATTTCGGAAATTTTACAGAGTCTGGTCACCCACTTTATAATTTAGGAGATGGTTCTCAGTCTATGTTATCCACAGGCCTCGGCGCACTTGGTTGGGGATCTTTTGGAGCCAATGCTTACAACAGGTCTTCTGGTCTTGGTTCAGTGGCAATGGGTTTTAATACATTAGCAGGTCCTCAGGATGTTCAAGCTGGTGGAATTGATGGTGGTAACGTAGGTCAATTCTCTGCAGGGTATGCATCTAGAGCGATCGGAAATAAATCGACTGCCACAGGTTTTAGAAACACTGCTTCTGGAGATTCTTCTGTAGCTTTGGGTAATTACAATTATGCGACTGGCGATGCGACTATTGCACTTGGAAAAGAAAACTGGGCACAAGGCGCAAGTACGGTTGCAATAGGATTTAAAAACCATGCAGCCGGCGCAGGGTCAGTTGCTTTAGGACAAGAAAATATGGCTTGGGGATCCACAAACTTTACAGCTGGTTATCAGAACAAAGCAGGCGATACAAATGCGGCTGTGGATACTGGTGGCAGTGCTACTGCGATGGGAAAATATAATACAGCTAGTGCGGATGCATCGATGGCCTTAAACAGGGGAACAACTGCAACAAACCAAGCATCCACTTCTATGGGTTTTAGAACGATTTCAGATAATTTAGGAATGTTAGCTATTGGAGTGAACAATGCAGCAGGGATTGGAGATCCGACAGCTGATCAGTATTACTATGCAGACGGACAATACACCGGTGCACCTGCAGGGGTAGCATTTGTCATTGGAAATGGAGATATCAATACAGGAGCTTTGCAAAGAGGAGATAATCCCTCGAATGCTTTTGTGGTTAACTACGATGGTTCAGCAACACTTTCAGGTGATTTAACAATTAACTCGGATGCAAGATTAAAGTCTAATATTATTTCTTTAGGAAGCACGCTTGCTAAATTACTAATGATTGATGGAAAGAGTTATACAATGAAGTCAAACGAATCGCAGTCTAAAATAGGACTGCTTGCGCAAGATGTTCAAAAAGCATTTCCAGAATTGGTAAAAACCACAAATGATAAAGACAAAACATTATCTGTAAATTATCAAGGGCTGATCCCTGTGTTAATTAACGCAATCAAGGAACAACAAAAACAAATTGATGAGCTAAAAAAGCTTCTTAAATAAATAATAAACCATCAATTTATTAACTATTAACCCTGCTTTCATTGAGCAGGGTTATTGTTTAAAAAAAATCAACCCTCAATGAAAAAACTAGCATCATTATTAATTTATTTTTCTATTTGTAATTTAAGCGCACAAATTACGTTTAATACGCTACCATCAGATAAACAATTAGTAGCCAGAGACCTCCAAACTAATGTAGGTATAGTGGTTATTAATGGAGAAGTAAACATAGGAGATAATTACAACCTTGAGAATGTCTCTTGGGGGTCAGGAGAACCAAATAACTCTCCGACTCAAGAAGATGCTGCAGAAATTATTAATTTTTCAGGAGAATGGAATGACGCAGCCGCATCTGAGACAAAATCCTCTTATGTTGAATTCAACGGAACTATAAACTCCTTATCTAATTTTATTTATTTAGGACAATACAATGGGCATTCCTATTTTAAAAATCCGTCTCAATTAAACTGGGAAGCGGCTAAACAAGCAGCAGAAAACGTTGGAGGCTATTTGTCATCTCATCATACAGCTGAGGAAAACTCGGTAGTGGCAGCTTTTAATTATTTTAGAGGTTGGATTGGACTTTACCATGACACCAGTGCTAGTAATTACAGTGAACCTTATTTTGGCTGGAAATGGGTTGAGCCAGTTGCATACAATAATGACCCCTTTTCGTCAATTAATGTCGAGTTACTAAGAAATGGCACTCTTGAGCAATCCTACACACAAAACCTAAACTATGAAAATCAAATCGCCTCCTTTTCATTTGACATTAACATTACGGCTGAACTTGCAAAATACCGTGTAAAAATTTACACAGAGTACAATGGATCAGAAGAACTAATCAAGGATATTGACGATATTGTTGCTGGAGATGTCTTTGTAATTCAAGGACAGTCTAATGCGGCGGCGGTTATGTATAACGGTAGTGCGAATAGTTATCAAAGTGATTATATAAGAGTTTATTCAGGTGGGAATATTAGCTCCTCTGGATTATTGTCTAACGATTCTTGGTATTATGGTCAAGGTGATGGTAATGAAAACTCAAGCGGAAATACAGGGCAATGGGGTTTGGTTTTAGCAAAAAAATTAGTAGATGAATTCAATATTCCAATTGCCATTTTTAATGCAGCGCATGGAGGGCAACCAATAGGCTTTTTTCAAGCGCCAACAAATTACAACACATCCACGAACTCAAATTATGGAAGACTCTACTACAGATTAAATAAAACGGGTTTAAAAAATGCTGTTCGAGGTATTTTGTGGTCTCAAGGAGAAGCAGATTCTTTTTCTAATGGCTTGACTACAAATCAATATAAAGAGGCATTCATAAGCCTTAAAAATTCGTGGTATAATGATTTTATTAACCTAAGTAATATTTATATTTTTCAAACTAGAGATTGTAATTGTGGAACAAGTTCCAACGGTCGACTTCAAATCAAAGAAGCGCAAAGACTTTTAGCGCAAGAAAATGATGACATCTTTATCATGCCTACAGCTGGTATCACCTCTCATTCAGATTACTGTCACTTTCCTTTTGTAAATGGATATGAAAGTTTTGCAAACAGAATCTATAAACCGCTTACAAGAGATCTTTATGGGTATAACTATTCAGAAGAAATAGACGCACCAATGATAGTGTCTGCAACATTTACCAACGAGCAAAAATTAATTATAGAAACCTCATCAGCAGGTTTAATGACAAATACAACAAATATAAATTTTCTTTTAAACAGGGTTATTAATGATTTTGTTCTTTCTAATGCCAACGGAGTTTCAATATCTTCTTTTGAAATTCAGGGGAGTTCTATCATATTTAATCTAACTGGGGATCCTGGCTCCAATTCATCAATCTCATTTTTGGGACAATATGCTGGAATAGAAAATAATATTACCAATAGTAATGGTTTGGAATTGGTTTGCTTTAGTTATTTCCCAATTACAGGTGGTAGTGGAAATGATGACGGAAATATTTCTGCAGATGTAGATAAAAAATCTGCCCTTGTTTTTGTAGAGGATGGAAATCAAAACGTAGCTTCAGGAAAAATTTATGCTTCTTCAGCTAGAGGTGCTTCACGTGATGGTAACGGAAACTCTAATGGTGCCTTTGGAAACATTGGAGATTGGGCTGTTGATTTAGTAGTTTCACAGTTTAGTCCAACCGATGCTGCTGGAAATTTCGGAAATTTCACAGAGTCTGGTCACCCACTTTATAATTTAGGAGATGGTACTCAGTCTATGTTATCCCCAGGCCTCGGCGCACTTGGTTGGGGATCTTTTGGAGCCAATGCTTACAACAGATCTTCCGGTCTTGGTTCAGTAGCAATGGGTTTTAATACAATCGCAGGTCCTCAGGATGTTCAAGCAGGAGGTATTGATGGTGGTAACGTAGGTCAATTCTCTGCAGGGTATGCATCTAGAGCAATTGGAAATGTATCTACTGCCACAGGTTTTAGAAACACCGCTTCTGGAGGCTCTTCTGTAGCTTTAGGTAATTATAACTATGCGACTGGAGATGCGACTATAGCTCTTGGAAAAGAGAACTGGGCACAAGGCGCAAGTACTGTTGCTATAGGTTTCAAGAATCATGCAGCAGGAGATGGTTCTGTAGCTTTAGGACAAGAAAATATAGCATGGGGAACCACAAACTTTACAGCTGGTTATCAGAACAAAGCAGGGGATACAAATGCTTCAATTGGAACTGCAGGTAGCGCCACTGCAATGGGCACAGGAACTAAAGCATCAGGAAGAAGTTCGTTCACATCTAATAATAATACAACTGCAAGTAATCATGCGTCAGCGGCATTAGGTCTGTCAACAACTGCTGATAACTTTGGGATGTTAGCTATTGGAGTAAACAATGCCTCAGGGATTGGAGATACAACCATTGACCCCGATAATTACGGAGGTTATTTCTATGCTGATGGAGCGTATACTGGAACAACTGCAGGAGTTGCTTTTGTCATTGGAAACGGAGATTTAAACACTAGTAACGGTTTGGCAGGAAATAACCCTTCGAATGCGTTTGTGGTTAACTACGATGGTTCTGCAACACTTTCAGGTGATTTAACAATTAACTCGGATGCAAGATTAAAGTCTAGTATTATTTCTTTAGGAAATACGCTTGCTAAATTACTAATGATTGATGGAAAGAGTTATACGATGAAGACTAACGAATCTAAGTCTAAAATAGGACTGCTCGCGCAAGATGTTCAAAAAGTATTTCCAGAATTGGTGAAAACTACAAATGATAAAGACAAAACGTTGTCTGTAAATTACCAAGGGCTGATCCCTGTGCTAATTAACGCAATCAAGGAACAACAAAAACAAATTAAAGAACTTAAAAGATTAATATATAATAATTAATCCTCAAGGAAATGACTTTTATAAAAATTACAAGTTCTGCAGCATCTTGAGTAAGCAAAAATTAAACTGTGTATATCTACTCCAAAAAATGATTTTCATAGGTTACTGCTTCCCCAAATCAATTATTCTTTAAAGCTTTTAAAGAGTATAACAATCAGTTATATCTAGGTTGTTTTATGACTTACATATGTTTATAAAGACCTCATCGTGAGATTAGAGAACTTACTTGGAAGGGTTTTTCTGATGACCTTAAATACAATCATTTATAAGGGAATAGAATCAAATCAGGTAGGAATAGAATTATACATGTACCCTCTTATGTGAGGGATAATCTTGTGAAAGGAGAACCTCTTCACAATGTCTTTTCTGGTAAACCAAAACCTTTGAACCAAGACAATTTAAGAAATAGAGTTTGTTGGGATATTCAAAACCCAGTTTAAAACTTAATTTTGATAATGCTTTCATATTAAATAATTATAAGAACATACAAATTAGAGAATTTAGCGTTTTATTGTGTTCAAAAACTATCTAAGAAAAAGGTTAAATCAAATACTACAAAAAAAAAGCATCTCATAAATGAGATGCTTTTTGCGGTCTGGACGGGACTCGAACCCGCGACCTCCTGCGTGACAGGCAGGCATTCTAACCAGCTGAACTACCAAACCGTTGCTTTGA
>MDTF01004608.1_pt1 | contig 13298 bp, 11 predicted proteins | sample 811191 | NCBI WGS metagenome assembly MDTF01 (sample SAMN05326649, study PRJNA326480) | marine metagenome | isolation source: seawater | place: Southern Ocean | collected 2011
GGACGACGGGGATTGAACCCGTGGCATTGACGGTGAGTGTCGTCCAGTGTCGGCTATAGACCGCATGAATACTGACTTCTTATTTTTTGTGACCTACACTGAGCGACATTAAACGATAAACCACCGATCATTTTACCGATCACCGCAGGGGTTTATGCTCGGTTCCTGACAGCGGTTCAAACTGCGAAAAATCCTTGTCAGATGCATACTCATCTATCCACTCCGAATACGTGTTTAAAAAGACCGCAGTAGAGTGGCCTAACTGCTTTGCAGCGAGCGGTGGTAAAACGCCTTTTGACAGCAATTCAGCGGCCCTAGTGTGCCGACAAGCGTAGGGTGTTCGATAGTGGATTTGCTTGCGCTTATGCGCCTTTTGCCACGCTCGGTTGAATCGCCTGGTGTCTTGGAAAAAACCACCGTTTTCGTTCACAAAGAAATATGGCGAATCTATACGCGGCGGCATCATCTTCATTGCTTTTCGCACCCATAGCGGCACATAGACCTTTCTGCGGTGTCCTGTCTTTGTGGAATCCACTAACTTCCCTCTCACTATCTGCTGGTGAACGTGCCAGTGTTCCCCATCGAAGTCATTTCGTAGCAATCCTTTAATCTCCCCAGGCCGAAAGCCACATCCAAACAGCAGCGCAAAGTACACATAAACATCGCCGGTCAGGCACGACATTATCTTGTCACGCTCTGCTGGCATATAACGCTCTATTGGTTTTGTTTGAGCTTTTTTTGTTTTAATGATCGCTGCCGGGTTCGGGAACACCTCGGCATAATCAAGAACACCGCGCAATGGTCCAAGGACATTGTCACGAGTCTTGCTCGACGCATCGATACGGCTCAGAGCCAGCTTAATTTCTCTAGTAGTAATAGAGGCGCACGGCTTTTTGCCGTACAACGGTATCCAGTATTTATTAAGGATGTTGAGGTAGCCTAGCTTTGTTGAGTGCTTTCCTTGATGAGTTTCAAGGTACTCTTGTGCCATGCTGTGAAAGGACTGAAGGTGGGTAGGGTACTCTTCTTCTTCAAAAGCAAGGCCAAGCCGAAACTTGACCGCTAACTCATCCCGGTATTTTTTTACGCGCTTAACGTCAGCCGCATTGCCGGGGTTGGCCTCGATGATCTCCTCATGGACTTCTTTTCCGTTCTGCCAGATTCTGATCTGCAGCCCGTTTCCGCGAGGTCTGATTCCTGTTGGGAATTTCTGATCCATACATCAAACTCCTCGGTTTCGATCATTGTCGTACGGCCAATTACATAATATTGTATGCCTTTTGTCCAATGGCGTTGCATCCACCCTGACACCGTAGATGCTTTTACGCCATGATCACTTGCAAATTTTAATTTATCAATCAGCATTCGCTGCCTCCATCGAATACTCTGCAACGCTGCACACTTCCGCATATCGGTTTGGCACTTTGATAGTCTTTTTGCTGATCGGGTGGCCTACGCTTTTGAGCTCAGAGATCCGCGCAGATAATCTTGTAGTGTCCTGATCGCACGAGGCGTAAACAAACGAAATTGTTCTGCCGGTCTCCAAATATTCTAAAACTCTGTCACGTTGTGTCATTTTGTATCTTGGCTAAAATGGGATATCTTTGTTCATGCTGAAAATTCTTTAGTAGGCTCGGTGGGTACTGACGCAGGCAAACATGAAAGCCAAACAGGTCCACACGTTACTTGAGGGTGTCAGTGGTTCTTAATCTAAGGTCCAAGGTATAAAGGATGGGGATTTGAAATACTTCAAGAACAACGATATGCGACTCTTTAGCGGCATTTTTGAAATAACATGTTTTTAGCTTGAGTTGATATGACTCGACCGCAGTGGGAACCATGAAACGCTCTGTACCGAATCTCATTGACTTTGGTTTTCGGTCCGGTACGGAATGAGCTAGTAAAGCAGATTTAGTAAAACCGTCACTTGGGCTCAGTTAATCATAAGTGCAAAGTGAGATTGTTTCACATCATTACCTTTCATTACTTTAAGACGTGGGTTAAAAATGGTCCTCACAATTCAGGCGGGCGCTAAAGCCTATCAGCATATTAGAGAAAACGGTTTATCGCCTGCCGATGTCACCGCTATTTATGGCGCATCTGGTGCTGCTAAGTGGCTCTCCATCTACGGCCTAGATCGAGCTATATTTAGCGACTGGCTGCCACATAGTAGCCAGTTGGTGGACTTGTTTGGTACCTCGGTTGGGGCCTTCAAATTGGCGGCGGCGACTCAGCGGGACCCAGCTGCGGCATTATTAAACCTGGCAGATGCCTATATTGATCAGGACTACAAGAATGGTTCAACAGCCAAGCAGGTGGTTAAAGAAACTAATAAGATAATCGATATTGTATTATCTGAGCAGGGCGTGGATGATCTGTTAAACAATACTCGACTGCGCTACCACTGCGCCAGTGTTAGGTGCCTTGGAGGTTTGGCGAGTGATCAATCAGCCCCGCAAAAAATTGCTATGGTTAAAGGTTTTCTTCAGGCATTGGCCGGTAGAGCATATTTGCGCTCAAGCTTAGAGAGAATTATTTTTCACACTGGCGTTTCCCCTTCGGCAATCAATGGTCGCGACCAATTTTTTACACAATCGGTAACATTAGATAAACATAATTTACACTCAGCGATTTTATCTTCTGGTTCGATACCGGTAGTGATGGCGGGGGTTGACAATATTTGTGGGGCTCCAGCAGGAGTATACCGCGATGGCGGTCTATTAGATTATCACGCTAACCCCGCCAATATAGGTTGTCGCGATGGGGGTATTGTGTTGTATCCACATTTTTACTCACACTTAAAAGAGTGTTGGTTTGATAAGTTTTTTGCTTGGCGAAAAGTGCCGGCCACGCAATTGGATAACGTAGTATTGGTCTCCCCTAGTGAATCCTTTGTCTGCTCATTGCCCGGTGGTCGAATATCTGAACGGCAGGATTTTCAGCGTTTCCGGGGTAGAGACCAAGTGCGTGTCCAACGTTGGAATGAAGTCAAAGAGCGCAGTTTGGAGTTAGGTACTGCTTTTTTAGCTATAGTAAACTCGGGTGATATTGCTGCGGTGTTGAAGCCGATTGAATAGCCGCCGAAAATTAAATTGATACACTAGAGAATTTTTGGTTTGTTATTGTTTTAGTAATTCAGTTTATGGTTTTGGAGAAACCTATGGACGATATTCATAGGTTTCTCCAATCGATTCGAATGTCCCTTACTCGGGTTGCATCATAAAATCGTTCCTACGCGTGATGTTGGGGGGATGTATTCTAATAAGCTCTGGAATTGAGTTGTCATAAACTTTTAAAACCTGCCGATTACTTAGCCCTGTAGCGTCTGGTTTATCGCCTGTGGTTCCGGTGGTATAAGTTGTCCCTCGGCGCTTCATATCGTGCAGTCTAAACCAATCTTCTAGCCCAAATCCCTTCTTTGATCGCCAACTCTAAAAACCTGCGCCGCACAGATTGCCAGCCAGGCGATGTTATTTCATCGCCACCAGAATTTAGCAGAAAATACTTATCAGAGGTATGTAAAGGATGCGGGCGCTTACGTTTGGCTCAGATTAAATCCTGATTGGCAACGCATTGATTGACAACGAGGCGAAGCATTGCAGTCCACTACGTGATGTTAGCACTGGAGTCTTTTGTGGGTTTACATAACAGGCCTTTGTCAAGAATATCCATCCGACAGGGTGCTCGTCTCGATGCCTCCCAAACGTCTTAAAACGCTAGTTCAAGGGATTTTCAGACGACTGGGGGAACCCAAGTCGAAACTTGAGCTTAGGACGCTCTTTAGAAAGCTCTAGCATGGCGATTATGAGATGCCTACTGGATAGTCGTTGTTTAGATTTTACCTTTGGCAGTTCAATATACTGCGCGGAATTTCGCTCGATGTGCTCCCTCACGATTGCCCACTTAAATAGCCGGGAGAGGTTCTCTTTTGCTCGGTGCGCGCCAGTTGGCTTGTCGGCAACTATCTTGTCGATGACTTTCAGCATCAGTGTTGGTTTCAAATGATGCCTATTGGTCTCGTTAAGCATTTGATCTTGGGTGCTAGGGAGTAACGCGATAAAGCCACAAACCTTTTTTTGTAGCAGGAGAGTTGTTCTAATAAATTATATCTGCTAGTGTGATATAAAACTATAAAAATCCATGATTATAGTATTTTAATAAAGATAAAGAAAAATCTACTATTATAACCGAACCTAATAGCAGGATTATTTTTATGAACCGATTGAAGTTGTGCCTAAATATCACCTCATATGCGTTATTGTCATTGTGCTTTTTAGCAGGCCATACACTAGCGCAATCAGCTAAAATTCTAGAAGAAGTCATCATTACCGCGCAGAAGAAACAAGAAACGCTCTTAGACTCTGCTATTGATATATCGGTATTTTCCGGAGACGAAATTGAAAAATATGCTATTAGTGATATGAGCGGTGTCGCCCTTTCAGTCCCCGGTCTCACATTCCAAAATACTGGCGCTTGGGCGCAAATCTATCTCAGAGGAGTCGGAACACGAGTTTCTCAAGCCGGCCTCGATCCTGGCGTTGGAGTCTATGTAGATGATCGCTACGTCGGCCGCCAGTCCGGAATAATGTTTGGCATGACCGATGTGGAGAGGATAGAGGTCCTTAAAGGTCCTCAAGGAGTTCTCTTTGGGCGCAACTCCACTGGGGGCGCTATCCGAATCATCAGCAAACCAATCTCCGACGAGATGGAAGGCAACGTTACCGTGAGCTTGGGGGACTATAACTACAAAAAAATGGCGGGTACGATTAACGTCCCTGTGAGTGACAACTTTGCAATTCGAGCATCTGTCCAAAACCAAGAAAGGGATGGTTTTAAGGAAAACATAATCCCTGGTGGCTATGATTATGACGATCTGGATCAGTTAGTTGCGAAAATTCGGTCCAAATGGACAATAAGTGATGATACGACGCTCGAGTTGTCGCATACGTACGCATCTATCAAAGACGTGGCCAACAGTGGCGCGGTAAGTGCTGACTCCGGTAATTCTAGGGGTATTTCATTCGGCGGCATCACTACTACGAGAAGAGATCAGATAGCCAGTTCCCCTACAGCCGTTGAACAGAATCCAGATGGGCCCAAACACCATATGGATAGCACGGCTATCCGCCTAGACACAGTGATCGGAGGGTATGATGTCGCAGTGTTTGCTAACGATTCAATGAATAACGAAAGACGATTTGGAGACTATGACGCTACATCGTTTAATGACATTGAGGTTACAGCGATCGAAAACCAATCTGAGGAAAAGGGTGCGGGTTTAGAAATAAGCTCTAATAACGATGGCCCTTTTAACTGGATCGTCGGGATGAACTATTTCGAGCAGACAGTGAATTATGACTTCGATCTGCGGATCGGTGCTATCGGTGGAGGTCAAACGCCCGCTTCTACGGGTTGGGGAACCTACAACCTGGATACCCACGGGTTGTTTGCATCATTTGACTATGAGATGTCTGAACAACTTACTCTTAATATCGGCGGAAGGTATACCAAGGAGGAAAAGGATGTCTACTGGAGGGCCTCCCAGTATCCAGGGTATGCATCCAATGCTCGGCTTACTCTCGCCGCTGGCGCGCTCCCGAACAGAGCTGCGGAGGAATGGACCTCGTTCGATCCCAAGATCACCCTGACCTATAATCTGAAAAATAGCGGTATCATTTATGCAACTTTTTCCTCTGGGTTTAAGAGCGGCGGGTTTAACGCGCCCTGCAGGAAGGGTTGCCAAGCGCTTGAGCCTGAAGAAATTGAGATGATTGAGCTGGGTTATAAGGCAGAGATCTCCGATACACTGAGGCTCACTACCTCGTTCTTTATGTACGACTATAGTGATCTTCAGGTTACAAGAGCCGCATCAGGTGGCGGCACCGTCACAACTGAAAACGCAACTGATAGTGACATCATGGGAGTTGATTTCGAATTGGGATGGGTCGTATCCGACAATCTCATGATTAGATTCGGAGGCGAATTCCTAGATACCGAATACACGGACTATCCAACTGCTGCTAGAGTCGCGAATACTATTCTGCAAGATAATCCAGATGCGATCGGATATGGTTACGACTACTTCAATGCCAAGGGTGAGAGCTTACTGAGGGCACCTGATTTGTCATGGTTTATGGCAGCGGACTATCAGTCTGGACCCATGTCAATGAACATCAGCTACTCGTGGACTGACGAGTATAACTTTGACTTTGTGCGTAATTCGGCCTCCGACTCACTGAGACAGAAAGCTCATGGCATATTGAACGCTAGAGCAACTTTTGATGCGGCTAACGGCATGAGCATATCCGTCTGGGGCAAGAATATTGCTGATGAGATTTATTTAAATGACTCAGTGATTGGTGGCACAAATCAACGTATTAATTATGCGCATCCGAGAACTTTCGGAGCGGATGTAAAATACGATTTTTAATTGTGCTCGAATAACCGAGAGGGTGGAGCTTTGCAGTGATCTCTCGCTGGGTAGTCACTTAACTAGTGAGGTTTGAGATTACCGCCCTCACACGAAACCGGTCGACAGCGATGTTAAAGTCGGCCTAGCCAATGACCCTTTATCAATATGGAAGATTCCAACATATATCGCCTGATGACGGAGTGTTAGTGAGTAAAATTCTGCTAAAAAAAACTATCGAAGAGGTGTCGAGGGAATTACAGAGTGGTCCCGTCGCTACCAATTATCCAAGCCTGTCATGACAAAAGGTATTCAGTTGGCAGTTTGGGGCGAGACGAAAGCATGTGCAGCAACAGCAAACGACCAACACGCCGAAAATCCTGGTAGTAAGCCGAGGATTTGCCTAGCCACTTTGATCTGTGCCTTTTTCTTTTCAGAGTTTATAGCGGCCGAAGAATATTCGCCGAACCTCGACTCACATCCCGACAGAGTCTATTGGGGCGATACCCACCAGCATACTCAAAACTCAGCTGATGCTTACACCTACGGCAATCGAAATCTATCGCCGCGTGATGCGTTTCGATACGCGCAGGGTGCTGTAATCGTTGCGCACAACGGTATGAAAACTCAAATAAAGAGGCCCCTTGATTTCTTGGTGGTTTCTGACCATGCGGAGTATTTGGGTGGTTTTTACGCGTTTGGATTGGGAGACCCTCGCGTGCTGGAAACAGCTATTGGGCGGAAATGGACAGCGTGGGAAAAGGCGGGTGAACGCGTAAAGATATACCCTTCTTTCACTGGAAGCTATCTTGATCCTATAAAATATCCGGCTTTTCCTAAAAAGGTGCGGCAAACGATTTGGGAAACGGTAGCGCAGGTAGCTGACGAGCATTATAAACCGGGTATTTTCACTACATTTTCAGGTTATGAGTGGACCTCTATCATCGAGAGAAACAACCTTCATCGGGTGGTCATCTTCAAAGACGATGCGGACAAAGTTACTCAGATAGTACCCTTTTCAGCGCAAGATGGATTAGACCCACGAGAGCTTTGGGAGTCACTTGCAGCGTATGAACTCAAAACTGGTGGCGAGGTTCTTGCAATCCCCCATAACCCAAATTTATCGAATGGAATGATGTTCCCAGATAGAACCATTGATGCTAAACCGATAGACATAAATTATGCACGGATGAGCTCACGTTGGGAGCCGCTGGCAGAGGTGACGCAGGTCAAGGGGGACTCTGAAACACACCCGCTACTATCACCTAGCGATGAATTTGCTGACTTTGAAACATTTGATACCAATCTTGGTATGGACGACGTCAAAGAGTGGATGCTAAAGCATGAATACCTGCGTGGAGCGTTAAAAGAGGGTTTACTCCACCAACAAACGCTAAATATAAATCCCTACAAATTTGGCATGATCGGCAGTACTGATGGTCACAATAGTTTAGTTACGCCAGAGGAAGATAATTTCTTTGGTAAGTTTGTTGAATCTGAGCCTGGACCAAATCGCATAAAAACCAAACTCGCCGGCGGGCGCTTATGGGAAAACTGGAAGATTTCAGCCTCTGGGTATGCGGCGGTTTGGGCCGAAGAAAATACACGAGATGCATTGTTTGCGGCTATGAAACGCAAGGAAGTATATGCAACGACAGGGTCTCGCATCCGCGTGCGGTTTTTTGGTGGATGGGGCTTTAACCCTGAGATGATTACTCAGCCAGACTATGAGGTGCTGGGTTATCAGTATGGCGTGCCGATGGGCGGTGATCTAGCTGTCAGTGCTGGAAACAAGTCTCCCGGCTTTTTATTTTCGGCCTCGAAAGACCCATCGGGGGCAAATTTAGACAGGCTGCAGATTGTCAAAGGCTGGCTCGACCAACGTGGCGAATTACACGAAAAGGTATACGACGTGGTTTGGGCGGGTAACCGGATTATCGACGATAAAACTGGGAAATTGGAGGCCGTGGGTTCGACCGTCAACCTCGACACTGCGACCTTTGTTAATACGATCGGCGCCGATCACTTATCGGGGTTTTGGGTTGATCCTGATTTTGACCCTTTAGAGGCGAGCTTTTATTATTGCCGTGTTATCGAGATACCTAAACCGAGGTGGACACTAAAGGATGCTGTTTTCTTTAATCTCGATCTGTCAGAGGACATCCCAACAGTAGTCCAAGATAGAGCTTATACCTCGCCGATCTGGTACACGCCGTAAACCAATGCAAGACCGAGGTGACGAGTGTGCGAGGTGCGCGTCTTAGGGAGTCATAGCTGGCATGTAAAAAAGTATTGCTGATATTCTCGCGGTATTTTGCTGGGTGGTGCATTGCACAATGGCGTCTAAGACTCTATTGAAAACGGGCTTTTAGTGTCTAGACTTGACTATAAGCACTCTTAACTATCCTAAAAGAAGTTATTTTATATGATGCTCAGTGACTGCTTAAGAAATTTTAAATATGCTGGTTTGGTAGTGGCGAGTTTAATGTCGTCATTAAGTTGCGGTTATGGCGAAGACGAAGAGGCCGAATTAGGGCGTTTATACAAACCCAAAGTACTTCCTGCAGATGCTGTATCACAACTATCCGACGAAGAACTTTCTAAGGTTATCTATTCTCCACAGGTACAAAACAATACAACGAATGTGCTCTGGGGTGATACGCATCTCCATACTTCGTTATCGGTAGATGCCTACTTGAGAGGGACTCGCTTGACGAGAGATGTTGCCTATCGCTTTGCTCAGGGCAAGGTGGTGACCGCAGATAACGGCTTGAAAGTTCAACTCAGGAGACCTCTAGATTTTCTTGCAGTCGCCGACCATGCATCTCAATTAGGTATACTCCCTAGGCTCGCTGCCAATGACCCATTACTCAAAGACTGGAAAGTTGGTCAACGATGGGCAAAACTCATGCGAGAGGGAAATATTGTATCAGTGGGACTAGAGTGGGCTGATTCTATGAGTAAAACGCCCGACCCTAAATACCTTAATACACCGGAGGTTCGCCAGTCGATTTGGCGTGATGTTGCCGAGGACAGCGATAGGTATAATGTCCCTGGATTATTTACTGCATTTGTTGCGCACGAATGGACCTCCGCTCCAGAAGGGAACAATTTACACAGGGTAGTGCTTTTTAAAGATGGCGCAGATAAAGCGTCTCGCCAAATACCGTTTTCGGCGCAAGACGGCGACGATCCAGAACAGCTTTGGGCTCATCTCGAAAAATACGAAAAAACTACTGGTGGAGAGGTCATCGCCATTCCTCATAACAGTAACGGTAGTGGTGGAGAAATGTTTGCTCCGTTGCGTTTAAATGGCTCTGAGATGAATGCTCAATATGTAGCTCAGCGAGCTAGATGGGAGCCTGTGGTGGAGGTAACACAGGTTAAGGGAGACTCTGAAACGCATCCTGTGGTTTCACCTAGTGATCCCTTTGCTGATTTTGAATCGTGGGACGAAGGAAATCTCGGCTTTACTAAAGCCAGCACTCCAGCGCATTTTCAATATGGTTATGCCAGACCCGCTCTACGAGAGGGGCTTCGTCATGAAAGTAAGTTGGGGATCAACCCGTTTAAATTTGGCATGATTGGCAGCACTGATTCACATACTGGGCTTGCAACCGCGGATGAAGACAACTTTTTTGGTAAATTTGGCGAATCTCTTCCTCATCCCACTCGATATGCGAACCAGATGTTTTCTGTCTTACAAGAGGGGTTTTGGTTCGGTGCGCAGGGCCTGGCCGCTGTGTGGGCAAAGGAGAATACTCGAGAAGAGATATTTGCAGCATTTAAGCGTCGCGAGGTTTATGCCACAACTGGGCCCCGAATAACTGTGCGGTTCTTTGGGGGATGGGACTTTGGCGGCAAAGATATATTTGCACCTGATTTGGCGGTGATTGGTTATGATAAAGGTGTGCCCATGGGGAGTGATTTGACTACCGCACCGAACGGTAAATCTCCCACGTTTCTTATTTCTGCGGTCAAGGACCCGCTAGGAGCCAACTTAGATCGGATGCAAATAATAAAAGGTTGGTTGGATGACGCCGGCGTGACCCATGAAAAAATTTACGAAGTTGCTCTGTCTGATGATCGAAAGCCCGATCAACCAATCGGTAATACGGTTGATTTGCAGGCTGCGTCATACACAAATAGTATTGGCGCAACGCATTTTAATCGCATTTGGACCGATCCCGATTTCGAGCCCTCGTTGAGTGCTTTTTACTACGTTAGGGTCCTTGAGATCCCAACGCCGCGTTGGACGGCTTATGACGAAGTAAAATTTAAAGTGACTATGCCCGACATCGTCCCAAAAATTGTTCAAGATAGAGCTTATACGTCGGCTATTTGGTACACCCCTTAGCTCTGCCCGTTTGGAGTGTTGATCAGCTATTCGGTGCCGCACCCATCGGTGGTGGTGGGCGTGCGGTGAGGTGGTGCATTGCACAATGGTGTGTAAGACTCTGGTAAAAGTTAGGTTTTAGTGCCTAGACTTGACTATAAGTACTCCTGTCTTTGTTTGCTTTAAGGACTCACGAGAAAACTACTTACTTTGTTAGTGTTGCCTCACCGACGGTAAAAGCCTTGGACATCACTCACGCAATAATCTAATGTTAATTATTATTTGCACGTTTATTTTTTTAGATTAAAACCTATCTCAAGTCAACTCGATGCAAAAGCACGCTATGAATCAGGACTATTATCCTAACGTTAGTAATATTAGCTCGCCCGCTTATTCAGTTGCAGAGGAATTTGCTAGTGCGCTGACTCATGGTGTTGGTTTTGTAATCTCAGCCGCCGCATTGATCTATATGATCATCATGATGCCAGTTGATTACAGCTCGTTGCAGAAAGCAGGCGCAGTAACTTATAGTATCAGCCTAATGCTGATGTTTTTGACATCCACTTTGTACCATGCGGTAAAGCAGCCGGAAGCAAAAGACGTTTTAAAACGCCTTGATCACTCCGCGATTTATGTGTTGATCGCAGGTACCTAAACCCCGATTTTAACGATTTCATTAAACAGTATGACGGCAACTGCGTTGCTCATTGTTGTTTGGTCCGCTGCACTCGCGGGCGTTGTTTTCAAGACCTTTTTCGCTGGCCGTTTTAAATGGTTTTCGATTAGCACATACTTAGCTATGGGTTGGGCATCAGTATTTGTGATTCATGATCTTTTTCTTGTGATGGCGCCCACAGGTTTTGTATTGCTATTAGTTGGAGGTGCCGCCTACAGCATTGGTGTTATTTTTTATGTCACTAAAGCTGTCGCGTTTAATCATGCCATATGGCACTGCTTTGTTGTAATTGGCGCGCTGAGTCATTTGTGGCTTATTCTGAGATATGTAATGCAGTGAGATAACCAAGCGAGTTGGACTAATGTGTCTCTTAGGTCAGGGACTGAAATGCCCAAGTAGCCGCTACAAGCTACTCAAAGGCGTTTAAAAGTTCCAAGCCATTGAATTACCTATTCAAGAGAACCAGTAGGCTGTCTAAACTAAACTAAACTAAACTAAACTAAACTAAACTAAACTAAACTAAACTAAACTAAACTAATTCTCTCGCCTCATAATGTCCTCATTGATTGCTAACGCCGGAAATTTTCTTCAGAGCAATGGCGAATCTGATGCGGTTATTGGAGATATCGGGCGAGTTTTGTTTGATGGGTTCAGAAGAACTGGCTAGTTTTTGGATTTTGAGATTGGCAAAGGCTACCAGTGTTGCCGCGGCATTTAATATTAACGGTAGGTAGCATGATGATTGACTGGTGACCGTATTCGGGCGAACTGGTTTAATTTAGACGGTGTGTTGCTCTGAGTAACCGTCCCATTGGCTTCTCGCCGAGGTCATTGGTGAACTTTTGTTGCTCCCAGGCACTGTGTCCCCCAATCATCACCAACTCAACCACACCATCTGATCGATTGACCAGTTGCTCGTGGCTAAAACTGATCTACTTAGTTCGTACGCGCCGTTCAAAATAGCCCAAAGATATTTGGCACTAATTTTTGGTTTTACATTTGTGTCATCTTATTTGATGGTTTTAGTTTTGTTTTTTATGGGCCGTGATGTTACGCAAGTTCAGCAAATAATTTCAGCTTTTAAAATTGACTGGATAACACTTTCAATAGTCGGATTTTATTTCGGTGGGGGCGCATTTGAAGGTGTGATGTCGAAGGGAAAAAATGATTTTACCCTTTCCTATGCCACAAATTTCCCATGAAAAGCGCCAACGAGTCTTGATGCTTCAACAAAAGAATCAACTTGAAGCGCAAAAATTAGTGATCAGAAAACTGCAAGAACGATTAGATGCAAAACTTCAAAAGCAAGAGAAGCTAAAAAATGACCGACTTACGCTACTTTAAGACCTCTGATTTTGATTGCCAGCAAACAGGTAACAACGAGATGTGTCCTAAATTTTTAGCGCGTCTTGATGACCTGCGCCACAAGACCGGGTTCCCTTTTGTGATCACATCAGGATATCGAGATCCGACACACAGCATCGAGGCCGCTAAATCGAAGCCTGGCAAGCACGCCCAAGGGATTGCGGCAGACATAAAATATAACAGCAGTTTTCAAGCATATATGATCGTTAAAAACGCACTAGAAATGGGCTTCAACGGCGTAGGAATCGCGAAGACTTTTATCCATGTTGATACTCGCAAAGATGTGCCAAAAATGTGGAGCTATTAATCTATCCAAAAATGCATTACCGGTCAAACACCGGTCATATAGCCACATTTTAGGCTATCTGTACCGTAAGTAGTTGATTTAAAACAAGTTAAATGGGGTGGACGACGGGGATTGAACCCGTGACAATGACCGCCAGTGTCGGCTACAGCCCCTGTAAGTTATGGCTTCTTGTTTTTGGAAACCTACAATGAGCGACATTAAACGA
>MDTF01018185.1_pt1 | contig 13298 bp, 10 predicted proteins | sample 811191 | NCBI WGS metagenome assembly MDTF01 (sample SAMN05326649, study PRJNA326480) | marine metagenome | isolation source: seawater | place: Southern Ocean | collected 2011
AGCCACGATCGACAGCGGCGCCGTGTGCCCCACACCGGCCGACACTGCTGCAGCCTTGCGGGCCATCAGCTCCTGCGATCGCGGGCCCGGAATGGACGTGACCAGGCGTCGCTCCTGCGGGAGCGTGGGGCCGCCGAGCGGGACCGTGGGGCTATCGAGTTGGCTCATGTCGTGAGGATAGCTGGACGATCGATCGCGCGCGACCCGTCCGGCTCGAACGTCGGAATCCGTCGTCCTCAATCACTTACGCGACGGCTCCCGTCGTGGGAGAATCATCGCGTGATCAATGGTGGCGTGTCGTGGTGGTGGCGAGACATCGGCGGTACCCCGGCCCCTCGCGCGCCGCTCCCGGGTGACCTCACGCTGGACGTCTGCATCGTCGGCGCCGGGTACACCGGAATGTGGACGGCTTACTACCTCAAGCTGGCACAACCCGACCTGCGCGTCGGCGTCATCGAGCAGAGTTTCGCGGGCTTCGGAGCGTCAGGCCGTAACGGTGGCTGGCTGACCAACTCGGTTACGGGAGACCGCTCGCAGTACGTCGCCCGCCACGGGCGGGATGCCGCGATCGCGCAGCAACGAGCACTGAACGACACCGTGAGGGAGGTCATCGAGGTCCCCCGCCGCGAAGGCATCGACGCCGACATCGTGGCGGGCGGCGAGCTCGAGATCGCCCGCACCCCCGCGCAACTCGCCCGCCTCCGCAAGACTGCCGCCGAAGAACTGTCGTGGCCCCACACTGACGTGCACGAACTGGATGCCGAGGGTGCTCGCTCGCGCATCGACGTCGCGGGCGTGCTCGGTGGTCTCTGGCATCCGCACTGCGCACGCATCCACCCGGCGAAGCTCGCCGCGGGCCTTGCCGAAACGGTGGAACGGGCGGGTGTGAGGATCTTCGAGCAGACGACAGCTCGAACGATCGAGCCCGGACGCGTCGAGACTGATCTCGGCACGGTTCGCGCCGACGCCGTCATCCGCGCGACCGAAGGGTTCACCGCGGGCCTGCGTCACGAGCACCGCACGTGGCTGCCGATGAACTCGTCGATGATCGTCACCGAGCCGCTCCCGAGCGGCGTGTGGGACGCGATCGGCTGGTCGGGGCGAGAGGCCCTTGGCGACTTCGCGCATGTGTACATGTACGCACAGCGCACAGCTGATGACCGCATCGCATTCGGCGGCCGCGGGGTGCCCTACCGCTACGGATCCCGCGTCGATACTGACGGGCGCACTCAGGAACGCACGATCCGTTCGCTCACCGAGTTGTTGCACGACTTCTTCCCGGCCACGCGTGGTGTGCCGGTCGCTCATGCCTGGGCCGGTGTGCTCGGCGTACCGCGGGACTGGTCGGCGACCGTCGGCTTCGACCGCGCGACCGGGCTCGGATGGGCAGGGGGCTACGTCGGGACCGGAGTCACAGCGACAAACCTCGCCGGGCGCACGCTCGCCGACCTGCTGTTGCGCCGTGGCACCGACCTCACGCGCCTGCCGTGGGTGGATCATCGAGCCAGGCGGTGGGAGATCGAGCCGCTGCGATGGACCGCCGTCAACGCGATCTACACCGCCTACCGCGGGGCCGACCGGCTAGAGGCCCGCGGTGGATCACGCACATCTGCCCTCGCGCGGGTCGCTGACCTCATCGCCGGGCGATGAGGTCAGCCCGGCTCACTCGGGTGCGTGGGCCTCGAGGAACTCGTAGATGTCTGTCGTGTCCACACCGGGGAACGCCCCCGTAGGGAGGGTGGCAAGGAGCGTGCGCGGGGTACGCACGTTCGGCCAGGAGTGACCACGCCAGGATGACTCCAGCTCTGCCGGCGCGCGGCGACAGCACACCTCCACCGAATGGCGGGAGAGGCCACGATTGGTCGTCTCACGGCCGATGAACCACTTCGTGTCGTCGAAGCGCACGCCCACGCTGACCGAATGGAGCCCCTCGGACGAGGGCTCGACGCGCGCGGTGCACCAGTAGGTCCCGTTACCGGTGTCGGTGTACTGGAAGTACGGGTTGAACCGGTCGGGGATGTCGAACACGACGCGGCTCGTCCATTTGCGGCAGCACATCTGCCCCTCGATGGAACCGAACCGGTCGGTCGGGAAGTTCACGTCGTCGTTCTCGTAGGCCTTGGTGATCGTGCCCGACTCATGGACCTTCAGAAAGTGCACCGGAAGATCGAGGTGAACCGTCGCGAGGTTCGTGAATCGGTGAGCTGCCGTCTCGTACGAGACCGAGTACGCGTCACGCAGGTCTTCGATGGACAGCGCGCGGCGAGCCTTGGCTTCCTGCAGAAACGGCACGGCGTCGGCCTCCGGCATAAGGAGCGCCCCCGTCAGATAGTTGATCTCGACGCGCTGTCGCAGGAAGTCACCGTAGCTGGCGGGCTCAGCATGGCTCAGGATGCGGCTAGCCAGTGACTGCAGCACCGCAGTGCGGGCATCGCGCTTGCTGGCGATCGTGCTCGAGAGGTACAGCCTGCCGTGCTTGAGGTCCAGGACGCTGCGCGTGGTCAGCGGGACATCCGAGACGTAATGGATCGTGAAGCCGAGGTGGGCCGCGATATCGGATGCCGTGCGCTGCGTGAGCGGGCCACCGGTGTGTCCGACGGCGGCCAACAGGTCGCGGGCGTGAGCCTCGAGGTCGGCGAAATAGTTCTGCTGACTGGTCATAAGGCGGCGTAGGGACAGGTTCGCGCGGCGCGCCACTTCCGGAGTGGCTGCCCGTTCGTCTCGCAGCCGCTCGATCTCGCCCTGCAACGCAAGCATCGCCGCGAGCACCTCATCGGGGAGTGAGCGACCGATGCGAAACGGGGAGATTCCGAGTGCCTGGAAGGTCGGCCCCCGCATCGCCCGCTCGAGGGAGACCTCCATCGTCGCGCGCTCGTCCAGCGGCTCTGACTCCAGCAGGGCGTCCAGATCCGTTCCGAGCGCGCGCGCGATGGTGCGTAGCAGCGTGAGCTTGGGCTCTCGCTTTCCGTTCTCGATCATCGACAACTGGCTCGGAGCACGGTCGACCGCCGCCGCCAGGTCGTCGAGGGTCATCCGCCGCTCGGTGCGCAACTGGCGGATGCGCCTGCCGATGGTGAGTGTGTCGATGACATCGTCGTCATCCGTTGTCATCGCCGGGAGCGACTCTTCCTGCGCTGTGAGGCTCGTCATAGCGCCGATTCTGTCACAGAAGCGGAATTTCGTGTGATCTTCACAACCGATCTGGCCAGGTTGGCGCCAAAACTTCATGGAGAGTAGGTGCACGACGACCAACCAGGCGTCGATCCACCGGATGAGAAGCCGGCGGATGAGAGACCAGACAGGACGGATGCGCCATGACTGCAACCACCACCCCGATGCCCGCCCGGACGGCCCCCGTGCCGACCTCGAGCGCCGCGGCGGTGCTCGAGGTCGTCGGCCCGATCCGCGATCGCTACGACGAGATCCTCACACCCGACGCGCTCGCGTTCCTCACTGAGCTGCATTCTCGATTCTCGGCCCGCCGTCACGATCGCCTCGCCGACCGGATGCGGCGCCGGTTCGAGATCGGCAACGGCCACGACCCGCAGTTCCGCGACGACACCGCGCACATCCGCCACGACGACGAGTGGCGGGTGGCCGGCGCCGGCCCCGGCCTCGAGGACCGGCGCGTGGAGATCACCGGCCCCACCGACCCGAAGATGACGATCAACGCTTTGAACTCGGGAGCGAAGGTGTGGCTCGCCGACCAGGAAGACGCGACCAGCCCCACCTGGAAGAACGTGATCGAGGGGCAGCTGAGCCTGTACGACGCCATTCGCGGCCAGCTGCAGTTCACGAGCCCTGAAGGTAAGAGCTACGAGGTCACCGCCGAACAGACCCCGACGATCGTGATGCGCCCGCGGGGGTGGCACCTCGTCGAGAAGCACCTGCGCTACACCGACCGCACCGGACGCACGATGGATGCCTCGGGCTCGCTCGTGGACTTCGGGCTCTACTTCTTCCACAACGCGAAGCAGCTGATCGAGAACGGAGTGGGTCCCTACTTCTACATCGCCAAGCTCGAGTCCGCGGAGGAAGCCAAGCTCTGGGACGACGTGTTCACCTTCAGTGAGCGCTACCTCGGCATCGAGCACGGCACGATCCGCGCCACGGTGCTGATCGAGACCCTGCCCGCCGCCTTCGAGATGGAGGAGATCCTCTTCGAGATGCGGGACCACGTCGCGGGCCTGAATGCCGGCCGCTGGGACTACATCTTCTCGATCATCAAGAACTACCGCGGCCGCGGGGCGCGGTTCGTGCTGCCCGACCGCAGCGAAGTGACAATGACGGTGCCGTTCATGCGGGCCTACACCGAACTGCTCGTGAAGACCTGCCACAAGCGGGGTGCCTTCGCGATCGGCGGCATGAGTGCCTTCATCCCCAACCGCCGCGATCCCGAGGTGACCGAGCGTGCCTTTGAGAAGGTGGCAGCCGACAAGAAGCGGGAGGCCGGCGACGGGTTCGATGGCACGTGGGTGGCCCATCCCGACCTGATCCCGGTGGCGCGCGCGGAGTTCGACGCGGTCCTCGGCGACCGACCCAACCAGCTCGACCGGCAGCGACCCGACGTGTCGGTGCGCGCCGCAGATCTCATCGATGTGCACATCGGTCGCCCCATCACGGCATCCGGCGTCTACGGCAACGTGTCTGTCGGCATCCGGTACATCGAAGCGTGGCTCCGAGGCCTCGGAGCCGTGGCGATCGACAACCTCATGGAGGACGCCGCGACCGCCGAGATTAGCCGCTCCCAGATCTGGCAGTGGATCCACCAGGACCGGACCACTGAGGACGGCACGCCCATCACCCGTGAGTACGTCGAGGGGCTGATCTCCCAGGTGCTGGGCGAGGTGTCGCGCTTCGAGGGCGACCGGTTCGACGACGCTGCAGCGATCTTCCGCGAAGTCGCGCTCGGAACCGAGTTCCCCGCCTTCCTCACCCTCCCCGCCTACGCGCGCTACCTGGTCGAGACCGACTGATCGCGCCCAAGACCCACGACGAAGGACATGACATGACCACCTACCAGGACGACATCGCCGCCATCCGGGACCTCAAGCAGCAGCACGGTCCCGCCTGGGACGCCATCAACCCCGAGTCCGTCGCACGGATGCGGGCGCAGAACCGGTTCCGCACCGGGCTCGAGATCGCGCAGTACACCGCCGACATCATGCGTCGCGACATGGCCGAGTACGACGCCGACTCCTCGCTGTACACGCAGTCACTCGGGGTCTGGCACGGCTTCATCGGCCAGCAGAAGCTGATCTCGATCAAAAAGCACCTGAAGAGTACGAACAAGCGCTACCTCTACCTCTCGGGGTGGATGGTCGCGGCGCTCCGCTCGGAGTTCGGGCCGCTGCCTGACCAGTCCATGCATGAGAAGACCGCGGTACCGGCGCTCATCGAGGAGCTCTACACGTTCCTGCGCCAGGCCGATGCTCGCGAGCTGGACCTCCTGTTCACGAAGCTGGATGCCGCACGGGCAGCGGGCGACGAGACCGCGGCCGAGTTCATTCAGTCCGAGATCGACAACCACGAGACCCACGTGGTGCCGATCATCGCCGACATCGATGCGGGCTTCGGTAACCCCGAGGCCACCTACCTGCTGGCCAAGAAGATGATCGAGGCAGGCGCCTGCGCCATCCAGATCGAAAACCAGGTCTCGGACGAGAAGCAGTGCGGTCACCAGGACGGCAAAGTCACCGTTCCCCACGAGGACTTCATTGCGAAGCTCACCGCGGTGCGCTATGCGTTCCTCGAACTCGGGATCGACAACGGCATCATCGTTGCCCGCACTGACTCGCTCGGCGCGGGTCTCACGCAGAAGCTCGCTGTCACTCACGAACCCGGGGACCTCGGCGACAAGTACAACTCGTTTCTGGACGTCGAGGAGATCTCGGATGCCGACCTCGGCAACGGCGATGTCGTCATCAAGCGCGACGGCAAGCTGCTGCGTCCCAAGCGGCTGGCGAGCAACCTGTACCAGTTCCGTCCCGGGACCGGCGAAGAACGGTGCGTGCTCGACTGCATCACGTCGCTGCGAAATGGCGCTGATCTGCTATGGATCGAGACCGAGAAGCCGCACGTGGAGCAGATCGCCGGGATGGTGGATGCAATCCGCGAGGAGATCCCGAACGCGAAGCTCGTGTACAACAACAGCCCCTCGTTCAACTGGACACTGAACTTCCGTCAGCAGGCCTACGACGCCCTCGCCGCGGAGGGGAAGGATGTCTCGGCATACGATCGCGCCGATCTCATGAGCGTCGAGTACGACGACACGGAGCTCGCGCGGCTGGCCGACGAGAAGATCCGCACCTTCCAGCGCGACGGCTCGGCCCGGGCAGGGATCTTCCACCACCTCATCACGCTGCCGACCTACCACACGGCGGCACTGTCGACCGATGACCTCTCGAAGGGGTACTTCGGCGACGAGGGGATGCTCGCCTACGTGCGGGGTGTGCAGCGCCGCGAGATCCGCGAGGGCATCGCTACCGTCAAGCACCAGAACATGGCAGGAAGCGACATCGGCGACAACCACAAGGAGTACTTCGCCGGTGACGCTGCCCTCAAGGCCGGAGGTCAGCACAACACGATGAACCAGTTCAGCTGATCATCGACCAGACACGGATGCCCCGGACGACATCGTCCGGGGCATCCGTCGTGCCCTGGCCCGTCGTCCCGCAGCGCAGGACGGGTCAGGCGATTTCGCCCGCGGCCACGACCTCCGCCAGGCCCGCAACGCGTGAAAGGTGATAGACCCCGTAGGCGTCTGCTTCACGGATGCGGCGCGCGTCGGTATCCGTCTGGGTGTCGTGCGCGAGCGTTGCCGCGAGCATCCGGGCGTGCATGAGCCCACCGGCGAGGAATCCGAGGAGCATGAGGTACGGGACGCTGACGGCATATGCGTCGCGGGTCGTCCCGAACGCGATCAGCCGGGCTGTAGCCTCTTCGGCCGCCGCGCGGGCACTTTCGAGCCGGCTCGCGGTGCGCGCCGCTACCGGGTGGTCGAACGCCTCAAGCGCGGCGATAGCCTCGGCGACCTCCTGGAGCACTCGCGCGACAGTCGTGCCGCCGTCTCGAATGACCTTGCGGCCGATGAGGTCGTTGGACTGGATGGCCGTCGTGCCCTCATAGATCGGCATGATGCGGGCGTCGCGGTAGTGCTGCGGGGCCCCGGATTCCTCGATGAAGCCCATGCCACCGTGCACCTGGATCGCATCGGACGTGATCCGCAGTGCCTCTTCGGTGGTCCATCCCTTGAAGATCGGGACGAACAGTTCGGCAAGACGGATGCCGTCAGCATCCGTGGCCCGGTCGAACAGGTCGCCGACGTACACACCGAGGGCGCGCATCGCGGCGATTTCGCTCGCCATCGACAGCAGCAGGCGCCGCACATCGGGGTGCTCCGCGATCGGGGTTCCGTCGGGTCGGTCCAGCACCGCACCCTGCATGCGCTCTTCGGCATACGCTCGCGCGCGCTGGTAGGCGCGGTCGCTGATGCCGGTGGCTTGCAGGCCCATGCCGACCCGCGCCGAGTTCATCATGACGAACATGCCGGCAAGGCCCCCGTGGAGCTCGCCCACGAGGAAACCGGTCGCTCCCTCGTACTCAAGCACGCAGGTCGGGCTCCCGTGGATGCCGAGCTTGTGCTCGACCGAGACGGTCGTGATCGCGTTGCGTTCCCCGGGGTTGCCTGACGCGTCGGGCAGGAACTTCGGGGCGACGAACAGCGAGATCCCCTTCGATCCCTCAGGGGCATCTGGTGTGCGGGCGAGGACGAGGTGGACGATGTTCTCGGCGACATCGTGGTCGCCCCACGTGATGAAGATCTTCTGACCCTTGATCGACCACGTGCCGTCGCCGTTCGGGGTCGCCATGGTGCGGATCGCGCCGAGGTCGGTGCCCGCCTGCGGCTCGGTGAGGTTCATCGTGCCGGTCCACTCGCCGCTGACGAGCCGCGTGAGGTATTGCTCGCGCAGATCGTCGGAGGCATAAGCGTCCAGGGCGTGGATCGCACCGGTGTTGAGGGCACTGCAGAGTGCGAACGAGGTATTGGCGGCGTTCCACATCTCACCGAGGCCCGCCTGCACGAGCGCGGGAAGCCCGTCCCCGCCCGCTGATTCGGGAGCCTCAGCGGTGACCCAGCCTGCGTCGACGATGGCACGATAGGCCTCCGGAAACCCCGTGGGCGTCTTAGCCTGACCGTCGACCACCGTCACTCCCTCGCGGTCGCCGGAGGCGTTCAGCGGTGCGAGGACCTCTGCGGCGAGCTCCCCTGCCGCAGAAAGTGCGTCAACGGCATCTTCTGCGGAGAGCGCACCGTCTGTGGCCCGGGCCACGACGTCGGTGCCGAACGCCTCGGCGAACAGGAACGCGTAGTCATCGATGGGAGGAACGTAGGCGGAGGTGTCAGCCATGACGAACTCGCTTTCAAGAGGTGGGACTGCGACTCATCATAGATGACACTGCGTCTCACGGCGCGTGCAGCATCCGTCTCCCCCTCTCCGCCGAACCCACACCTTCTGCGCTGAACCCACACCTTTCAGCCCGCGAATCGTGTGGGCTCGCGCCGGACTCTGTGGGTTCAGCGACGGTGGCTGGGGGCTAGAGGATGCCGCGCTCCAGGGCTACCGTCACCGCGTGGGTGCGATCGGCGACCTCAAGCTTGTCGAAGACCTTCAGCAGGTGGGTTTTCACCGTCGACTCACCGATGCCGAGGTCGAGGCCGATGAGCTTGTTGCTGCGGCCCCGGGCTACCAGACGCAGCACCTCGATCTCGCGCGGAGTCAGGGTCACGGATGCCGCGGGCTCACGCATCCGTAACACCAGTCGGGCCGCAACCGCCGGGGAGAGCGCCGTCTGCCCGGCTGCGACAGACCGGATGCCGGCGATGATCTCGTCCTGCGGGGCTGCCTTGAGGAGATAGCCCGCCGCCCCAGCTTCGATCGCCGCGAGAATCTGGTCGTCGCTCTCGTAGGTCGTGAGAATCAGCACGCGCGGGGCATCGTCGCCCATGGCGACAATGCTCGCTGTGGCAGCGACGCCGTCGAGCACTGGCATCCGCAGGTCCATGAGCACGACATCCGGCTTCTCGCGCGCCACGAGCTCGACTGCCTGCGCGCCGTCGGTCGCTTGCCCGACGACGTCGAAGCCTTCCTCGTCCGCGAAAAGACCGGCAAGCCCGGCACGGACGACGGGATGGTCATCGGCGATCAGCAGCCGGATCATGCGGCAACTCCTGCACGCGGCAGCAGAATCGTGAGGACCGAGCCGCGGCCGGGGACCGAGTCGACCTCAACGGATCCTCCGGCGAGTGTTGCACGGTCGCTGATGCCGTCGAGTCCGAATCCGGTGCGGGCAGCTGAGGGGTCGAATCCGACTCCGTCGTCGCGGACGGTCATCCCAATCCCCTCGCCGTGGGGCGCGACGGTCACGACCACTAATGTCGCCCGCGCGTGCTTGCGCACGTTAGCGAGTGCCTCCTGCAGGCAGCGCAGCAGCACGACCTGCTGTTCGCGATCGAGATCCACACCGGCCGCGACCTCGACGTCGATCGCGAGACCGACCTCCGCACGGAAGCGCGCGGCGAGACGTTCGATCGCTGCCGCGAGAGCATCATCGGCGGGGACCGCTGCCATCCGCGCCACGAGCGCGCGAGACTCGGCGAGCGCCTCGCGCGCGGTCTGCTCGATCGTCGCGATCGCCTCGGCAGCGGCATCGGTTCGCCCGTCCCGCGCCTGCCTGCCCGCCCGCTCGCTCAACAGGACGAGACCCGCGAGAGTTTGGGCCAGAGTGTCGTGGATGTCGCGAGCGATGCGCTCCCGCTCCTCTGCCGCGCCCCGATCGCGGCTAAGCGCCTCGACCTGCGACTGCGCTTCGGTCAGCTCGGTCACCAGACGCGCCCGCTCCTCGCCATACTCGGCGATGCTCGAGATCCACAGACCTAGGGCGGTTGCAAACACGACGGCAAGGCCCGCCGAGAGGATGCCTTCCCAGAGCGACTCGATCGTGAAGCCGCCGTGAGCCACGAATCCGATGAAGACACCGAAACCAATCGCGACGGATCCGAGCACGCCTCCTCGTCGGGTGTCGACCGAGACCCAGACGAGCGGATAGGCCAAGGTCTGCAGCATCGCCATGAACGGGGCAGCGGCGACGCCGACTCCGATCGAGATGGCCAACAGGATGACGAACACAACAGCAAGCGGCGTGCTGCCACCCTGGCGTAGCCGCCGCCCGAATCCGAAGTACGCGACGATCAGAAGCGCCGCGGAGGCCGCCACCAGCGCCCGGCCCAGGACATCGAGGTCCGACAGGATCAGGACGGGGGCGACGATGGCTGCCGCCACGATCGGGACCACAGCATCCCACCATCGCGATTCGCTCATCATCGCCCCCTCTCCTGCGTCACGCGTGACCGCCCCAGGCTACGCGTCGCGTCGGATCCACCGGAAGGTGAGCCGGCTGATGACGAGGCCCACGACGAGCCAGATGAGCAGAGCGATCGCAACGCCGCCGAGCTCCCAGGCGCCACTCTGCTCGAGAGTCGCGTATTCCGGCGGCAGGAAGACCGCACGCATGCCCTTCGCCATCCACGCCAGGGGGAAGAGGTTCGCAACGTTCTGCAGCCACTCCGGTAGCAGCCAGAAGAACAGGTAGACGCCCGAGATGAACTGCAGCACGAGCGCCACCGGGATCACGACCGCCGACGCACTGCGGGCGCTGCGAGGGATGGCCGAGATGGCGATTCCGAGGAACGCGGATGTCGCCAAGCCCAGGACGAACACCCACGCGAAGGTGAGCCACGACTCGGCATCGGAGGGAAGCGGCACGCCCAGCACGAGCCCCGCGAACGCGAGCAGCACCGCTGCCTGCACGGTGCCGGTGACCAGTACCTGACCGATCTTGCCGATGAAATAGCTCACGGGCGACAGCGGTGTGCCACCGAGCCGCTTGAGGGTGCCGTCATGCCGCTCGAGCGCGATGTCGATCGCCAGGTTCTGCAAGCCCGACAGCAGGACCCCCGCGGCGAGCATGCCGGGGAGGTACATCTGAGCCGCCGAGAGGGCCGGCAGCCCTTGCCCGTAACTCTGCTCGCCGTCACCGCCGAAGACGGTGCTGAACAGGGCGAGCATGAGGATCGGGAAGAGGAATGTGAAGAAGATCGTCTCGGGCGAGCGCGTATAGCCGCGGATCTCGAACCCGGTACGACGGATGCCGTGGCGCAGCGCGTGCGTCGGGCTGAGGCGGGATGGGGGAAAGGCGATAGCGGTCATGACAGGGTCTCCGGAATCGAGGAGGACGGCGCGGCAACTGTCTCGCCCGGCACGGCTGCGCCCTCCGGGTCGACCATGCCGAGGTAGATGTCTTCGAGGGTGGGGCGGCGGATCTCAAGCTCCTCGGGTTCGCCGCCCAGGCGCTCGGCGAGCGAACGGGCGAAGGCCCAGGGCTCTGGGGTGCGCTCGGTGTGCAGCGTCCCACCTTCGCGCCAGGTGACGCGCGGCATCCGGGCGTCTTCACCCCCGAACGTGGCGATGGGTCCGATCGCCTGGAGCACGCCCCGATCGATTACTGCAACCCGATCGGCCAGCTGCGCAGCCTCATCGAGGTAGTGGGTGGTGAGCAGGATCGTTGTGCCTTCGCCCTGAAGCCTGCGGATGAGACTCCAGAACTCCCGACGCGCCTGCGGGTCGAACCCGGTGGTCGGCTCATCGAGGAAGAGGAGTTCGGGGTTCCCGATGATGCCGAGGGCGACATCGACGCGGCGTTGCTGGCCGCCGGAGAGTTTGGCGATGCGCGTGTTCGCCTTCTCCTCCAGCCCTACAGCCGCGATCACCTCCTCCACGTCCCGCGGCCGCGGGTAGTAGCCGGCGAACTGGCGCAGCTGCTCGCGCACCGTGAAGGCGCCGGCCTGGCCGGTGGTCTGCAGCACGATGCCCAGACGTGCCTTCCACGCCAGACCCCCATGTCCGGGGTCATCTCCGAGCACCGACACCTCGCCACTTGTGCGGCGGCGATACCCTTCGAGGATTTCGACGGTGGTGGACTTGCCGGCGCCGTTGGGGCCCAGCAGGGCAAAGGTCTCACCGCGAACGATGTCGAACGACACGTCGTCGACGGCAGCTCGCGATCCGTAGGTCTTGCGCAGGTTCCGCACCCGCACCGCATCGTTTTCCATGCTTCCAGCGTGCCGCGGCGAGACCGGAGGCGACAGCGGCCGTTGGGTTGGTGCGGCATCCCCCATTCGGTGGATGCCGCACCTCAGCCCCGGCGCGCGAGATTCAGCGAACCTCGGTCAGCGCATCCTCGTGGATGACGGCGAGAATGCGGGAGATGGGATCGTGATCCGCACCCAGAACACTGCCGATGGCCGCACTCTGGTGTGCGAAGCGCAGATCAGCAAGCACTGTCCCTACAGCCTGCGCGATCCGCTCCGGCGAAGGGGTTCCCGTTCGCAGGTCCACTCCCATGCCGGCCCACGCGACGCGCGCCGCAACCTCGGGCTTATCTTCGGTCGCCCCCGCGACGACGAGCGGGACGCCGTGACGGGCGGCCAATTGAACGCCTCCGAAGCCTCCGTTGGTGACCATGACAGAAGTCCGCGACAACAGCGCACCGTAGGGAAGGTAGCGTGCGACCCTCACGTTGGCGGGCAGTCGCCCCTCTGGGAAGAGATCGGTGAGGCTCTCGACGTCCCGACCTCCGGTCGAGGCGACGACGGTGACGGGTTCGTCCGCGAGCGCACGAATAGTCGGGGCCACAAGGCGCTCGAAGTCGAGGTTGTCGATCGTTCCCTGGGTGACGTGCACGATCGGACGCTCACCCACCTGATCCCACCAGTCCGGCAGCTCGGTGCCGCCGCTGGACGCTGGAAGCGGTCCGAGAAACTCGATGCGATCGGTGAGTTCGCGGCGCGGATACTCCAGACCGGAAAGGGTCAGTTGGAAGACCCCATCGTATGAGAGCGCCGCGTCGAAGATCCAGGCACCCTGTGTCACTCCGCACTCTGCCAGCGCCTGGTTCAGCGCGGTGACCACGGGCCGGAAGGCGACGCGGTGGACGAAGGCGTTGAGCGCCCGATTCCGCAGCGATCCCAGCGCGCCGGGCCGCGGCGGCAGGGCCAACCCGAACGGAGCGGTGTCGACGCTATCGATCGTGACCGGCACGGAGGAGATCCCGTAGACGGGCGGGCGGCGGTGTCGAGGCGTCGTCAGCAGTTAGGGCAAAGTCCCACCGAACACAAGCTCGGTGATGACCGCGTCGAACGACTCCGTCGCAAGGGCCGACCTCAGTGCGCGGTACTG
>MDTF01009584.1_pt1 | contig 13294 bp, 11 predicted proteins | sample 811191 | NCBI WGS metagenome assembly MDTF01 (sample SAMN05326649, study PRJNA326480) | marine metagenome | isolation source: seawater | place: Southern Ocean | collected 2011
ATATTCTCCGTTTGAACGTTAATACTGCCATTCTTTTTCATATCTTATTTTTAATTGATTATGTTTAATAAGTATGCGAAACCTGTGCCATAGTTAATTTTACGACATAATGTCATCCCGAAAATTTATAAGAAGAACAAATTTTAGTTTAAAAGCTTGCTGTAATCATGTAAATAGAGTGTAGGTTGTAATCCTGCTACCCTGAATTAATTATTTTTCGTACAACAGGTGATTGTACAAGAATTTATTACTACAGATGAGGAACAGGCAATGTTAAGTTTATGCAGTTATGTCACATGATGATGGATTAGCAAATTATAATCCTGATAATAGAATGATATTAATAGATGTAGAAATCGCGCCTGTCTATTATGGTTGTGAGGAACTTTCAGAAAAAGAAACAATGAAATGTTTTAATAATAAAGTATCAAAATTTATAAAGCGGGAGTTTATCTTGAGTATATCTAAAGATTTAAATCTTTCAGAACCAAAGCTGGTAGAAGCTTTTTTTATAATCAACGAAAACGGAAATCTGACTGGTAAGAAAGTCAGAAATTCAGAAGTAACCATTCAAGCAGAAATCTTGAGAGTGCTCAGAAAAATGCCAGTGATGAAACCTGCTATTCATAATGGAGAAAGTGTTTCTGTATTATGTTCAATTATAGCAAAATATGGAAATGAAATTGAAATTGATGTTGTTTACATTCCTGAAAGACCAAATGACTAAAAGTTGAATCACTAATTGTATTAACTTGCAAAAGCCAGTCGGCACATATAAAAATACATAATTCAATACACTTTTTTGGCGATTATTTTTAACGATAATCAGTCAATGTAGTAGATTTTTTGCTGTTATTCTACTGATAGAAATGTGCAATATTTCCAGATTAAATCCTCCAAAATCGCCAACTTTTTAGTTTTTCAATTCTATTTTCTTTTACAATTTATTTGAGCCAATCTAATTGAGTTTTGTATATTTCGAGCATTAAAACAATAGATTAAACAAAGAAACTAAATACATGATTGTTATAACTGTCATCAAGTTTTTGTGAAAGTACTTTAAATAGTTTCTTAGTAAATTATTTGCAACTGGAGTTTATGTTTGAAATAAGAGTTAATAAATATTTAAAAAAAAATATGGCAAGACAAGCAGAATTTATAATAAATGGTTCGTCAGTAATGGCGGAACTAAAAAAGGTGGACCGAAAGAAAATATATGGTTGGTCAACTGTAGAGGTATTTGATGAAAATGGAAGTAAATGCAAATTAGCTTCTATTTCAGATGGAGTACATGTGTTGCCTTCTGGTAGTTCATCACTATTAAAATTTAACGATAAAGGAGAGTCAGTTTCTACATCTGATTTGGTTGGCTTTAATCAGAAAGGAGAAAAGGTGGAGAAAGTTCCTTCTATTTATGATGGAAAAGTGGAATTAAAAGAATCCACTATTGATGATTATCTTTCCTTAGCGGTAAAAACAGTCTATCAGTTAAACATGGAAGATAATACTACTATATTGTCTGAATTAAAAGATGTAAAAGTATTTTCCTTTGTATTTAATTACCGTGCAGATTATGAGGGAGATGATGCTTTTCTTATTAGTAATGGAAAAACAGCTTTTGCAGTAACAGGAAAAGTAGCTGATTTGGAATTTATTGGACTGAATGACAATGAAAAAGAACTTGTAGTAAATGAAGAAGAAAGCTCGGAAGAAGATGAATTAGATTTTGCAATGTTTTAAAATATAAATTATGATTAGATATATAAAATTATCAAACGAAAAGAATAGAGATGCAGAGGTAACTTACCGTTCGTTAAACCCTAAGGCATCTATTAAATTAGGAATTAAAGCTCCTGGAGATGTGATAAATAAAAGGGTTTTAAAATCTACATCAAAAACTAACTTTAATATTTTGATAAAAGATTTTAAAGTAGATAAAACGGAAGATGAACAGTTGCAGAAATCCATTTTATTATCAGAAAAAATAATTAAAGGTGATCCAGAAATTGATTTTGAAATGGGGGGTAGATATATCTCTGGATTACAGAGAGTTTATGTAAACGAAAAACTGAAACCAGTTTTTAAAGTAAAGAAAATAGAAAAGATCTATAGCCCAACTGCTGAGTTAAAAGAAGAGAGAGAACCAAGATATAATGAGAGTAATATATTAGACCAAATTGTAAAATGGACAGGTAAAATGATGCCAAAATCAAAAGTGTATAATAAGTTAGTTTTTAATAAGAAGTATCAGATAAAACATATAAATGGACTTACTTATGATTTTTTATTTGATATGGCTAAAGAGCTTGATGAAAAAGACTCCTTAATGATGTTAGGAGGAGGAGAATTTGGTAAAGACCCTTTGGTGATGAATGATGGAGGAAAGCCTTACAGAGCTTTTTTAGAGGGAAGAATACAGAGTAATAAATATTGTTTGATTCTTCATTTAACTGACCAAGAATTAAAATCTTTACCTAAAAAATAAGAAAATGGATATATTACAATTAGCAAAAGAATATAAAAGAAAAACGGCTTCTAGATACCTGCCAGTTTCCTCTGAAGAAATAACAACTAAAATAATAGAGTCAGATGAATACTCTGTTTCCAAAAAATATGATGGACATTTATTTCTATTACATTTTGATGGTAAAAAATCGATACTTTATAATCATGGAGGGAAAAAGTTAACAGATTTATTACTTTTGAAAGAAGCTGATGAATTATTAAAAGGAAAGTGTAAGGAAATTGTATTGGCTGGAGAACTATATTTACATAAAGATAATGAACGATCTCGTTCTTTTGATTTAACTGCTGCTTTAGATGATAATCATAAGGATATTCAATACAAAGTATTTGATATATTAATTTTAGACAGAGAAGAAAAAGACTTTAATATAAAGGAATTAGATACTAAGTTGAAGGAGTTATTGAAAGATGGTAACTCTGTAAATGCGGTTGAAACCTCTTTTGTATCAAGTAGAAAAGAAATTGAATCTTTATTTCAGGATATTGTAGTAAAAGGAAATGAAGAAGGAATTATTGTTCAATCTGATAACGGACCAACTTATAAAATAAAACCACTTATTACTTTAGATGCAGTAGTTGTTGGTTTTTCTGAAGGAGAAGGAAGGAAGGAGAATAAGTTAAAAGAGTTATTATTAGCTCTTAAAATTTCTGAAAATGAATATTTGACTATTGCTAAAGTTGGAAATGGATTTACTGATGATCAAAGAGATTCAATTTTTAAGAAATTAGAAAAAGAGAAAGTAGAGTCTGATTATGTAGAAGTTTCTTCATCAAATATTGCTTTTACTATGGTGAAACCAGTACGGGTAGTTGAGTTCTCCTGTTTAGATGTATTTAATGAAAACTCAAAAGGATGTATAAAAAAGATGAGCCTTACATTTGAGAAAAATACTTATTCAGCAGAGTTTAAGAAACCGTCTGTCTCAATAACTGCAGGTGTGTTTTTATCCTTCCGTGAAGATAAGAAAGTAAATTCAGAAGATGTTGGTTTAAGTCAGATAACAAAGATACTTCCTTTAGAATCAAAAAATAAGAATGTTTCTGAAGTTAAGGATAGTAAATTATTACATAGAGAGGTTTATGTAAAGGAAAGTAAAGGATTAAAGAAGGTAAGGAAGTTTGTAGTATGGAAAACAAATAAAGAAGAAAGTAAAGAATTTCCTGGATTTGTATATCATTTTACTGACTACTCTCCTGATAGAAAAGATCCTTTAAAAAGGGAATTAAAAGTCTCTGAAAATCAAAAAGAAATAGAAAAGATATTGAAAATTGAGATTGAAGACAATGTTAAAAAAGGTTGGGAAAAAGTTAATTAAATAAATGCGTTAGCCGAAAAGCAAATAGAGTAGGCAATTTAAAAATAAATAAAAATGGGATTAACAAAAGAACAAATAGAGGAATTTTTAGAAAGAGAAAAAGAAGCATGTGATTCTTGGGACTATTTAGAATTAGTGAAAGATTATTTAAGTATTGATGGAGAGAACATTACAGATAACTCTTTAATAAATGCTTGGTGCGAAAAAGTGATTGCAATAGCGGAAGAGTCTAATGTTGTAGATCAATTACATGATGTAGTAAGAGAGGGATGCTATCCTCTTTCAAATGAATTGGCAGGAAAAATAGTTGATAAAATATTAGATTTATCAATAACATTTCAAGATTGGAATGGTATAGCTACATCTCCTCATATTCCAAAATTAACTACAGTTGATGGTACATCCTTTTTTTTAGTATCTCTTGATATGGCAATTAAATTGAAGGGAGAGGCACAGCAATATGAATTGGAGGATTTGATTGGGTATTTAAGTGACCCAGAATTAATAAATGATAGACTTTCATCTTTCGATTTATCAGATAGAATTAAGGAGCTATCTGTAATATGAAACTGAATTGAAGAAGTTTTGAAAGCAGAGATTAAAGACAATGTTAAAAAGGATGGGAAAAGTAAATTAAATGTGGTAGCCGAAAAGCAAATAGAGTAGATAATTTAAAAATAAATAAAAATGGGATTAGATAAAGAACTTACAAAAGAGGAAAAAACTGGTTAGATGATTTATGGAGTTTAGATGAAGCACCAGATGAAATTATAGAATGTTTAAATTAATAAAATAAATTTTGAAAAATTACATATACATATGTGCATACAACAATGAAAATAACACGGATGACTTTCTTATCAAAGACTCCCGTGTTGTAAAAAATAATGGAGAATATACGATAGTTTTTGAACTAGAATCAGATGGTGATGGCGTAATAGATACTTATTACTTTTATGATTTAAAAAATAAAGTAAAGGGTTCCTCTGGTTGTCTATGGACTTTTGAAGAATTTACGGATGCTGATGATGAGTATACCGATCATGAATCAATTGAGGATTTTGGTTTTAAATCTGATGATATTTCAGATGCATTAGAACAAATGAAAGAGGAATTTATGGTAAAGTATCTTAATGAAGAATCTCAAGAGAGATTATTAGATAAAGCTGCAGTTCCCTTTAGTAAAAGAGATATGCTGACAGAGGATAATTGTTCAGGAGATTTAATATTTGAAGAAGGGGATAAAAACATATTCCCACCGATTTACTAAGGAGCATGATGCCTCATTAATAGAACACAAAGAGTAAAATTATGGCATTAGATTTAGATGCAATTAGAAGAAAGTTAAACAACTTTTAATGATTTTCAGTCTATAGTTGTATCGGATAATATTTCAGATTTATCTATAGATGGAACTCCAATTTCTGAAACTGCTATGGATATGGCAACTAAGTTGAAGGGAGAAGCAACAGAAGATTAACTGGACGAATTTATTTATCATCTAGAAGAATACGACTTATCAGGCAGAATTGATGTGTTGAAGTAAAATACAATCTTTAGATTATTTAAGGTTAAAGGCTGGGGATAGATAAATTATAATTAATAAAAATAAAATGACAAAAAAAACAGTATATGAGTTGTTTGATGAGTTTCTAGAGAAACTGAAAGATGGAAAATTAATGTTTTCTGAAAATGAAGTATTTACTCTAGGTAATATTAAAGAACTACATAAAAGGATAGTTGATAATTCTATTGGTAGTAAGGAAAATCATCAAAAAAAGCACAGTGATATAAAAAAGAAAATTGCAAAACACAATACAGAACTTACTGAAGATATTAAGAAACTTGATGCAAAAAACGACAAGGAGAAAATTAAAAACTTAAAAATAAAGAAACTTCCTGATGTGGTAAATTTTGACAGGAAAATTGAATGCCAATTAGGTATAGGGTTGTTTAAAGGAGAGGTTCAAGCAGACAAGGGAGTTTTGGAATTATTTGCAAATTTGTTATGGTTGAGGTATTTGCCAATTAATGGAATTGGTGTAGAAACAAAGTTGAAGAAGATTAGAATGCTTTTTTCACAAGAAGATGCTCCAGAAGTAAATGATTTATTCCCAGAAAAGGGTGTAGCTTCTTATGGAATGGGACAGCTACAAATATTTGAGGATTTAGAGGCTTTAATCGAGTTGTTTGAAAAAGTGATAACTGAACTTGATAAACCTTTCATAGAAGTATTAGAAGGCATGATGAAAAATCCTAATGGTGAAGAGTCAAAATTTCATAAGAGACCAATTATTAATATGCTTCAACATCTTTGTAATAAAGAAAAATATGTTGATTGTGCATCTTACTCTCATAAAAAAGCCATTGTTAAGGCATTTGCAGAACCATTTAATGTTGTTGAAGATGAACCTATTGATAAAACAATTTTGTCTATTAAAACTAAATTATTGGAGTTTAATAATTTTAAAAAAACTTGGGAAGAAAATGATAATAGATTTAGATCTTTTTATCATAAGCAGATTAGACAGTTTTGGGATTTCCAGGGTGTTGATACAAAAGAAGATTTTTCAGAGTTAGAGGCATTAAAATTTAAAAAATCTATAGTTTTCTATGGCCCTCCAGGAACTTCAAAAACATATAATGCTAAAAAACTTTCAGAAATTTTAATTAGGCAGGGTTTTATTAAAGAAAATATTGAGAGTGCACTAGGTACAGATTTTGATGCGCAATATAAATCCAGAATTTCCAACTTACAATTGCATGCTAACTATAGTTATGAGGATTTTATTATAGGTATGCGTATTGAGGAAGATAACACAGTATGGGAAAAAGGATGGTTGTTAAAGAAAATTGAGGAAATTAATAACGAGAATAAAAACATAGGAAAGAAATTGCCCTATGTCATTATTCTTGATGAAATAAATAGAGTAGATTTAAGTAGGTTATTTGGTGAGTTATTTTCAGCAATTGAGAATAGGGATACTGATGTTGAATTGTCAGCATTAGATAAAGATGGTAAGCGTATAACTGTAAATATCCCGTCTAATTTGTATTTTATTGGCACAATGAATGAAATTGACTTTTCATTAGAACGAATAGATTTTGCTTTAAGAAGAAGATTTGTTTGGTATTTTTATGGATATAATAAAGATACGTTAAAAGCGATTATATTAAGTGATATAGAAAAAAATAATATTTCTAATAATGATTATGGAGAAATATATAGCAACTTAACTATTGCTAAAAAGGAATCTGTTGATGAGAAGATGTCAAATGAGAACAGTGAAGATAAAAATAAGTTTTTTAGGCAAGGTGATTTAGACGAGTTTATAAATAGAGCTACAGAATTAAATGAATCTCTTAAAAAAGATGAAGACTTTGGCAAACAATGGCAAATAGGGCATACTTTCTTTGCTGAGATAGTTGAGATTGCATTAAGTGTTACTCAAAACAATAAAATGAAAAACATTTTATTATTTAAAAAATCAGATATTAAACTTACATCAGCTTATAACCCAGTTGAGATTTTATGGAGTATTTCTATTAAACCAATGTTAGAGGCGTACTGTGGAAATCTTGAAAAGGATTCAAAGAAGAAAAAGTTAGATATTTTTAAAAAGATATTTTTAGGGAAATAATATGGCTTCTATATATTTAAAGACTAATGATTGTTCTAAATTTATTGATGATCAGAATAAGTTAAATAAATCTGATTCTATTAATGATATAATTGCATTGTTTTTAGAATTGACTTCAGAGGTTAATCTATTAGAGCTTACTGGTAAGGCTAAATTTAAAGATAATTCTCCACTTGCTGAATATGATTATAAAAGTAATAGTTGGCGAGCAGGCAGATATATAGGTGAATTAGCTTTTTCTTATAATAAAAAGCCTATAAAAGTTACTATTGAACCAAGGTTTGGTGATAATCATCTTTCCGATATGCTCTCCGAGATTTACAATATTAAAATCCCAAAAACTAAAACTGATGATAAAAAGGAAAATAAAGAAGTCTGGATAAAAAAAATATTGAGTATTATTTGGCTAAATAAATTGGCTACAGCTAATAAATTTGGTTTGCCAAGAACAAATATTAAAGAGAGTTATAAAGGTCATTTTATAAAAGGAAGAATTAATATTAGTAAATCAATAGTCCCTTTTTTGCATAATAAACAGATAGTTTCTGATTATAATACCAAACAATATGATGAGGTAATTATTAGAATACTCAATCAAGCGTATAATATTATGTCTTCCAATTTTGCAACAAATATTCCTGAAAATGCTCAAGATGCAATTAATAAGATGAGTTCTTTTAGTAGTTCTCTTAGTAATAGAGTGAGTTTGTCTGAGTATAAGAATATTCAGTATAAATCAATTTATCAATCGTATAAGGATATTGTTGATTTTTCTTGGAAGATAATTAATAATAAGTCATCCTCTATGAGTACGGAGCTTGGTAATAAAGATGGTTTTGGATTGTTTATTGATATGGCTGAAATCTGGGAACTTTATTTAGAAAAAGTCCTCAAAAAGCATTTTAATGATTGGGATATTATATCTCAGAATGATTTCCCTATTTATAATGAACCGAAAATGTTTTACCAGACATCAATAAGGCCAGATATTATTATGCGCAAAGGTAGTAAAATTGTAGTTTTTGATGCTAAATGGAAAAAAATGGATTTTAGAGAAATAGATTTTGATAGGTCAGACTTTTTTCAGATTAACACCTATATAGCTTTTTTGAGAACTGAATACCCTAAACACGAAATTGTATGTGGCGGCTTATTATATCCACTTACTGAAGATATATCTATAGATAACTCTCATGCTGTAAAATGGCTTAATAATTCTGAAACAAAATTTATTGTGGATGGTATTCAGATGAAAAAAAATGATGAAGAATATGAATATAAAACTCAAGAATTTATAGATAGACTAAAACAAATTTTAAACTAAAACAATAAATATGTACTTAACAAAATCACGCTTTAAAATTGGGTTGAGTTGCCCTACTAAATTGTATTATGAATCATCTGATAAATATGAGAATTATGATGATGGTAATGAATTCATGAAAGCTCTTGCAAAAGGTGGTTTACAAGTTGGTGAAATGGCTAAATTGTATTATCCAGGTGGTGTTGAAATTGATGGTAGAAACAAAGAGGATCAATTAACACAAACTAATAATGCATTACAACAAGAAAATGTAATAATTTATGAAGCAGCAATTAAGGTAGGTCATAAATTTATCAGAGTGGATATCCTTGAAAAGAAGGGAGATTTAATTAATATTATTGAGGTGAAATCTGCTTCATGTAATGGTTCTGATGAGTCTCAATTTACTTCCACTAAAACACTTAAAAAAAGAAAATACTTGGTAGATATTGCTTTTCAGTATTTGGTGTGTTTAGATTATTTTAAGAAGTACAATGTAGTTCCTTATCTTATGATGGTAGATAAAAATATTGAATGTTCTGTAGATGGATTGTATAGTCAGTTTGTAATTAGAAAGGAAGGAAAGAGAGATAAGTGTAAAACTCTTGAAGGGATTACTAAAGATGAATTAGGTATTCAGATTATGACTGCAGTAAAAGTAAAAAACACTCTTGAATATTTAATAAATGATGATTACTATAGGGAACATCCTGATTTTGGTGGTAGAGGTTTTAAGGGGGTTATATCTTGGTTTGAAGATTTGTTGTTAGGGTATGAAAATAATACTAATTGCTATTTTTCTGAGCCTTATGTTAAGTGTAAGACATGTCAATTTAAATCAGAAGATATTGATAAAAGTGGTTTTCATCAATGTATGATAAAGAAAAATAATTGGAGTAAATCTGATTTTGCAAGACCAAAAGTTTGGGATGTATGGAACTCTCCAAAATTGAAGGATTTTCTTAATGAAGGTAGGTGGTTTATGGATGAGATTGATTCTTCAGATATAAAAGAAGGCACTAGAACTGAAAGACAGATTTTACAGATAGAAAATACAAATAATGAGAGTAAAGAAGCATGGGTTGATATTGAAGGATTGAAATCTGAAATAGAAGATTTCGAATGGCCATTAAATTTAATTGACTTTGAAACTACTACTCCAGCAATTCCATTCTTTAAAGGGTATAGGCCTTATCAAGGTTTATGTTTCCAATTCTCACATCATATTTTGCACAAAGATGGAAGGGTAGAGCATAAAAATGAATTTTTAGGAATGGGACAGGGAAAAAACCCTTCTTTTGAATTTATTGAAGAGTTATATAAATCCTTATCTCAAAATAATGGTGATGTGTTTATGTATTCTTTTCATGAGAATACATATTTAAAATACATGATTCAACTCCTAAGGGGTGAAAGTCCATTTGATGTGGAATATACCGAGACTTTAGTTGAGTTTTTGCAGTCTTTAACATCTCCAGGAGATATGATTCCTACATGGGAAGAGGGGGAAAGAAAAATGATTGATATGGCGGTAATGGTTCGTGCATATTATTGGCATCCAGACATGAAAGGTTCTAATTCTATAAAACAAGTTTTACCCGCAATTATGAATGACAGTCAGTTTATTAAAGACAAGTACTCAAAACCGATTTACGGAAAAAATAATGAAGTAAAAAGCTTGAATTTTGACAATCATATTTGGGTGGAATTGAAAGAAGATGGAAAAGTAATTGACCCTTATAAAAGCCTTAAAACTTTAGATGAATTATTGCCAATGGGTATGCAAATTATGGATAGAATGTTTTCAAATAATATGGTGGGTGATGGTGGTGCCGCTATGACTTCTTGGGCTTTTATGCAATTTGCAGAAATGAAAGAAGAGGAACGAAATAACATAGGGGAAGCTTTAAAAATGTACTGTGAACTAGACACCATGGCTATGGCTATGATTATGGAAGCATGGAGGGATATGGTAAAATAATAATTTTTTGTAATATTGTAGATTGCAAAAATTATTTAAATTTGGTGCTATTAGGTAAGATGAAGTTGACTACAGAATTTTAATATAAGATGATCAAAGAATTCTGAAGAATAGCTTTGTGTGAATATTGTGAACTAGATACCATGGGCTTCATTTTTAGTAGTTTTAACTTATTCATGCAAAATTACTAATCATCTCTTCTGTGGTGGAAGTATGTTTTTACCCCCCCCCTGTTTAAAAACTAAATCTCCATCTTCATTTTCTGTCATCAGAATTTCCATACTTCCTTTTCAGATTTGTGGAGACTATTTGTCTTTATATTTTTCAATTTCTTCATCAGGAATTTCATCAACTTTATTTACTAACCACAACTCGTCTCCTGTAATGGAATTTTTCATTAACATACTATCCATTGTACGCTCTTCAAATCTAGTCATAAGTTGCCTTCTTCTTTCAAAATAAAATATAGACATGAAATAGTAAAACCCGCCAATCCCTAATCCTTCAAGAGGTCTTTCAAAAACCAAACCTTTATAATCAATTATTTGGGGGACTGCCAAATCTATTAAATCTCTAGCATCTTCAGTAAATTTCACTTCCTTAAGATCAAAATTGTCATCATCCACACAAGCATCAACACCTCTTTCTTTAAGTTTAATGCACTTATCTCTAAATAAATCATACTTATTGGCTGCAACTAACTTTTGTTCTTTCTCTGATAAATCTTTAAATTCCATTATTTTTATTTCATTTTGTTTTTAAATAATTGTTGGCTAATAAAGCTACAGAAATTAAAACCTCTTCCATTGTCAATTATAACACTATAAATAAAGAAAATAAGATAATACTTCTTTTTAAGATATTTACTCATCTTATTGTTAATTAGTTTCTTTCAAAATTAAGGAGAATATTTGGAATTTAATAAAAAATAGCATGTAATTTTATATTAACGTAATTATTATTGGAGTTATTGATTTTTAGTTCATATATTCTATAGATTTTTGTAGATTTGTTTTGAGAAAAATGATTTTATTGCTAACCAATCTAATGTTGAATTTGTTGAAATCAAATTAGTATCTTAAAAAATAAAATATGGGTATTTATTGGAATAGTAAAGCTGAAATCTTAACAGCAAATAGAGATCAAGCAAAAGAAATTTTAATTTTTATTAAAAGTACTGATATTACTAATAATCATATATTACACGATATCAATATTTGTAATTGCTCTATTATATTTTCATCAAGAGGGTATGGCGATTTCGGAAGTTTATTTAATGAAATTTGTAATACTTTTAAATTTCCTGTTTTTTGCCACGAAAGAGTTCTTCCTTGTCAAGGGCAACGTTATGGGTTTTTCTCTATTTGTGGTCGTTGGCAGAATGGAGTTGTTGTTTCCTGTCAGGAAAATATATTTTATGATCCAGAGGATAGAGGAACTGATTTCATTTATGGATCTGTTCAGTATTTAAATATTCCAGTAAATTGGCTAAATGGAATAAGGAAAAATATGATGTCTAACAAAAAAAGAGAGTCACTTAATGCTATTATGCAACGAGCAATAGATAATGGAACACCTATTCAAAGTGTTGTATTAATAGATGAAGACGGTTATGACTCAGGAATTACTACTTACTATCTTAAGAATTTTACAGATAATTGTATTCCTACTGATGAAGAAATAGTAAATGAAATCTTTGAAGACGAGTTTAGGAATATGTGTACTGTGAAAGCATCTTACTCCAAATACTCTAATAGTTACTTTTTAGACATCAATATTTATGATGAGAATGATAATGAAATGGATAGCCTTCCTGAAAATATTGATTACTCAAAAAGACGTTTAGTATTTTATTCAGATAATCCTGAGTTAAACTATAACTAAAAAATAATAGACATGGAACGCAACAATTTCTATCTTTGCCAACCTTAAAAAATAATAGTTATGGCATTAAAATGTGGAATTGTAGGTTTACCAAATGTTGGGAAATCAACTTTATTTAATTGTTTATCAAAAGCAAAAGCACAATCAGCAAATTTCCCATTTTGTACAATTGAGCCCAATATTGGCATTATGTCAGTTCCTGATGATAGGTTAGAATCTTTGTCGGCTATTGTAAAGCCTGAAAGAGTAATGCCTACTACTGTTGAGATTGTGGATATTGCTGGCCTAGTCAAAGGAGCCAGTAAAGGAGAGGGTTTAGGAAATAAATTTTTAGGAAATATTAGAGAAACCAACGCCATAATACATGTTTTAAGGTGTTTTGATGATGATAATATCATACATGTTGATGGTTCTGTTAACCCAGTGAGGGATAAAGAAACTATTGATATGGAATTACAATTAAAAGATTTAGAAGCATTAGAGAAATTGCGTGATAAAAATATGCGTACTGCGAAGTCAGGCGATAAAGAAGGACAAAGAATACTATCTACTTGCGAGAAATATATTGCTCATTTAGAATCAGGGAATTCCGCAAGAAGTCTAAATGCTAATGAGGATGAACTAGAAATAATTGAATCATTAC
>MDTF01012645.1_pt1 | contig 13283 bp, 11 predicted proteins | sample 811191 | NCBI WGS metagenome assembly MDTF01 (sample SAMN05326649, study PRJNA326480) | marine metagenome | isolation source: seawater | place: Southern Ocean | collected 2011
AGATCTGACCCAGAATTTGTGATGCCAACAATGAAATAAAAAAATGAGAAAAAAAATTTCACTTATAGGAGCCGGTCAAATTGGAGGCACATTAGCTCATTTAATAGCTTTAAAAGAGCTGGGTGATATAGTTTTGTTTGACGTGGCAGAAGGCTTAGCAAAAGGTAAAGCTTTAGATATAGCACAATCTTCTTCGATAGATGGATTTCAAGCAGATATAAAAGGAACGAATAAATATGAAGATACAAAAAATTCAGATGTAATAATCATTACAGCAGGCGTCCCTAGAAAACCAGGCATGACAAGAGATGACCTACTTGAAATAAACTTAAAAATTATTAAGCAAGTAGCGGAAGGAATTAAAGATACATCACCAAAAGCTTTTGTTATATGCATTACAAATCCTCTAGACGTAATCGTTATGGCATTACAAAAATATTCAGGACTCCCAAAAAATATGGTTGTTGGTATGGCAGGTATACTAGATACATCAAGATTTAAATATTTTTTATCACAAGAACTTAAAGTGCCAGTGAAGAAAATAAATTCCTTAGTTTTAGGAGGTCATGGGGATACAATGGTTTCAATGCTAAAACACACAACGGTAGATGGAAAATTAGTTTTAGACTTAGTTAAAGAAGGTAAATTAAAAAAAGAATATTTAGATGCTATAGTTGATAGAACTAAAAATGGAGGCGCCGAGATAGTAAAATTGTTAGAAAAAGGTTCAGCTTTTTATGCACCAGCTGCATCAGGTGTAGAAATGGCAGAAAGTTATTTAAAAAATTTAAAAAAACAGTTGCCATGTGCTGCTTATCTCGATGGGGAATATGGAGTTAGAGATTTATATGCAGGCGTGCCAGTAATAATTGGTACAAATGGAATAGAAAAAGTTGTTGAATTTAATTTAAGTAAAGATGAAAAAAAAGATTTTGATAAATCAATTAATGCAGTTAGGATATTATTTACTGCAGCAAAAAAAATTGATACAAATTTATCCTGATTATTTAATAAGAATTCATTTGTACTAAGAAATGTCTCCTAAAAAAAAATTAAATTTTAAAAACTATTTACCAGTAGGCCTACTAGGCTTATTTTCATTTTATGTAAACTATTATTACGGGTTTATTGGCGTTAACCCAATGGACAATTTTGTACTGTATAACGGAGGTTATAAAGTTTTAAATGGTTATATACCTTTTACAGATTACTGGTTAGTTACAGGACCGTTACTAGATTATTTAAATGCCTTTTTTTTTTTAATAAATGGGGTGTCCTGGAAAAGCTATATAATCCACTCGTCGTTATTTAACTTAACAATATCTATAGCTACATATATTTTATTTATTAATTTAGGACTAAAAAATTTATTTTCTTTTTTTTATTCTGTTTTATTCTCAATTTTATTTTACCCTGGTGTCGGTACACCGTTTGTAGACCATCATGCTACTTTTTTTTTAATATTTGGATTTTACTTTTTTGTTTTAGGGTTGAATAAAAACAATCAATTTTATTTTATATCAATACCATTCTTATTTTGCTTGTCATTTTTATCAAAACAAACACCAACAGCATATGGAATGATTAGCATGTGCCCTTTGATTTTAACTTATTTATTTTTTAAAAAAAAAAAAGCAAAAAAAATATTATTATCACTTAGTTTTGGAACAGGAATTTCAATAATATTTTTATTCTTATTTTTTCACTTTACAAAAATAAATTTTATAAATTTTTACGATCAATATATTTTATTTGCAAAGACTATTGGAAATTATAGAATATCTAATTATAATTTTAATTTAGTTAATATTATTGCTAAATATAAATTTTTAAGTGTATTAATATTTTTTTTAATAATTATTTTAATTAAGTTATATAAAAAAAATAATAAAAATATTGAAGCTATTTTTACTATTTTAAGCGCAATAACATTAGGCGGGGTGTTAATTTTCCATCAATATCTAACTTTAAATGAAAATTATATTTTTTTTTTAATACCTTTGCTCACAGGAATTATACATATTTATTATAAAAATATTTTTATAAATAAATTATTTTTATATGTATTAATATTTTTTTGTATTTACGGAACTATAAAATACCACATAAGATTTAACGAGCATAGAAAGTTTATTGATTTAGAAAATGTAGATTTAAGCAAAGCAATTGATGCAGAAATATTAACCAAAGACCTAAAAGGTTTAAGGTGGATAACAAAAAAGTATCAAAAAAAACCTGAAGATGAAATTAATAATTTAATAAAAATTATGGAAATTATTGCAAAAGATAAATCCAATAAAGCTTTAATAACAGAGTACCAATTTTTAGCACCTACATTAAAAATTTATGATTTTTCACCAAATCAATGGCATCATCCAGGTGTGAGTTTTCCCATAGAAAACCAACGTTATTATAAAAAATACCAAGATTTTTTTATTAAAAACTTAAAAAAAAATAATATTGATTTAATATATGAAACAGTTAGTGGTGACGAATCTATAACTGAATTAGTAATTAGTAAAAAATGCCTACTTAAACAAAGACTTACTGAAATGTTGATCAAATTTGAAATACAAAAAAATTGTAAAGAATTTAAATGAAATTAATCGAATTATTTGCCATTCTTTTTTTTGATATAATTGATAAGTTTTTTCACCAAAAAAAAATACTTCTAAGCCTAAGAAAAAAAATAATAAAAATTGAATCTTTTATAGACGTAGGATCTCACAAAGGAACATATACCGACTTAATTATAAAAAATTTTCAAGTTAGTAAAGTTTTAATGTTTGAACCACAAAAAAATATTTTTAGAAAAATAAAAAAAAAATATAAGGATGTAAAATTTATTAAAATTTTTAACTATGCTATTTCTGACAAGAATAAATTACAAAAAATTTATATAAATAATCATGACCTAACATCCTCACTGACAAAAATTGATGAAACAAATAGGTATCTTAAATATAAAGCAATATTATTTTCTTCTAACAACAATAGTTTGATAAAGAAAACATACAATGTAAAATCTGTAAGATTACATGATATTATAAAGAAGCTTCACATAACAAAAATAAGTCTAATTAAAATAGATACAGAAGGTCATGAGCTACAAGTATTATTAGGATTAAATAAGTCTGTTAAAGATACACAATTTATTCTGATAGAATTTCATCGAGATAAAATTTATTTTAGATATAACCCTAAACAAATACACAATTACTTAATTAAAAATAACTTTCAATTAGAAGATACCTTCAAATTCCCATTTACATCCTGGGAAGATAGATTGTATAAAAATACAAAGTTTAAATGAAATTATTGAAATATTGAATAGAAGAATTTGTTAAATTATTAAGTATAATATTTTTTAAATAAACAAAAGTTAAGTATCTATATTAAAACATTAAACTCAAAATGAGAAAAATTATTTTTTATAACTTATCGTTTATTTTTTTAGGATTAATTCTAATCGAATTAGTTTTTGGAAATTGGTTTTTTGGCCCTAAATTTTCATCATTAATAATAAAAAGAAACATTACAAAGGTATGGACACCTACTCATTATGAGAGCGATCATAAAGCTATGTACAAAAAAGACAAATATGGGCTCAGGGGAGATTACAAAAATACATCTAATATTAAAATATTAACAGTTGGTGGAAGTACAACAGACGAAAGATGGATAGATGAAAATTTAACATGGTCTTATTTACTTCAAAAAAAACTGGAAAGTAATAATAGTAACAACAAAGTTGCAAATGCAGGTGTGGACGGTCAATCCACTGTTGGCCATTTAAAAAATTTTCAAGTGTGGTTTAATCAGATACCAAATTTAAAACCTGAGTTTTTTATCTATTATATCGGAATAAATGACTCAGTACTTCTACTTAAAGCTTTAGACAAATATAAATATAAGACAAAATATAATGAAGCAGATGTTTTGCAAAATGAAAAATTATTTGAAAGAAATTCTAAGTATCTAAAGAACCATAGTGTATTTTACAAAATATTTAAATTATACGAGGGTTATGCAGTTGCAAAAAAATATGGAGCAATACATTTTACTAGTTCATGGGAAAATAGACCAAAGTCAAAGCCTATTAAAATAAACAGTGAAGATAAAATTGCCGTTCAATTTTTAATTGATTATAAAAAAAGACTTAAAAAAATTAACGAAGAAACTATAAAATATGGATCAAAAACAATTCTAGTAACTCAAAAACTTTATAAGGATCATTCCTTATCAGACGCTCTTAATCTAATAAATAGTGCAACAAAAAATTTTTGTATAGAAAATAAAATAATTTGTTTGCCTTTGGACGAGAAGATAAATTTTGATTTTGAAAAAGAATTTTACGATTTGCTTCATACGCGACCATCTGGAAACCTAAAAATTGCTGAATTTATTTCACAAGAAATTAAAAACAAATTTTAAAAAACTAGTAAAGCACACCAAGTTTGCAAACAAGGTATTTTTCACTATAACCTATTTAGATACGTCGTAAATATGTTGCTAAGTAACAATAAACTACTTGCATTCCATATTGGAATTTTTTTTAAGCTGTTTTGAATATTAAAATATTTTAAACAATCTTTTTAATATTTTTTTGAAAAGTCTTATAATCTATAGGTATCTTTACATCGTATTTAAATTTAATAAATATTATCGTTAAATTTATTAATAAAATTAATGAGTATAATAAAATACTAAACTTAATAGAAAAAAACCAAATTAAAAACATATAAATAAAAGAGTTAGTTAAAACCTTCTCATAAAAAACACTATTAACTCTTAACGAGTGCTCTATTAATTTTAAGAAATTAACTTTAGAACTATCAAAATATCTCTTATTTCTTGTGGCGTATAACCTTTTAATATTTGTTTTTTTTAAAACTGCAGAAGGGAAAGCGCACCAAACTTCATTAAGTTTTATATTTTTTAGGTTATCAACATGAAAGCAACTGAAATTACCAAAGGATATCCATTTCCACGTTAAAAAAAAACTAATAATTAAATGAATTTTATAACAAACTTGAATAAAAAGATTTTCATTTCTTTGTTTCCTATTAGATGTAACTATATGATTAATATTTTTTCTGGCCAGCAACAACATCCTGTTAATTTCATTTGGATCATCTTCACCGTCCCCATCCATTATTGTTATAAAATTTTTTTTATTTAATTTTTTAAGATAATCCAATCCAACAGCTATAGCCTTTTGGCTACCTAAATTTTGATTTAAAGATAAAATTTTAATCTCTTTAATTTTAGTAAGCTTTGATATTTTTAATTTAATTTTTTCTGTGGAACAATCATTGACAACCAGGATTTTTGTTATGTTATTAGGATTAGACTTATTTTCAATTTCTAATAACAATTTGTTTAATGATTTCCAATCATTATATACAGGAATTAATATTATATTTTCAGACAAAATATTACGAGTTATTTGTTTTCTTCTAAATCAGATTTAATCTTATTTAAGAATTTATTAATTAGTTTTGCATCATCGGGACTAATTAAAGAATCTTTTTTAGAACTATCTTTTAACTCTTGTCTAATTTTAATTTTAAGTACTTCAATTCCTTCCTTAGACATATAACTCTCATAATTATGTTTTATTTTTTTGCTAATTATTGAAAATGAGTAATGCACAGAAAGTATAAATAATGCAAAAATTAATACTGATTTATAAAAAAAGATTTTCATTTTATATTTTTGTTTTTATACATTTCGTATATTTTTGTACCTTTGATTTTTAGCTCATAAATCTTATCAAAATTTTCTGGTACGGTATATTTTTTATTTAGCCTATGATCGACCTCAGAAATATTGTTTTTAAATATATAATCAGCTAACTGATATTCTTGACCAACTATTTTAATATTTTTTCTTAAATTTTCATCAACACCTTCTAGACCTCTATGAATTGGCGTATTTGAAGCAACAGCAACGTAAATTAATTTTTCTTTATTATCCTCAGCTAATTTTAGAAAAAAGTCCTTCGCACCTAAGCCATGATAATCAATGTCAAATTCATATTTTTTTTTGTCATTAAGTAATTCATTGAAATAATAACTCTGGTACGGGTGATACTTAACTAAAATAGCGATGTTATATAAAACTAAAACTAACGAAAAAATTATTAAAAATTTTATATTTAATTTTTTTTTTTTAAAATATATAAACAAATTATTAATTTGGTAAACTGCAAAATATATAATAAATATATTTAAAAAATAAACTAGTCTCCAACCGTTATGGAGTGGCGCATCTAATACTGCAAATGTAAAAAAATAGAAAGTTATTAAAAAAAATATTATAAAATCTTTTTGTTCGTTATTACTTCTCCATAAGTCGTTATAAATATTTATTTTTCTAATTTTCAAGAATCTATTTATAAATCTCACAAAGTAAAAAAAATAACCTGTTAAAAAAGTAATAATAATTAGTATAGGAGTTGATATTAAAATCCATGTAATCAAATAAGAGGCCGGAACATTCTGATTAGTAATATAATTATTATTAAAGAATATTTTAATAGTAATAATCCCTGTTTCCTTTAGCGTACTAAATATTTCTATAAAATTTAAAAAAGTATTGGACCATAAGTATGGAGAAAAAATTATTATTAGACTAAAATAAAGAAATAAATAAAAAAAATATAATTTTAAATACCTATAGATATTCTTTGTATAAAAATATTTAATTAATAGTAATACAAAAAAAGCTATAGGTAAAAAAATTCCAAATATTCGTAAACTAAATGAAATAGCACTGAATATAGCAAAATAAAATAAATTTTTAATTTTCAAATTCTCTACTGTTTCTAAAAAAAAATATAAAGAAATTGTAAAAAAAGATAAAAAAAGAATATCCTTATATAAAAAACTATCTCCAAAAATTCTAGGAGACGTTATAAATAAAGAAGTTCCTATGATGCACAAAAAAAAGTTTTTAAATCTTTTTGATAAAATTTTATAAAAAAATAAGGAGCTCACTATAAAAATTAAAAAACTTAAAAAATGCTTCGTGTGATAGACGTTTTCAATTTTTTCTATGTTAAATATTATTTCAATCAATGCCAAAGAAGAGTCAAAAATAACACCATATTTGTTAAAACTTTCAACAGATGAAAGAGTATAATCACTAATTTCTTTCATCTTAATCTCTGTAATTAAACTTAATTTTTCAAAATTAAAAGTTTGAGCGATATAATTAAGCCAATAGAGCCCATTCATTCTATGAAATCTTTCCTCAATATGAACTCCATAATCTTTATAGAATAGAAAAACTACGATTAAGATAATAAAATAGAAAACAAATAAAAAAAGGTTATTTTTTTTTTGAAAAGACATTCTGTTTTATTTATAAATAATATTTTATTAATACTAATTTATATTAGAAAGAGTATTATTTTAATCTAAGTTAAACATTGAAGAAATTAGACTTGGTTGGTATCTCCAATTTCCAAGTATATTATAGGATAGTGCACACTCATATGTACAATTACATTTAGATTTCTTTATCCATTCTTTAGTTTCCGTGGTTTCCTTATTGCCCCAAATCTTCATAAAATTCATTTTATGATCCCTTAGATTTCCCAGTAATTTGTTTTCTAGAATTTCACAAGGATAAATCATTCCATTGGCAGCTATGATGCCAAATAAACCACCTGCATGACAAGGACTTATAAACTTCGGTTCAAGATACATTTTTTTTACCATCTCCCAAGAAATTTTATCTTTTTTTTTATGTAATTTTCCTTGTAGAGATTCAGAGCTGTAATTTATAATATTTTTAGTTTTAGTTTTTTCATTAATTTCATTAGTCAGCCAATTATATGCATCATATATTTTCTTTTTCTTCTCTAAAGGAGTTTTGTAAACGCCTTCATCTCTCACAATACAACACTTTATAGAATCTATTTTACAATCTTCGTTAAAATATTTGAAGATTTCCTTAATATTGTCACAATTTTCTTCAGTAACTGTAATGCTTACAACAGGGTTAACTTTTGGACCGAATTTTTTTAAAATTTTGTATGACTCTATACATTTATCAAAAAGGTTTTTAATTTTTCTAACACGGTCGTGATTTTCTGGAAAATCATCAACAGATATTTGAAAAGTCAATTCAGTTTCAGGAGAAAATAAAGAAATTTCTTTAGCAAATTGCTCAATCCTATCGGGCAAACTTGCATTTGTTGTTATGTATATTGACTGAATTGTTGAATTTCTTAAATATGCTTTTGCGATTTCTATCAGATCTTTTCTTGCAAAAGGTTCTCCACCAGTTAAATTGACATTAAGAATAGAGTCTCCTAAGTTTTTTGTTAGCTCCTCGATTTCATCTAAGCTTAATTCACCTTCAAAAGTTTTTGGATTGTCAAAATCAATAAAACAAAAAGAGCATCGTGCATTGCATCTATTTGTAACAAAATGTACTAAACTAATTGGTTTGTTTTTAGAGAAATACAAGTTACGTAAAACATTTGTGATATTAGCTTTTGTTGTAATCATTTATTTTATTGATCCTTATTTTTAATATAATTATAAAGCCCAAACAATATACCAAATCCTGGTGAGATGTTACCAATAATAAGAATTGGAAGTATGAAAAAAAATGTTATTAAATTTTTGGATATTCTGACTGATTCCCATAAAACAGTGACTAAGTAGACAGAAAGTGTCAGAAAATAAAATAAAAAATAATATTTTAAAAAAAAACTAAGAGGAAAAGAAATTAAAAAGATTACAAAGATTAAAGGAAGAAAAAAATAATAATTATGAAAGTTTAATTTTGTAAGTATTGGCCACATATAAAAACCATATATAAACCTTTTTTTTATGAAATGAAAAATAGTATTATTATCATGATAAATTAAAACATCCGAAGAAAATAATAGTTTATATTTTGTTTTTCTCATCTTGTATATAAAATCCCAATCTTCATTTCTTAACATGTTCTCATCCATCTGCTTTAGTGAATTAAATATTTTTTTCGGCAAAATCCAATTCGCGCTAGGCATAAAATTTACACTTTGAGCCTTTTTTTTTACATTACTTTTTTGAAAACTAGGAGTCATTGTAATTAAAAAACTTTTTTTTACTAGACCGACTATCATTTGAAAATAGCTTTGATTTGGAGGATCAATATGAGGACCTGACACGACTCCTACATTTTTTCTTTTAAGATATTTAAATGATGATTCAATCCAATTTTTTTCAGGATAAGCATCAGAGTCTATAAAAGCTAAATATTTTGTTTTGCAAGCGTTAACTGCAATATTTCTTTTTTTTCCTATTCCAATATATTTTGAAACAATAATTTTTAAATTTTTGTCTTTATTTTTTTTATTTTTAAATTTATTTAAACTAACAATGATTTTAATTTTTTTGTAATTTTTTCTAATATTCCTTATGCAGTCTCTTACATCTTTAAAAGATATACATGGAATAATTATAGTAAAATCTTTTATTTTCATATGTTGAATATCTATCCTAAAAAAGTATAGATTTGAAAAACTTTTTATTGATACAATGTTTGTTAAGATTATACCATTATTGTTGATTTGTTGAAGTTCTATGAACTCTTTTTAAAAAAAGTATTATTTTACTTTAATTACAAATAGGCTAAAAGCCTGTCATTAAAGACATAAAAATAATAATAAGATATTAAAAAAAATTAAATGAATATTCATGAATATCAAGCAAAAAAAATATTAGAAGAATATGGGGCGCCAGTTTCTAAAGGGATTGTTATATTTGCTCTAAATGAAATAGAAGAAAAAATTAAACAATTAAAATCTAAAGAATTTGTAATAAAAGCCCAAATTCATGCCGGTGGCCGAGGAAAAGGTGGGGGCGTAAAATTAGTAAAAAATATTGACGAACTAAATACTGAAGCAGAAAAAATGTTTGGAATGAACTTAATTACACCCCAAACAGGTCCCGAAGGAAAAGAAGTAAAGAGACTATACATAGAAGAAGCCTCAGATATTTCAAAAGAACTATATTTATCCTGTTTAGTAGATAGGGCAAGTTCAAAAATTGCTTTCATAAGTAGCACAGAAGGTGGAATGGATATTGAAAAAGTAGCTTCTGAAACGCCTGAAAAAATTACTACAAGTAAAATTGATTTTAAAAATAATATAGAACCAGATGAAATAGAAAAAATAATAAAAGTATTTAGTTTTAATGGTGAACAGAAATTAATTGCACATAAACTGATAAAAACTCTCTACAAAATTTTGATTGAAAAAGACGCAAGCTTAATAGAAATAAATCCCCTTATAGTTACTAACGATGAAAGAATTGTATGTTTAGATGCAAAAATGAACTTTGATGACAATGCACTATTTAGAAGACCGGAAATTTTACAATTAAGGGACTTAAACGAAGAAGAACCGACAGAAATTGAAGCAAGTAAACATGATTTGGCTTATATCAAACTAAATGGTTCTATTGGATGCATGGTAAATGGAGCTGGGTTAGCAATGGCGACCATGGATATAATAAAATTATATGGTGAAGAACCAGCAAATTTTTTAGATGTAGGAGGTGGTGCTTCAAAAGAAAAAGTATCTGCTGCTTTTAAATTAATTCTTTCAGACAAAAATGTTAAAGGAATACTAATTAATATATTTGGTGGAATAATGAGATGTGATGTAATCGCTCAAGGAGTCCTTGATGCTGCAAAAGAAACTAGCCTTAATATACCTCTTGTTGTTAGATTAGCTGGAACTAATTTTAAAGAAGGAAAAGAAATTTTAGATAAATCTGACCTTAAAATCCTAGCAGCAACTGATCTCAACGATGCAGCAAAAAAAATTGTTGAGGCAATAAAATAAATGTCTATATTAATAAATAAAAACACCAAAGTTATCTGCCAAGGTTTTACAGGTACACATGGAACATTTCATTCAGAGCAAGCTTTAAAATATGGAACTCAATTAGTAGGTGGTGTTACACCTAAAAAAGGCGGACAAAAACATCTTGGCCTACCTGTTTTTGATACAGTTGAAGAAGCAAAAAAAATTACAGGCGCAAGTGCGACTATGATTTATGTTCCTCCAAAGTTTGCGGCTGCAGCTATAATTGAGGCAATTGAATCAAAAATAGAACTTATTGTTTGCATAACTGAAGGAATTCCAATTATTGACATGATTAAAGTGAAACAAGTATTAAGTAAAAGTAGTAGTCGTTTAATTGGACCAAATTGTCCTGGAATAATAACACCTGATGAATGTAAAATTGGTATTATGCCAGGCAGTATTCATAAAAAAGGGTCTGTAGGAATAGTTTCTAGATCGGGAACTTTAACTTATGAAGCAGTTGCTCAAACTACAGCAAATGGGATGGGACAATCCACTTGTATTGGCATAGGTGGTGACCCAGTTAATGGAACTAATTTTATTGATTGTCTTGATCTTTTCTTAAAAGATGAAGAAACTAAATCTATTGTTATGATTGGAGAAATTGGTGGTTCTGCAGAAGAAGAAGCAGCCGAATTTATAAAAAAATCAAAAATTAAAAAACCTATGGTTGGTTTTATTGCAGGTCTTACCGCACCTCCAGGAAGAAGGATGGGACACGCAGGAGCAATTATATCTGGTGGAAAAGGTGGGGCAGAAGATAAGATTGAAGTAATGAAATCAGCAGGAATAATAATCTCAAAATCTCCTGCAGATATTGGAAAAACATTACTTGAGAAACTAAGCAACTAATAAAAAAAAATATGATATTATAAGATATTAAATGTCATCATCTCAAGACAACAACATATTTAAAAAAACTTCTTTTTTAGCTGGTAACAACTCTGCTTTTATAGAAAAATATTATTCAGACTATTTAAAAAATCCAAATAAACTACCTTCAGGTTGGAAAGAATTTTTTGATGGTCTCAAAGAAAATGAAGAAATTATTTCTAAAACCTTAGAGGGGCCAAGTTGGGGTCCAAAAATAAAAAATAAAAAAAAAACTTATAATTTAGAAGATCTTTCAAACGAAGATTCTTTAGAAAGTAATAGGGATACTGACCTTCCTTTAACTGAAGAATCGGCAAAAAATTCTATAAGAGCTATAATGTTGATTAGGGCTTATAGAATCAGAGGGCACCTAATTGCTAACCTTGACCCACTAGAATTAATGAGAAGAGAAGAACACCCAGAACTAAAACCTGAAACATATGGTTTTACCAAAAATGACTCTAATAAAAAAATATTTTTAGATGGTGTTTTAGGACTTCAAGAATCAACACTTTCAGAAATAATAATTATTTTAAAAAAAACTTACTCAGGAAACATAGGTTATGAATTTATGCATATGGGAGATCCAGTTGAAAAAAATTGGATTAGAGATCGTATAGAAGGGCCGGAAAAAGAAGTTATTTTTACAAAGAACGGAAAAAAAGCAATTTTAAACAAAATTATTGAAGCAGAAGGCTTTGAGAAATATCTACACGTTAAGTTTGTAGGAACAAAGCGATTTGGAATAGATGGCGGGGAATCCCTAGTGCCTGCACTTGAGCAGATTATAAAAAAGGGAGGCAATTTAGGAGTAAAAGAAATTAAGATTGGCATGTCACATAGGGGTAGATTAAATATTTTAGCTAACGTTATGCGCAAACCAATTAAAGCAATTTTTAATGAATTTTTTGGCAGCGCTGTTGCAGCTAAAAGAGATTTTGAAGGAGATGTTAAATATCATTTAGGTGCATCTTCAAATCGAGAATTCGATGGTAATAATGTGCACATTAGTTTAACTGACAACCCATCACACCTAGAAGCAGTTAATCCTGTAGTTTTAGGACAGGTAAGAGCAAAACAATTATTTCACAAAGATCCAGAAAGAAAAAAAGTTATTCCGGTACTAATTCATGGCGATGCAGCCTTTGCAGGTCAAGGAATAGTCGCAGAATGTTTTGCAATGTCAGGATTACCAGGACATAATATAGGTGGAACAATTCATATTATTGTTAATAATCAGATTGGTTTTACTACATCCCCAAGGTTTGCAAGGTCCTCACCATACCCAAGTGAGGTAGCAAAAATTGCTCAGGCGCCTATCTTGCACGTTAATGGAGATGATCCGGAAGCTGTTGTGCATTGCGCAAAAATTGCTACTGAATTTAGACAACAATTTAACAGAGACATTGTAATTGACATGTTTTGTTATCGAAGATTTGGACATAACGAAGGTGATGAGCCTTCTTTTACACAACCTTTAATGTATAAAAAAATAAAATCTCATCCTACAACACTTAAAATCTATTCTAAAAAA
>MDTF01006985.1_pt1 | contig 13279 bp, 12 predicted proteins | sample 811191 | NCBI WGS metagenome assembly MDTF01 (sample SAMN05326649, study PRJNA326480) | marine metagenome | isolation source: seawater | place: Southern Ocean | collected 2011
AAAATAGCCAAAGAAAATGGTTATACTGCGCAATTGATCACCGCAGTAGAAGAAGTAAATGATGCACAGAAATTAGTGATCGCTCAGAAAATTGTAACCCGTTTTGGAGAAGACCTAACTGGACTTACTTTTGGTATTTGGGGCCTGGCTTTTAAGCCAGGAACAGATGATATGCGTGAAGCACCTGCGATTTATGTAATTAAAGAGCTGGTAAGTAGAGGTGCTAAAATAAAAGCCTACGATCCGAAGGCAATTGAAGAAGCAAAAGGTCATTATTTGAAAAGAGTTCAAAATATAACCTACGTAACATCGAAGTATGATGTTTTAAAAGATTCAGATGCATTGGTATTGCTTACTGAATGGAAAGAATTTCGTTCGCCTGATTTTGAAGAGTTGAGAAATCAATTAAAAAACCCTGTTATTTTTGATGGAAGAAATCAATACAATGCTTTTAATCTAGAAGCAAAGGGATTCGAATATTATCAAATAGGAAAGGAATTAAATGATTAATTAAAAATACCACAAGATTTTGAAAAAAGAATTCTCCAAAACAATATTAATAACAGGAGGTGCTGGATTTATCGGTTGCCACGTAGTGAAATTATTTGTAAATAAATATCCAAGCTACAACATTATAAATCTGGATAAACTTACTTATGCTGGTAATTTAGAAAATTTAAAAGAAATTGAAGACTCTTTTAATTACACTTTTATTCAAGGCGATATTTGTGATAGAGTTTTGGTGAAAGATATTTTTAAAAAACATGCCATTGATGCTGTAATTCATTTAGCGGCAGAATCTCATGTAGATCGTTCTATTACAAATCCTTTCGAGTTTGCACAAACAAATATTATAGGCACTCTAACGTTACTCAATCAGGCAAAAGAAAGTTGGAAAGATGATTACTTAAATAAATTATTCTATCATGTTTCTACGGATGAGGTATTTGGATCGTTAGGCAAAGAAGGATATTTCTTAGAAGATACTCCATACGATCCTAAATCACCGTATTCAGCAGCAAAGGCTAGTTCTGATCATTTTGTTCGATCTTATAAAAACACTTTTGGTTTACCAATTGTTATCACTAACTGTTCTAATAATTACGGACCTAACCAGTTTCCTGAAAAATTAATACCATTATTTATTAATAATATAAGAGAAAATAAATCTTTGCCTGTTTATGGAGAAGGCCTTAATATAAGGGATTGGTTGTATGTAGAGGATCACGCTCGTGCTATTGATGTTGTATTTCATAATGGTAAATTAGGAGACACTTATAATATTGGAGGATTTAATGAATGGACAAATATAGATTTGATAAAAGTCATTTGTAAAGTAATGGATCAAAAATTAGAAAGAAAGGGAGGTACTTCTGAAAAATTAATTTCATTTGTTACTGATAGGGCGGGTCATGATATGCGTTATGCAATAGATTCGACAAAACTGAAAGAAGAGTTAGGTTGGGAACCATCGTTACAATTTGAGGAAGGAATAGAAAAAACAATAAACTGGTATCTAGAAAATCAAGAGTGGATGTATAACATTACTTCTGGAGAATATCAAAATTATAATAATTTGATGTATAACAAAATAGATTAGTATGAAAGGAATAGTTTTAGCAGGAGGAAGTGGTACGAGATTATATCCAATAACTAAGGGCGTATCAAAACAGTTGTTAGCTGTTTATGATAAGCCCATGATATATTATCCTTTATCAGTGCTCATGTTGGCTGGTATTAAGGAGGTTTTAATAATTTCAACACCAAACGATTTACCTGGTTTCGAGAGATTATTGGGAGATGGGTCTGATTATGGAATTGAGATATCTTATGCTGAGCAACCAGCCCCAGATGGTTTAGCACAGGCTTTTATAATAGGTGAAGATTTTATTGGAAAGGACTCAGTTTGTTTGGTTCTAGGAGATAATATTTTTTATGGACAAGGGTTTTCTCCTATGCTTGAGGAATCTGTTAAATTGGCTGAGCAGGAAAATAAAGCAACTGTATTTGGTTATAGAGTTAATAACCCACAGAGTTTTGGAGTTGCTGAATTCGATAAAGATGGCAGAGTGTTAAGTATTGAAGAAAAGCCGACAGAACCTAAATCTAATTATGCTATTGTAGGTTTGTATTTTTATCCTAATAAAGTTGTTGAAATTGCAAAACGTATTAAGCCGTCTAATAGAGGTGAATTGGAAATTACAACGGTTAATCAAGAGTTTCTTAAAGAAGAGAGTTTAAATGTGCAATTATTGGGGCGTGGTTTTGCGTGGTTAGATACTGGCACGCATGAATCATTGGCACAAGCTTCAACATTTGTCGAAGTAATTCAAGCTAGACAAGGTTTAAAAATTGCATGTCTTGAGGAAATTGCATTCGAAAAAGGATGGATTTCATCTAATAAATTGGCTCAAATAGCAGAGCCAATGAAAAAAAATGAGTACGGGAGATATTTGCTTAATTTGCTTATTATTTAAGTGTACTTCAAATTTATTTTAAATAACTAATGCAATCAGAAAACAATAAAAGGATAGCTAAGAATACAGCATTACTGTATTTTAGAATGTTATTAACTTTAGCTGTTAGCTTATTTAGCTCTCGAGTAATTTTAGATACTCTTGGTGTCGCAGATTTTGGAATTTACAGTGTTGTAGGCGGGTTAGTGGCAATGTTTACTTTTTTAAATTCAACTTTAAGCGGCTCAACCGCAAGGTTTTTAACATTTGAAATAGGTTCTTTCAATGTTGATAAATTATCTAAAACATTTAAGAGTGCTATTACAATTCACCTCGGTGTATCTTTATTAATATTAATTTTAGCAGAAACTTTAGGTTTATGGTTGTTAGAATCAAAATTAATAATCCCAGAAAATAGAATGTTTGCAGCTAGGGTTGTTTATCAAATATCAATATTAAGCTGTATTGCATCTATTTTAAGAATTCCTTATAATGCAGCAATAATTGCTCATGAAAGAATGGGTGTTTATGCTTATGTTAGTATTATAGAGGCTACTCTAAAGCTAATAATTGTATACTTATTGGTTATTGGTGAATTTGATAAGCTAATTTTATATTCGGTCCTTATGTTTACCGTAATATTATTTATAACCTTTATATATATAAATTATTGCTCTAGAAACTTTAAGGAATGTCAATTTAGTATTAGTCAAGATAAGGAAATGTTAGTGCCAATGCTATCTTATTCAAGTTGGGATTTATTTGGTAATTTTAGTGTTATTGCAAGAGGTCACGGAATAAATATAATGTTGAATTTGTTTTTTGGTCCTCTAATTAATGCGGCATCTGGCATTGCAATGCAAGTTCAAAACGCTATAGCAAGTTTTGCCGACAATTTTTTAACAGCTGTAAAGCCTCAAATAGTTAAATATTTTGCTTCTGGAAATATTCAAGAAATGCAAAAATTGATGATAAATGCATCAAAATATTCTTTTTTACTTCTTTTTATTATTTCTTTTCCTTTAATTATTGAAAATCGCTTTGTGTTAAATTTATGGCTTAAAAACGTACCAGATTATGCTATCTTATTTTGCCAGCTTAGCTTGGTTAATAATCTAGTTTCAATTATGTTTCGTCCACTTTCATTCGGTATTCATGCTACAGGAAATGTCAAAAGAATTAGTTTACTAAATGGAACTATTTATTTAATGGTTTTACCAATTTCGTATTTTATGCTGAAATCTGGATATCCACCTAAAACCCCTTACATAATAAATATTTTATTATTACTATTGGGCTGTACAGCATACTTAACTACTTTAAAAAGCCTGATAAGAGAGTTTTCAATCGTAATATTTTTACAAAAAGTGGTTTTTGTTAATTTAATAATAGCCTTAATAAGTTCCATAATACCAACCATAATTTTCCAAATAATGGAAGAAGGATTATTTAGATTAATACTAATTATTATTTCCACTCTTGTCGTAGTGATTACTTTAGTATACTTCTTTGTTCTTGATAAAGGAATTCAAAAAAGAGTAAGGGATAGTATTTTAAATAAGATTAGATAGATTGATTACATGAAAGAAGAATTGGTAAGTATTATAACCCCTTGTTATAACGGTGAGTTACTCGTACATCGTTTGTTAGATTCGATATTGTTACAAACATATTCCAGAATTGAATTAATTCTTGTTGACGACGGTTCAACTGACAACACCAAGGAGGTAGTTTTGTCATATGAGGAAAAATTTAAAAACAGAGGTTTTACCCTATTTTATATTTATCAAGAAAACACAGGGCTTGCTGGCGCAATAAATACAGGATTAAATAGGGTTAATGGGAAGTATTTCTGTTGGCCTGATTCGGATGATTATTTAGAAGTAGAATCTATAGAAAAAAGAGTAAAAATATTAGAAATACACACTGATTATGGTGTGGTAACTAGTGACTCTTATGTGAGGTCTATTAACAACTTAGATAGCTATTTAAATTTAGCAGGAGATAATCAACCGGGAAAGTTTTTAGAGAATCAATTTGAATTGTTATTATCAGGCAATTCAATGTTTATTCCAGGTACGCATATGGTCAGGTCATCATTTTTTTTTGAAACGCATCCTGAAGGTCAAATATATCCATGTCGTAGAGGTCAAAATTGGCAAATGTTATTACCATTATATTTCAAGTACAAAAGATTTTTTTTAAATGAACCTCTTTATAATTATATAGTATATGAATCAAGTATGTCCCAAGGAGATAATACTGAGGAAAAAAAAATATATAGATGCAAAGAGCACGAAGAAATTATTATTAGAACACTAACCTCAATGAATATTGAGCAAAGTGTTAAAGAGAGATATATATATGAGACCAAAATTAGATATACCAGAAAAAAATTGACTATTGCTTTTTTACATGGGAATAGTATATTACTTAAAGAGCTTTATTGTATTCTAAAATATGGGAAGCAGCCAAGAAGAAAAGAGTTTCTGTATTTGTTAATTATAAAAAATATTTATATTACTGGATTTTTTAAAAGACTATTACCATTTATAAGAAAATTAAAAGCTAAATTTATTTAGGGAAATGAAAGAAATTATAAAAAAAATACCGTTTGCGAGTGCACTATTTAATTATTTTCACAATATCGTACTAGGACCTTTAGGAACAATAAATTTAGGTCTTTACACTAGTCTTAGAACTTTAAAATATTCTAATAAAAAAGGAAATAGTGAATCATGGAAAGCATCGATGAGAGTTAGTTGTCATATTTTAGAAAAAGGTTTGACAATGCCCGAAAAACGTTTGGGGTTTGGCCAAGGACGAGTGATAATTCTTGCTAACGAGATATTGTTAAAAAAAGAATACAGTGATTATTTTGAAATTGAAATGTCTGTTGGTATTATCAAAGAATATGATCGGCTTCATAAACAAAATAGCTATCAGTTACCTTATGATTTGCAAACTTTAATTGATAAGGTTACTCAACTATACCCTCAATTTGAAAGTTTGAAACAAATTAACTTAAGCAGAGATGAGTTTTTTTCATCAAAAAATGATCCTTTTTTTAAATTTGCTGCAAGTAGACGGTCAATACGTAACTTTTCAAGAAAAGCATCAACTAAGCAGGTAAATGATTCTATAGAATTAGCATTAACGGCTCCCGCGGCTTGTAATAGACAAGCGTTTAAGTGTCATGTTTTTGACGATAAGGAGAAAGTTCAAAAAATTTTATCTCATCAAAACGGCAATAGGGGTTTTGGGCATTTAATCCCTCAAGTTTGCTTGTTGACTGTTGATCTAAGGATGATTGGAAAAAATGAACAGAATGATATTTATTTTAATGCAGGTCTTTTTGCTATGAATTTATGTTATTCATTTCATTATAATGGAGTTGGTTGTTGCATGCTGAATTGGGCTGCTAGCCCTAAAAATGATAAATTAATGCGAAAGGTAGCAAATATACCCAATGCAGAGAGTATTACAGTTCTAATGGCTTTTGGAATACCTAGCAATCAAATTGAGATAGCGCGATCAGATAAAAAAAGAATAGAAGACGCATTAGTAATTAATTAAATTTACACTAAAATAATTTTATGAAGAAAGTTGGTATATTAACATTTCATGACGAACCTAATTATGGGGCATTCTTACAAACTTATGCGCTGTCTGAAGCAGTTAAAGAATTAGGTTTTGAGGTAGAAATAATAGATTTAAGAATTAAGGATACTTTTAAATATAATTTTATGTCAAAATTATTAGGTCCTATTATTCGATTTTTCATTTTCGAAAAACCACGAAGAAAGTTTTTAAATAGATCAAAAATCTATGCATCATCACAAGAGTTAATTGACAACCCTCCAAATTGTGACATATTTATACTGGGAAGTGATCAGGTTTGGAATAAAGATATCATTGCGGATTTAAAATATTCTTTTTTCTTCGATTTTATTAAAGATAATAAAACTCGTTTTGCCTATGCGTCTAGTTTTGGTATGAATAAATGGGGGTTTAATAATGAAGAAACAATTATTATTAAAAAATTATTGAATAATTTTTCTTCAATAGGAGTTAGAGAGTCAACGGCAATTAATTTATTAAAAGAAAATTGTGGTGTAGAGGCTACTTTAGTTCTCGACCCAACTTTATTAATTTCGGATTATTCGAAAATCACAGGACCTACGAAGCAAAAGCCAAATAGTATGGTTTGTTTTAAATTTAAAAAAGATAAAGATTTTTATCCTTTTCTAAGAGAATTTAAAAATGAAAATAATTTTGTTATTTCAGTTATGGCAAAAACAACGCCTATAAAAGGTCTTATTAATATTCCTTTACCATCTGTAAAGAAATGGATTAAATCAATAGCACAGTCAGAGATTGTATTGACAGACTCATATCACGTTTTAATTTTTTCAATCATTCATGAAAAACAATTTATAGTTTTACCAGCTAATGTTAAGAACTTTAATAGACTATCTGAATTACTTAGTGATTTAGATTTATCGAATAGAATTTTTTATTCTTATGACGAGGTTCTTAAAAGTGATAGATGGAAGACTAGAATTGATTATAGTAAAGTGAAAAAATTATTAACAAAGAAAGTTGATAACTCATTATCCTTTTTAAAGGAAGAATTGAGTAAAAACTAAATAAAGATGAAATTAATTCGTTTTTTTTTATGGTTTTATAGATTATCCTTGAATTTTTTCTTTAGGTTGAACAAAGAAAATATTATGGATTCGGGGTCCACCTGTATAATTTCAGAATTTAATTTTGAAGAAAATCAAGGAGATATAGTGCATCCTTGTGTTAGGTATTCTGAGAAATTATTCAAAGGCTATAATTGGTGGTTAATTTATACACCTTATTACAATGCAAATGCGGATATTGAGAATCCTATTTTATGTTACGGGATTTCAAAAGATGGAGAACCTCCTACTGATTGGACAGTTTATAAAGAGGTTATAGGTAAGCCATTACACGGTTATAATTCAGACCCTACAATGTTTTTTGACAATGAAGGATTACATGTTTTTTGGAGAGAAAACACAACACCTAGAACGAAAAAGGATGATTTATATAGAGCTACTTATGGCTGTTTAATCTCTGAAAAGGATAAAGAAGATATAAAAACTCCAATTTTATGTGAAAAAGAGGTATTTGTTGATAAAGAAGTTTCGCCTGCTATTTTTAAATTAGAAGATTCTTACGTAGGCTATGCAATGCACATGAGGTTTAAAAACAAGAAATTACACTCAAGTATTGGTTTTATTGAAAGATTAATTCAGGTTTCATTGAAATTATCTTCAGTTTTAGAAATTTATAATGAGCAAAAAACTCACGGCATAGCTATTTGGAAATCAAAATCTATTGATAAGCCATTTAAGTATATTAAGACGACTAAAATTCAAAATTGCAATAGACTGTATAGGCCTTGGCATTTAGATGTTTTTAACCATAAAGATAGGTTGTATGCCATAATACAAACGACACAGTGCAATGCAGATATATGCTTAGCTGTGAGTGACGATAATGAAAATTTTAAGATGTTTACTAAGCCGTTAATTACAAACAGAAGCATAAATAAGGTTGGGATATATAAACCTACTGGATTTGTTTATAAAGATGTTTTTTATTTATATTATACAGCACAAGATAGAAATAATAGGAAGTTAAATAAGATGTATTTAACAAGTATCCCTTTCTCCAAATTATTAAATTTAATGAAATGAATGTAATGTTTTTACACGTGGGAGGTATAGACCCTACTGCTGGCGGAATATCTAGAATGACTTCAGTGCTATCTACCGGCCTTAAAAGTAAGGGAATTAATGTTTACTATCTGTCAATGTTGAAATTCGATGGCGTTGAATATGATAAAAACCAATTTTTTTTCCCAGATTCTGAGGTGCCTACGGCAAATGAAAACGCTAATTATCTTATTCAGTTTGTAAAAGAGAAAAATATTGATATCTTAATAAATCAGGCTACTACAAGTTCAATTTACAGAGATCTTTCATGTATTGTTAAACATAGGGGTGTGAAAATTATTTCAGTAATTCACAATTCATTGTTAACACCAATTATAAACTTTTCTGCTTTAAAAGAAAATAAAATAATTGATTTAGGGTTATCCTTTTTATTGCCATTAGCTAAAAATAGACTATTTGTCTCTTTACTTAAAAAACTTTATAAATTTAAATACCAAAATCACTATAAGTTACTTCATGAGAATAGCGATAGGGTGGTTCTAGTTTCTGAGAATAATATTTCAGAATTTTTATTTATGGTTAGTTTACGCAACTCAGATAACATAGTAGCGATTAATAATGCTATTTCTTTAAAGGAATATAAATATAATAGAAACGATAAAATAAAAGAGGTTTTATGGGTAGGTACCCCAGATTTTTCAATAAAAAGATTGGATTTAGCATTACGTATTTGGAAGCTAATAGAAAAAATGAATCCTGATTGGGTTTTTACAGTTTTAGGTGATAGTCCCAATTTAAATAGAGCAAAAAAACTAGCTAAGGAACTTAATTTATCTAAAGTGAATTTTATAGGGAGACAGGATCCAATTGAATATTACAAAAGAGCATCATTTTTAATTATGACATCAACTACCGAAAGTTTTGGATTAGTATTAATTGAAGCTATGCACTTCGGGGTAATTCCATTTTCGTTTGATAGTTTTCCAGCTTCAAAAGATATAATTGAAAGTGGAAAAAATGGAGTTCTAATTAGTTCGTTTGACACAGAGTCATATGCAAATGAGTTATCACGACTAATGAGTGATCCCGACCGAACGGAATTGATGGCTGTTAATTCTAAAAAAAAATCAAAAAAATATGATATAAATATGATTATTAATCAGTGGATTTTATTATTTAATAATTTGTAGATGAGTAACCTTAAAATATCATTATCACAAAGTAGATATATTTTAGCAAATATAAATATCATTTTACTTTTAGTGGGGTATACCTTATTCACAGCATTATTTTTTGGTGTGACAGGGAATTTAGACTTGGAAAAAACAAGAGGTTTAAGTATTTTGTATCGTGCATTTGCATTATTAATTGCTCTATTAACGATTTTATTGAATTTAAAAAAACCTTTTTTAAAAAATCAAAATATTAAATTATATTTCTTTTTATGGTTTTTATTTAGTACTAGGATCATATACGATCTATTTATACGATCTTCAGAGGTATCTCCTGCAAATACAATTTATTTTTTTCAATTTATTTTTGGTGGTATATTGTTGCCAACAATAGCTGTTTTTATGAGCTATCGAAATTTAAATTTGAAATTAATTTATTATAGTGTGTTTTTTATTTTAATTTTGGTTGTCTTCAAAGGGGTTATAATCAATATAGTATTAACTTCAGTGGGACTAGGTCGTGCGCAAATGAACCTTGCGCAATCAACATTAACATTCGGGTCTTTTGGCGGAATTTTAGCTTTACTTTCATACAGCCTTCTCGTTGCAAAGAAAGGTATGTTGAAAGTGAAATTTTTAGCATTTTCAACTTTTTGTTTAGGGATGCTAGCAGTTGGTATAGCTGGGAGTAGAGGGCCTTTGTTTGGTGTTTTTTTCACTATATTAATTACTTTTTTCTCAAAGAACATTCTTACGTCAATTAAATTTTCATTTTTAATAATTATCATAGGAATCGTGTTTGGAGAGGTTTTATTAGACTTGATTGAATCTAATTTACCAATCTTTTATGATCGCATCTATAATACAATTGTAAATTCTAGCTTGGGAGGCAGAGAGTCTGTATTTGAACAAGCTATTGATCAGATTTTTAGTAATCCACTTTTAGGTGATTGGTTTTTGCTAGATAGATCTGATACAAGCTCAATTGCTCACAATGCTTTTTTACAAGCAGCTATGTGTTTGGGGATATTAGGAGGTATCTTAAATGTGTACATATATTATGTGCTATTCCAGAAATCTATTAAAATTATTCAGACATCAACTATTTATTCTTTTTGGGGATATGCTACACTTTTTTATATGATATACTCTTTAACTACTGGAGGCAGTATTTATATTAAAAGTGATTTTAATTTTGCTTTTCTAATTTTACTATTAATTAGTTCGAAGACTACAAATTTATATTTAGAAGTTTTCAAAAATGCAAGTATAACTGATGCAAAAAATAGATTTAAAAACTAGTGATGATTACATGTTGCACATATGTTAAGAATCAAAACGATTCTACTAAAATTAAAAAGACATAAATTATTTAAAATGGATATAAGATACGCTTTTTCAAAATTCATATATAAATTAGGAGGTGCAAAACTTAATTACAAATTAAGGTATTTTCATAATAGAAAGCGGTTGCCAAATTTTAAAGATCCAAGAGATTGGTCTGAACGAGTTTTAGCGTCTATGTTGTCGCCCTCATTTAAAAAATATGCCAGGTTTGTAGATAAAATTAAAGTGAGAGATTATGTGATAGAAAAAGGCTTGAAAAATATTTTATTGAACCATTATGGAGCATGGAAGAACCCTAAAGACATCAATTTTGCGGACTTACCAAAAAAATTTGCACTAAAAACTAACAATGGTGTTGGTAATCATGTTTTTTGTAAAGATAAAACGACTTTTGATAAAAAAGAATGTTTTAGGCAATTAGAAAATAATTTAAAAGTAATCGAATCTGTAGAAGCTAATTTAGAACCTCAGTATAAGGAAGTTGTTCCAATGGTTTTCGGTGAAGAGTTGATGGATACAGGAACAGATGCTTGGCCTGAAGATTACAAATTTCATTGTATTAACGGTGAACCTGATCATATTTTTGTAGCACTAGAAAGAGAAGTAAGTGTCAAATATGGGACATTTGATTTGGATTGGAATCCATTACCATACACAAAAGCAGAATTTAAACCTAAAGCGTATCCCGTAAAACCTAAATATTTAAAAGAAATGGCAGATATAGCAAGAGTTCTTTCAAAAGATTTTGAATTTGTAAGAGTTGATCTTTATGAACAAGGAGATAGAATAATATTTGGGGAATTAACTTTTTCTCCTTGGGGTGGGCTTATGTATTCTTATACAGATGAATCTCTTAAAATAATTGGTAATAAATATAAGTAATCGTTTACCTATGAGTAATAAGAAAATTCTTTTATTGACAACTATTTATCCAGCAGCTGATTTAAGGTATGGTACACCTTCAGTTCATTATTTTACAAAAGAGTGGGTTAAGATGGGTTACGAAGTAAAAGTGATACATTATCAAGCCGTTTATCCAAAAATTTTATATTTCTTCGCAAAGCTCTTTAGGGATAAAATAGCTAGTTTAACAGGTGCTGTAGTTTTTATGGAGCCTGAAAAAGAGGATAAAAAATATTTGATGGATGGAGTAGATGTTCTAAGAATACCTATTTTTAAAAGGATTCCCCACGGGCCCTACACAAAAAAAACTATTCTTAGGCAAGTTGAAAAAATTTTAAAAATAAACAAGAAAGATAATTTTAAGCCGGACATGATAATTGGCCATTTTTCTAATCCTCAACTTAAAATTGTAAACGAATTAAAGCGTGAATATCAAGTTAGAACTTGTATGATCATGCATGATAATGGGAAATCAATAAAAAAAGTATACAAAAAAGAATATCTACTTTTAATGGATAATATTGATATTTGGGGGTACAGATCTAAACCAATAAAGAAGGAGTTTGAAAAGGAATATGGGATACAGCATGAATCATTTTATTGTTATTCGGGAATACCAGTTAATTATATTTTAGATTTAAATGTTAGACTTTTTGAAGGTAATTTAACTAGGTTTGTGTTTGTGGGTGAGCTAATAGAGAGAAAATTTCCTATTGCCCTTATTCCAGTAATTAATTCTATTTACCCTAAGAAAGAATTCCATATTTCATATATTGGTAAAGGCAATGAGTTAAGTAAAATGAAATCATTAAGTTCTTCGTTAGACTTGAATGATAATATTTCATTTTTAGGGCATATTCCACGAAATGAAATATTAAATATTTTAGATGAATCTGAATGTATGATTATGATTAGTGCAAATGAAACATTTGGTCTTGTGTATTTAGAGGCTATGGGCAGAGGTTGCATAACTATTGGTTCTAAAAATCAAGGAATAGATGGAGTTATAATTGACGGGTTTAATGGTTTTCTTTGTTTAGAAGGTAATCAAGATGATTTGAAAATGATATTAAAAAGAATTAATTCGTTATCTTCAATAGAAAGACGACAAATTTCTCAAAATGCTATTGATACAGTGAAAGAATTAACAGATTTTAAAGCGGCTAAAAAGTATATAGCAGAAGTTGATAAACTATAATTATACAAATGAATAAAGTAAAAGTCATTCAATTACCAAAAATTTTAGACCCCAGAGGAAATTTAAGTTTTTTTGAGAACAGTAATCAAATTCCTTTTGATATAAAAAGAACTTATTGGATTTATGATGTTCCTGGTGGAGAAGCTAGAGGGAGTCATGCTTTTAAGGAGTCGCATGAGTTTATTATTGCGCTTTCAGGTAGTTTTGATGTGATTTTAAATGATGGAGAAAAAGAAATGAAATTTAGTTTGAATAGATCTTATTACGGTTTGTATGTCCCAAACATGCTATGGAGAAGGATAGAAAACTTCTCTACCAATTCTTTGGCATTAGTCGTTTCATCTATTTCTTATGACAACAATGACTACATAACCGATTTCGGAAAATTTAAAAAAATAAAAAATAAAAAATAAAAAATAAAAAATGAAACTGAAAAGTAATACTGTATTTGATTGCTCTGTAATTGATGTTTCTAAAATTCACAATACTGCG